>JAEEGJ010023211.1_pt1 | contig 13051 bp, 9 predicted proteins | sample 8958761 | NCBI WGS metagenome assembly JAEEGJ01 (sample SAMN16246546, study PRJNA631951) | gut metagenome | biome: gut microbiome; feature: rumen; material: RS-attached | host: Bos | place: Iran: Karaj | collected 2018-10
CTAACAGTCGCATTTCCAGAACCTGGGATACAAAGAGACATAACACGACGAATACCATGATGCCGTTGAACACGTTCGCAGACCGTGTCTCGCGCATCAGTCGGTAGATGTAGTACAACATCAGGGCGACCAGGACAACGTCGATAATGTCTTTTATTCCAAATTCGAGAAGCACCGTAGTAATTTACAATTTGACAATTTACAATTTAACAATTTAATTGGTGGACGATTTTCACGCACTCTACAGCCTCTTTCACATCGTGGACGCGGAGGATATCGGTACCCTTCATCAAGGCGATGGTATTGAGAGCCGTCGTACCGTTGAGGGTTTCCTGAGGCGTACATTCAAACAGGCGATAGATCATCGATTTCCTTGAGATGCCCACCAGCAATGGCAGTTCCATCACCTGCAACTTCTCCAGTTCGTTCATGATCTCGTAATTCTGTTCCAGCGTCTTTCCGAAGCCGAAGCCCGGGTCGAGAATGAGATCGCTCGCTCCCATGTCGCGCAACTGCTGAACCTTTTCAGCAAACGACAGGAGCATATCGCGCATCGTAGGCTGTAGCGACATGAGTATATAAGGAATGCGCAGTCGTGCCACCATGCGGAACATCTCCGGTGTCCCGCCACTCACATCGTTGATAATATCAGCGCCAAACTCCTCCACTGCCATGCGGGCCACATCAGGACGGAAAGTGTCTACCGAAACCACCGCTTTTGGATGTTGGTGCCTTACCACAGCAAGGGCTATGCGCAGACGCTTCATCTCCTCAGCCTCAGAAGCCACCTCGCCACCAGGTCGCGTGGAACAACCGCCCACATCAATGATGGCTGCACCGTCGGCCAGCATCTGGGAACAGCACATGGCAATATCTTCCTCCGTCTGCTGACGACTGTCGGCATAGAAAGAATCGGGCGTCGCATTCAGGATACCCATCACCAGCGGTCTGCTCAAATCCAGCAGTTGGCCATGTACATTGAGCGTATAGTCCATAAATCGCCCACAAAGTTACGAATTTAATTATGAATTAAGAGTTAAGAGTTAGGAAAATTTGCTGTTACAATACATTTTTTCTTAATTCTTAACTCTTAACTCTCAACTTTTCCGTATCTTTGCACCAAAATTTGCATGATTATGTGTATTAAGGAGCTTTATAAACTGTATCAGCAGCATCCCTGCATCACTACCGACAGCCGTGATTGTCCTCAGGGGAGTATCTTCCTTGCGCTGAAAGGCGAATCGTTCGATGGCAACAAGTTTGCCATCCAGGCCCTCGAAAAGGGCTGCGCCTACGCAATAATCGACGAGCCTGAGATTCTAGACAATCTAGATAGTCTAGACAGTCTAGAAAATCTAAGAGATCCTAAGAATCGCCTTATCCTTGTCGACGACTGCCTGCAGACCTTCAAGGACCTGGCCCGTGAGCATCGTCGCCAGTTTAATATCCCCGTAATCGGTATCACGGGCACCAATGGCAAGACCACCACGAAGGAATTAGTGGCGGCAGTGCTCTCACAAAAATACAATGTGCTCTATACCCAGGGCAATTTTAACAACGACGTGGGTGTTCCCAAGACGCTCTTCCGCTTGACGAAGGAGCATGAGATTGCGGTCATCGAAATGGGCGCCAGCCATCCTGGTGATATTAAGACGCTGGCAGAGACGGCCGAGCCTACCTGTGGCCTGATTACCAACGTGGGACGTGCTCACTTGCAGGGCTTCGGTAGTTTCGAGGGGGTCATCAGGACAAAGTGCGAGCTCTACGATTTCCTCCGTACCCGTGAGGACGGGCTTATCTTCATCAATGCCGACAATGAGCATCTGATGGATCAGATCAACGACGATGAGGACATCTGGCTCACACCTTATTCTACTGATCCGGAGAATCAGTATAGTTGTATTTCTGGTGAGGTTATCGCCTGCGATCCTTTCTTGAAGTTCCGTTGGCGCGAGCCGCTGTATACGCTTGAGGAAGAGGGACGCAGCACCAAGTGGCACAAGGTGCAGACGCATTTGATAGGTGCCTATAACATCGATAACCTCCTGGCTGCCATCGCCGTGGGTATCAATTTCGGCATCGATCGCAAGCAGATCTGTGCAGCCCTCGAGAACTATGTGCCCTCGAACAACCGCAGTCAGATGACTGTCACGGAGAAGAACCACCTTATTGTTGATGCCTATAATGCCAACCCTACCTCCATGCAGGCCGCCTTAGAGAACTTCAGTCTTATTCAGGCAGACAGGAAGATGGCCATTCTCGGTCAGATGGGCGAATTAGGCGCTGAGAGCGATGCAGAACATCGCAAGATGGTAAGCTATCTCGAAAACGCAGGCTACGATGAGGTGTGGCTCGTGGGTGATAACTTCAAGGATATCGCTTGTCCTTTCCGCAAGTTCCATGATGTGGAAGAGGTCAAGGCTGCCATCAAAGAGCATTGCCCCGAAGGCTATTACATCCTGATTAAAGGTAGCAATAGCAATAAGCTCTTCCAATTGCCAGAACTGCTCTGATTATTCCGATTACTCAGAATACTCCGATTACTCCGATGAAGACCCGGCCTCTGCTGATAATGACGCTCCTGTTGCTGGCGCTGACCGCCTGCGACAAGCAGTCCTCCCGAAAACCTCTCGAGAGGGGCAATGCCGTCTATTATTGGCGCACGGATCTTCGTCTCGACTCCACAGAGCGCGCTTTCCTCAGCCAGTATCAGATCAAGAAGTTCTATTGTCGCTATTTCGATGTGGTGATGGACGATTCCGGCGAACCTAAGCCCAACGCCACCATCTCTTTCAGCGATACCCTGCCTGACAGCATCGAGATCATCCCCACCGTCTATATCACGGAAGACTGCATGCATGCCGATCACGAGGGTCTGGCTGAAAAGATCGTGACTCGTATCCGTCAGATGAACGAGACCAACGATATTCCTCACGTCAGCGAGATACAGATTGATTGCGACTACACCTCGAAGAGCCGCAAGCGCTATTACGCTTTCCTCGAAGAGGTAAGAAAAGCTTGGATCATAGGAAGTCCTAGGAAGAACCTAGGAGATCCTATATTATCTACTACCATCCGCCTGCATCAGCTGTCGATGCCGGCACCGCCCGTGGATTACGGTGCGCTGATGATCTATAATACTGGCGACCCCCGCAAGTCTAAGGAGCGCAATCCCATTCTCGACTATCGTGACGTCTATCCTTATCTGAAACGTCTCGACAGCTATCCCCTGCCTTTGGCAGCAGCCTATCCCGTGTTCCGCTGGCTCCGGATGGTCTATAGTGTCAGGTATGAGTACACCGTTGAGGCAGAGGAAGTTCTTCGTGTGAAGCAGGCGATGGAGGAGGAACGCAGCGACCTGAGCCGTCTGATCATTACCTATCATCTCGACAAAGATAACATTAAACGATATAAACCAGAAACCTATGAAGAAATTTATCATCATTAGCCTGTTAGCAGCGATGGCGCTGCCCACTATGGCTTGTGGCTATTGGGGTACAGACAATTACTATCTGTTCAGCCCCTATTGCGCGCAGAGTTTTAAGTCGCGCGTAGAGAAAACCTGTAACGACAACTGGAAAGCTTACATCGGCGACACCAGCTCCGACGACTGGTACAGTTTCCATGCCGACGACGTGCTGAAGGCGGCCCGTCAGAAAGGCGACGCCCTCATGGTGAGTTATGTGCAGAACCTGCAGAAATACTTAGAGTGTGTCAGTGTGGAACGTGACAAACAATACGAATGGGGCTATCCCTCAAAGGAGGAGATTGCCGCCCAGCAGCGTGACCTGAAGGCCGTCCGCACCTATGCCCAGGGCAAGCTTACTTCCAAACTGCGCTCACAGCATGCACTGCTCTTCATGCGCTGTAACATGATGCTCGGCCAGCATCAGGAGAACATCAAATTCTGGGAGGAGACCGCCAGTCAGTTCATTGAGACCGTCTATAAGGATATGATGATGAACATCTATGCTGGTGCCCTCTACAAGATGGGTCGCGAGGTGGAGGCCGGACAGCTCTTCGCAGAGATGAACGACTACGAGAGTCTGATGACCATCTATTACCTGAAGCGCTCCTATCAGGCCATCCGTCAGCACTATCTGCAGAACCCCACCTCGAAGGCCCTGCCCTGGTTGCTTACCGATTTCGTGAACAATGCTCAGGAGTATGTCGATAACGGTGGCGATGGTTATGCCAATGGAAAGATGTTCGTGCGCGACATCAACGCCCAGGAATCGTGGCAGATGCAGCAGTTCTGCGAGATGGTGGTCAAGGAGGGTAAGACCGATTGTCCCATCATGTGGAAGATGGCCAAAGCCTGGCTCGAGTTCCTCAGTGGCAAGAAAAAGGAAGCCGTCGACGATATCCTCGCCGCTGTGAAGCTCGACGGTACAGCCCGGATGAAGGATAATGCCCACGTGCTGATGCTCTATATCACCGCCTCGCAGGCCAAGTCCGGCCAGGCCTTCGACGATTATATCGCCGATGAGCTCGTCTGGCTCCGTGGGAAGCAGAAGGAGCAAGAAATGGACGATGATTTCTTCGACCGTGCTGAGCACCGTATCACCAATCAGGTGCTCGTGCCCCATTACCGTTCTACTCCCGTGCGCTTGGCAGCTGTCGCCAGTGCCTTGAACAGCAGCGGCTCTGGCTTCGACCTCGACACGCTCAACGTGGCCAGCACGGAGAAGTACCTCTATTATCTCAACAACCCCTCGAACAACAAGCTCGACAAGTTCCTCAAGGCCAACATCCATGAGAACGATACCACCCTGAGCGAGCTCATCGGCACCAAATACATGCGCCTCTGTCAGTGGGACAAGGCCATTACGTGGCTCAACACTGTGCCCGTCAGCTATTACAACAACAATCGCAGTGGCGGATACCTTTATTATTCGCTCCTCCGTCAGTGGGACGTGGAGCCTTGGAGTCAGCGTCAGTGGCTCGACGAGGACAAGATATGGGAGAAGGATTACAAGTGGTGGAAACAGCGCAAGCTCGACTTCTGCCGGGAGATGCAGATGATGGAGAACTCGCTCAGCATGCTCAACGGCAAGGCCCTCGAACAGCGTTGTTACAACCTGGCCGTCCGCTATGCACAGGCCAGCATCTATGGCGACTGCTGGTGGCTACTCCGCGACTTTAAGAGTTGTTTGGACACCGTGCGTGTCAACGAGGTCGACTTCGGACAGAAGGCCGTGCAGATGCTGCAGAAGGCGGCCGTGAGTTCCGATCAGGCCCTGAAGCGCAAGGCGCTCTTCGGCTTGGGATATCGCGAACTCTACAACGACGTGAAGGGCTTGGGTCACTGGTACACGGTATCGTGGGACAGCGGCGAATGTGTCGAGGCCTACCACCGCAATGCGCCGCAGTTCCAGGCCTATCAGGCACTCTACGACCTGACGGGCGACGAGCCGCAGGAGGAATATATCCGCAAATGCGATGCCTACGAACAGTTCCGCAACTATTACCGCGAACACAAGTAAAAAACGGCAAAAAGCGAAAAAACTTCGCGATTTCTGCACGTATTTCAAAAAAACTGCGTACCTTTGCACCCGATTTCCGAAAATCGGGATGTAGCGCAGTTGGTAGCGCACTACGTTCGGGACGTAGGGGTCGGGCGTTCGAGTCGCCTCATCCCGACCAAAGGCGACAAAGGAGCATTTTCCTTTGTCGCTTTTTCTTTGTCAATAATGTAACCTGTTGATATTGTGCGGAATATACGGAATACCTCATTCTCGTTTTCTGTTCGATAACTGTCCAAATGCTTGTCGAACAAAATACCGTTAGGAAACACGAGATTTTGGAGTTTCTGACGTGTACGGAAGTCAGCCTCTTGCCACAAAGTGCCTAATTTACAAGACATTGCTATAACGTCAGCAATATATTTCTTCTCGTTCGATAGGTCTCGCTCCGCTTCTTGGAGTGCCTTATGTATCTGTGTTAGTTGGTCGTTCAAGTGTGCTGCTGTGGCATTGAAGATATCTTTGTCTATCTCCCCCAAGCCAAGACGAACCTTGAGGGCTAACAGCTTACGCTCTATTTCGCTCTTGTTCTTCAATAGGAGTGTTCTTGTGTCACTGCGCTCTTGATTGTACTCCCTAAACACCTTGTGCAACACCTTCGTTAAGATAGGAACAAGTGCCTTGGGGATGCTATAGGTGTTCAGCAAGGCACAATATAGTTGGTGTAGTCTCTCGGTGCTGTGATTACTCTTGCAGCCCTTCTTGTTACACTTGTAATAGTCCTTACCTCTGCTCTTGACGGTGTAACCTGTTAAGTAGCCGCCACAATCAGAACAGCGAACGTGTCGTTTCAGTGGGAACATCTCGGTTTCATTTTGGTGTTCATAGCAAGCACGGCTGAGACTATTAGCTCTGCTCCATGTATCTTCGTCAATTAACAGCTCTTGCTTCCCTTTGATAGGTTTGTAATCAAGTATACTATTAACAAACCAACCACAATAGAACTTGTTTTGCAGTATCTTGTTGAGATATTTTCTGTTAGTATTGACACCTCATCATCGGAAAACTATGTAAAAAGCCGGACTCTGTGAAGACTCCGGCTTTCTTTAACTGGTTTTGAAAAAATTCTTACCGACTTTTTTAAGAATTCCGGCCTCATTTTTTGTGGAATCGAAGAAAGGTTGTATCTTTGCGGCCAGAATTTTCGTCTGATGCCAAATATGGCATCACCACTCGTGGCCGACACTCTCATAAGGTGTGAGTGGCATTCACAAACGTCATTCCTAAACATAAAACAGATGAATAGAATACTTTTTTTGGCAGCTGTGCTATTTATGGGCTGCGGCATGGCTTCATCGCAGACAGATGAAGCGGTGGAGGAACTGAACAGTCGTGGATTCTGGACGCCCTACACACAGTGGATCCAGGACGACGACAAGATGGAGAGCTATCTGCGGATGCTCAACGAAAAATCCGCAGGTCAGTTGAAGGAGACTCTGGAGATGCTCGAAACAGACCACGAACGGGCTCAGGGCTTGCTGAATGCCCGTAAGAAAATCGGGAAGAGCAGCAGACGGCTGGCCAACCGATTCAAGGATGTCGAAGCTGCCAAGCGCGCCTTCGAGGCTGCCGAGCAGGCCGAACGCCGCTATGAGCGGATGAGGAAAGCCATCAACCTTCGGTTAGACAAGATGGAGCCCGCCGTCATGCCTGCCGGACGACTACTGTATTTCAGTTACGACACGAGCAACGCCTTTGCCGCCTATCAGCATGAGATTACCCTTGACGGACGCGAAGGGAAGCACGAACTGAAAGTGGAGGAAAAGACGATGATTATTTATGAAGACCAGGAGGAGCCGAAAAAGCCCGAGCCAAAGGAGGTTGCCGACTCTGTGTTCCAGCGCGTCAGGGACATGATTGAGCAGGGTCAGCTATACGACGTGGGACGTTACTACATGCCCGACTTCGACATCTTGGATGCCTCCCGTTGGGGGCTGGAAATAGAGTTTGAGCAGGGCCGGATCAGTACCGGCGGTTATGCCGCAGGCCCTGACCACCATGAGACGCTGCATGCCATCCTGGACTATCTGACCGCAATCTTCAAGGACGGAGACGAGGAGAAGGAGTAATCAACGCTCTGTCACAGCCTTCAGGCGTCGCAGAATAGTGCCGTATGTTTCCGTAGCCAGCGCCAAAGGCTTTTCGGCATACCATGTGGCATTCAGTTTCTCGCCTGTAGAGAACTCCATATAAATGCGATACGATGTGCCGCCGGTCATCTGCTCATCAACATTGTAGCCGTTTAGTTCAAAGACGTCCCTTTCACGCAGGACTCTGGTCAGTTCACTGACATCCTCTTCTGTGGCACGGTATTCACATTTCTCCGGATCACCGTCCCTTTCCTCGCAGTAAACGACCTTGGGTTCTACTCCCTCGTCAGCTATCAGCGCATAATAGCTATGCCGGATGTTACCCGCCGGCAGCCCGTAATTGGTATAGGCACAGCTGCAATAGATCAACCTGCCTTCTGGGAAGTCCGGAGTCGGTTCATATTTTTTGGTCAGCGCAGTGAAGAATTCCAGAATAGTCCCTACGGCCTTTTTAACTTCACTCGGCGGATATTGGTGAGTCCATCGGGCTTGATAGACGGCACCATTATCGTATTTCAGGGAGATACGATTCTCTGGGGATTCGCCAGATGGTCCTCTTCCATGATAGCCGTCCATCTTATAGACCTCCTCCCCGATTATCAGACCTTGCAGTTCCTTTACGTCATCTTCTGAAACAAGGTATTTCTTCTTTTTATGGCCGCCGAGTGTGGAACTGTTCTCACCAATGACCAGTTCGGGAGCCCGTCCTTCCTGAACCGAGAGATATTCATAGTTCTCCTTTGCGCCAGGAAGCACAGGCGTATGCGCCCAGCTACATCCGACGAGCTGGCCAGTGGGGGGCGCAATTTGTTTAACGACATCTTTGATAAAAACTTCAAGCTCGTGGAAAGCCTTTTGCTGCTCCTCACTTAGATCCTTGGCATCGCAGTTAATGGTCTTGCCTTCAAATACAATGGCGTAACTCTCCTGCTTTAGGTCGGATGTCGTTTTCTTCTTCTTTTTCTTGATGGCATAGAGCTTTTTCTCCTTGATAATGTCTGCAACCCGAAGAAACACATCCTCACCGACCTCTCCCGTATAATCATCTTCGTTCAACAGGATCTGCTCGTAAATGTTCAACTCTCCTTTCCCCTCGTTCCAGTCCAGACTGAATTTTGAATGGAAAGGTATTTCCGGATTATCGCTTGTGTGGGAATATGAAATCAACCTGCCCTTGGGAGCTTTCTGAGCAAATATGCCCAAGGATATCATACAGAACGTAATCATTGTCTTTAGTCTCATAATTTTTGTTGTTAGATGATTTCATTTTTGAATGCAAACTTACAATAAAAAACTGAAAAATACAAGCAAAATGAAAAATAATGTGTAATTTTGCCGACAGAAAATATATCCATTTAATTTAATTGCCTATGAAGCGGTCATTATTCATCATGATAGTCCTTGCGTTTATGACAGCAGCACAGGGAAAGAAAGTGACGATCGAGGGAACGTCGTCGAGTGAACGTATATACCTTATTATTAATGAGGACACAGAACATGCGCTACTGCTGGACATTCAGGATGGAAAATTCTCTGTAACGGTCAATGTTGATCGTAATGCGTTCATCCGCCTGCAAGAATCCAAGACCTTTCCCCGTCGCGCCGCTGCCGTGCTCATTCCAGACAGCAAGCACATCATCGTTGATACGGATAACCAGCTCATTCAGAACTCCGGTAAGTCGAAAGAGCTGAAGATTCTCTGTATAGAGATGGAGAGCAACAGCCCAGAAAACTTCCACATCGACGTGTTCTCACAAGATCCGCAGGCGTGGAGAGAGGCCAGAGAGCATGAGAACGCCCTCCACGAAAGCATGCGGAATTCTCAGCGGGACACCTTCAAGCGACTGCTGCTTAAGGACAAACACAACATCATGCTTGCCTGGTTAGCCTATTGCTACCCTGAGATTATGGAGGGTGAACTTCAGGCTATGGTCGATGCGATGAAACCCAAGTGGATCAATCATCCCATCCTAAAGAATAAGGGTCTTTGAATGGTAGGTATGTGACGAATGGAAGCCCCAAAGCGCGGAAATACACTTTGGGGCTCACATTATCTTTGTAGTATCAAAATCTTCTACTTAGCAATCAGGCTGATAGCGAAGCCACCACCGGGAGCTTCCTGAAGTTTGAGGGTCTGACCGGCTTTTACGACTTTCTTGGTGATAGTGTAAGCCTGGGGATTGGTCTCGTAGTGGGCATCCTTCGCATCGGCATAGATGGTGCAGTCGTACTTGCGGCCCTTGTCGAGGAAATCGAGCTTGATTACTGCCGTATGACCGTTCTCATCGCACTTGCCACCCACGAACCAGTTGTCAGTGCCCTTAGCCTTACGGGCAACGGTGATATAGTCGGCAGGCTCAGCCTCAAGATAACGGCTGTCATCCCAATCGCAGGCCACATCGCGGATGAACTGGAAGGCGTCGTCGAACTTCTCGTAATTCTCAGGCAGATCAGCAGCCATCTGGAGGGGCGAATACATCGTGAGATAGAGGGCCAACGAACCTGCGATAGTGATACGAGCCCAGGAATCGTTGTTACTCCACTCAGAGAGTTTGGTGACGAAGATGCCAGGCGTATAGTCCATCGGGCCGCCTTGCAAACGGGTGAACGGCAGGATGCAGGTATGATCAGGACGCGAGCCACCGAAGGCCTCATACTCTGTACCGCGGGCACTCTCATTGCCTACGAGGTTGGGATACGTGCGACAGAGACCTGTAGGACGCGTGGCCTCATGGGCATTCACCATGATATGATGCTTGGCAGCCTCCTTCACGACATAGAGATAGTGATTGTTCATCGACTGCGAGTAGTGGTGGTCACCACGCGGAATGATGTCACCCACATAGCCCGTCTTCACAGCATCGTAGCCATAGCGGTTCATCAGCTCGTAAGCCTCCTTGATATGACGCTCGTAGTTCTGGGTAGAGCTTGAGGTCTCATGGTGCATCAGCAGCTTCACACCCTTAGAATGGGCATAATCGTTGAGCATCTTGATATCGAAATCGGGATAAGGCGTCACGAAGTCGAAGACATCGCGCTTCCACATGTTCGCCCAGTCCTCCCAGCCAACGTTCCAGCCCTCAACCAGCACCTCGTCGAGACCGTTCTTGGCAGCGAAGTCGATGTAGCGCTTTACGTTCTCGTTGTTGGCTTTGTGCGTGCCGTTGGGCTTCACCTTTGACCAGTCAATCTGGTCGAGTTTGATGCTGGGGAAATCATTTGTGTAATGCCATGAACCACGACCAACGATCATCTCCCACCACACGCCACAGTATTTTGTGGGATGAATCCAGCTGACATCTTCAAGAGCGCAAGGCTCATTGAGATTGAGAATGAGGTTCGACGAGAGCATGTCGCGGGCATCGTCGCTGACCATCACCGTGCGCCAAGGTGTCTCACAAGGTGTCTGCATGGCACCTTTTAAGCCTGTGGCATCTGGGGTAAGATGGCTCACGAAGGTAAAGGGTTTCGGGATGGGCCAGGCCGACGGTGTGGGATTGGGCGTATAGGCATTGCTACCGCCACCGAGCTTCGTGGTAAGGGCCTTGGTCTGTGCATCAACGAGTTCGAGGTGCATGGTGGCATAGTCGGCACAGGCCGCCTCGTGGATGTTGATATAAAGACCATCGTCACTCTTCATCTGGAGTGAGGTCTGCACACCTGTCTCAGAGAAGACGGCCACAGAGGAATTGTCCCAGTTGACGGCCTGTTGCATACGGCTGCGGATTTCAGAGAGCTTGCATTCCTGAGTCTCCTGCTCCTGGGTGTCGTAGTCGCCAGGGAGCCACCAGGCGGTGTGGTCGCCAGCCATCGCAAACTCGCTACGCTCTTCCTTGATGAGGAAGTAGTTGAGCTCCTTCTGCTGGGGGAACTCGTAGCGGAAGCCGATGCCGTCGTCGTAGACACGGAAGCGGATGAGAATCTGGCGCTGGGTTGTTCTTTGCTGTAACTCAGCAACATACTCGTTGTAGTGGTTGCGGATGGTGGCGGTTTCGCCCCAGACGGGCTTCCAGGTCTCGTCGAAGGTGGAGGTCTCTTCCTTGGCAATGTTGAAGCCATCCATCAGGTCGGTCTCCTTCAGGCCTTTCGAAGCGTGCTTATCCTTGGCCAGTTCCAAACCGAGGAAGGAGGGTTTGATAACTGCCTTGCCCTTATAAGTCATCTCATAGACAGGACGGCCTGCCTGATCGACAGAGAATTTCAGTTCAATATTGCCGTTCGGCGACTTCACGCTGCCCGCAATAGCCAATAGTGACACGAACAACAAATTCAAAACACATAAAAACTTTTTCATATTGCAATCTATATTTTATTTACGACCGCTTTGGACGATAAGGGTGCTGATCTCATTGTTCAGTTCATCGGCAGCCAGGAGCTGTTCGATGGTGAGATGCATACGATAACGCCAGTAATGACGGGGATTGGCGGGGATATTGATGCGCTCGGCATTCTCATCGGGCAGACGGAGCTTCTCGTCGATACTCATCCAGTCCTGGAAGGAGATGAGACAGAGCATTGAGGGCGAGGTGAGATGACGGCTGACGATATCCTTTGCCAACCAACCGGGCAGCGGACGGGGTGCTTCACCACCTCGGCGCAGCGTGGTATTGTAGTATGTCTGAGAGCGCTCCACGTCCTCATCCCACCACTGACGCAGTGTGGCCATATCGTGGGTGGAGATGGTGTCGACGGAACGATAGGGGTTGTGCGACAGTTTGCCAAAGCGTGTCGTCGGATCCTTCGGCATCGACTGGATTTCGAGCGAGAGAATCCGCAGTTCGTTCATCACCCAAGGCACGCAATCGGGCACCATACCCAAATCCTCAGCACAGACCAACATGCGGGTAGCCTGTATCAGTTTCGGCAGTTTCTTCATCGCCTCAGTGTACCAGAACTGATTGTTGCGACGGTAGAAATAATCGTTGTAGAGGTTGTTAAAATTGGACTTCTGATCTTCACTGAGTTGCTCGTAAGCCTCCTGATACTGCACGGCAATACGCGGATGCCAGCGGTCATTGCGCTTGTGATCGACCAAGAACAGACCATCATTAAACGCAACGCCATAGGCCTCTATCTCCTCACGGCTCAAACCGAGCGCCGGAGAGAACTGGCCCATCAAACCGGACTTATAAGGCACGGGAATCTCCCAGATGCGGAAGAAACCAAGCACATGGTCGATACGATAGGCATCGAAATATTCTGCCATCTTACGGAAGCGACGCACCCACCAGGAACAGCCGTCGTTGAGCATCTCGTCCCAGTTGTAGGTGGGGAAGCCCCAGTTCTGACCATCGGCAGAGAAGGCATCAGGTGGCGCACCGGCCTGACCGTTGAGGTTGAAGTACTTCGGCTCCACCCAAGCCTCTACACCATCACGGGAGATGCCAATGGGGATATCACCTTTTAATATCACACGATGCGCACGTGCGTAGGCAT
>JAEEGJ010023212.1_pt1 | contig 13048 bp, 10 predicted proteins | sample 8958761 | NCBI WGS metagenome assembly JAEEGJ01 (sample SAMN16246546, study PRJNA631951) | gut metagenome | biome: gut microbiome; feature: rumen; material: RS-attached | host: Bos | place: Iran: Karaj | collected 2018-10
CTCTTCAGTCATCAACTCTATCGCCTCTATCCGAGGCTCTACATATTCCTTTTTCATATCTAATTAACTTTAATTTTTCTTTTTCCTGACTTCGTCACTCATTTTTAACTAAAATCGTAACTTGCTTATACAGAATTATTTGTAACTTTGCGCCGCCCAATATAGGGAGGCGCAAAAGGTTTTTTAACGTATTTTGGTCGTATGCATGTAAGATTGAAGAAGAACAGGTCAGGCAGTATAAGTGTTATAGTTGTTGATAAGTCAGGCGGTCGCTACAAGGAACTGCACACTGTCGGCATCGCCAAAGATGGGCTTGCGTCGTCGCCGCTATCAGCAGCGCGAGCGCCAGTATTGTTTTCTTTATATGTATCATAATCTAATATATTTTAAATTTTATATTTTCTTATCTGGAAACGAATTCATTTTGTTTTTAGTTGGAAACTAATTCCCGTAATTATTCGTAATATCCATAATTTTATTCTTCATATCCATAATATAATGGTCAATTATGGTCAATTATGGGAATTCGTTTCCTAAAAAACTCTCATACGTTTCTCACTCCGGCGTCACGGGCGTCACCTCTCCGCCGTCGCCGCCGGACTGCTGGCCGTCGTCGGGCGTGGCGAGGGAATAGGTGCCGTTGGGATCCACCTTCGCCTCGCTGTCGACGGCGGCGTCGCCGTTCATGAGCGTCTGGTCCTGATACACGACCTCGTTGTCCTGCGTGGCCGTCCAGCCCTCGTTGTCGTCGGGGTGCTCCTCGATGGCCTTGCGCCAGGTCTCGCTGCCCGTGTAGTAGAAGTACAGGTCGCCACTGCCGATCTTCACCTTCTTGAGCTGCGTCTTGGTGAAGACGTGCTGAATGTAGTAGTCCTCGTCCTGGTTGACGACGTCGATGGCGTGGTCGTAGGGGCTCTGTCCGACCTCCCACTGGGTGACGGCGAAGGCGTTGACGATCATCACGGTCTCGACGTAGAGCGTGTCCGACTGCTGGCGTGCGGCGCGGAGGGCCGAGGGGTCGATGCCGGCCTGCTCCTCGTTGCGCTGGCTGATGAGCGTGCCCACGGCCTCGTTCTCCGTCTTCAGCTGGCTGACGAGGGCGGTGATGCCGAGCGTGGTGCAGTCGGAGGCCATCACGCCCTCGAGCTGCTGGATGAGCTGGCTGATGTTGGTCGACTCGAGCTCGTAGCGGTCGTCGGTGCGGATGTTGTAGTCCTTGATGGCGAGCAGCACGCGGGTGGCCGACTCCTTCTGCTGCGTGGTGCCCACGCGCTGGAGGGCCTCCACCATGGTGCGCAGGCCGATGAAGGTGTTGTCGCGCGCCTGGTCGGCATCGTGAATCTGGTCGGTCAGCTCGCTGCGGGTGATGATCTTGTAGCAGTTGTCCTCGTTGGTGACGGCTGCGGCCAGCGCGGTGTAGGCCGTCTGGATCATCGCCGGGCAGTCGGTGTCGAGAGGCACGATGATGAGCGTGTTGATACGGTCGGCGAAGCGCTGCATCCACGACAGGTGGGCGGCGTTGGTTGCACGTTCTACTCTGCTTACGAACTGGTTTATCTGATGGAATTTAGTTGTAGTTGCCATAATTGTAATGATTTAAATTGTTAATAATGTGTGAAAATTAATTTTGATTTAAACATATAATTACCATCTAATCGTCCATGTAATTTCTCATTAATGAATAATTAATGGATAATTTGTGGTAATTCGTGTTAAAAAATTCAGGCACGGGGGCGATTGTAACGGCTACAAACGGCGTCCGGCCAGCCGGAACGGGTCTTGTAATGGTTGCAAACGGCATTCCGTCAGCCGGAAACGGTTTTGTAATGGCTGCAAAGGCCATCCGGCCTGCCGAAACAGGCTTTGTAATGGCTGCAATCGCCATCCGGCGCGCCGGAAACGGGTTTGTAATGGTTACAATCGGCCATCCGTCAGCCGGAACGGCGTTTGTTATGGTCGCAAGACCCCTGCGAGCCCTTGCGCCCGCCGTCCTTCGTCCGATGATCGTTCCCTGGGTCTGCATTTCTGATGTTGTTTTATTGAATACTTGTATTTTTGTCTGATGAGAGACAATACATTATATATATTCACGCGAGAGGGGGATTACTCCTGCGTCACCTTCGAGGTATCGTCCGGGAGAGTCACCGTGCCGCAGGAGTTATTACTCTGGGGATCGATCCTGCTCTTGCCGATGCTTTCCGTAGCACCGTCACCCTTCTTGGCTGTCACATGGTTCACTCCCGAAGTAATCTCGATATTACCGCATTGGGAATATTGATAACCTGTTCCGATGCCGGCTGCATTTTTACCGCCTGTAGCCGTGATAGTTCCACCAGAGATGTTGATGTTACCGCAATAGGAATATAAAATTGAAGGATCGCTATCATATCCAAAGCCACTACCGATACCGGCACCGTTCTGACCACCATTAGCAATGACTGTGCCGCCCGTAATGCTGATTTTGCCACAGCCGGATTCACCGCCACAATCTCCACTACCTATTCCGGCAGCATTATTACCGCCCTGAGCCGTCACTTCTCCGCCAGAGATGGTGATATCACCCCAAATTGCATCAGGGCCGCCACCGATACCGGCAGCCCATTTACCACCAGTAGCCGTGATGATGCCGCCCTGGATTATGATTTTGCCACAGACAATTTCATTTCCTCCTCCGATGCCGGCGCCATAGCTCTCATCAGTTCCGCCGTCGAAGGGGCTGGCCATGAGCTTGCCGGGGTCTGCGGTTCGGCTCTTGATGGTGAGCGTATTGTCCTTAGGTACAAAGATGCCGGGGTAATACTTATAGAATCCCTTCACCGTGTTCTCCGAGCCATCATTCAGGATGATGGTGGCGTCGCCAGCGCAGGTGAGGCCGGCCCAAGGGCAGTTATCGTCGTTCACGCCGTTGATCGTCGCGCCGTCGAGCGTCACGGTGGCATTGTCGGCAATCGAAACCTTGTACGGCTGCTCCGAGCCTTTGAGCGTGCCGAAGAGCGTCGTGCCGTTCGGCGCCTCGTATTTGCCCTTCAGCTTCCCGAGGTTTACTAGCGTCAGCGGGCTCTGCCATAGATATTCCATGCCGCCGTTCAAATAGTTGGAGCCGTCGTAATACACCGTGCCGCCAACGGGTTTGCCGTCAGAGTCGAGCGTGCATCCGATGGTCACTTTGCCGCAGCCATCGCTGTTACTGCCATTACCAATACTATTATCTCCACCACCCTTTGTGGCTGTCAAATGTGTCACGCCAACTGTAATAGTGATGTCAGTATAACTGCCATCATATCCGTTACCTATACCGGCAGCCATGCCACTGCCAGTAGCCGTGACGGTTCCACCAGAGATGGTGATATGACCGCAACTGGAATGATTACCGCTACCGATGCCGGCAGCACCTGTACCACCAGTAGCCGTGATGAAGCCGCCGGAGATGCTGATATTACCGCAGTTGCCATTTGTAGCACCACCAATGCCGGCAGCAGCACTACCGCCATTAGCCGTGATGATGCCGCCCTGGATGTCGATGTGACCACAGGCAATCTCAAATCCTCCTCCGATGCCGCAGCCAAAGCCGTTGCTGCTGGCTGTGAGCGTGCCTGTGCCTTCGCTTCCGCCCTTGATGGTGAGCGTCTTGCCCTCAGCTATATAGATGCCAGGATAATTACTATTGAATCCCTTCACCACGTTCGTCGTGTTGTCTGCAAGGATGATGGTGGCGCCGTCCTCGCAGTTAATGCCGGCCCATTTGCAGTTATAGTCATCATAGCCGTCGATGGACACGCCGGCGAGCGTCACCGTGGCGCCTGCGGGAATCACGATCTTGTAGGGATGCGTCGAGCCGTCGAGCGTGCCGGTGAGTGTCGCATTGTTCGGTATGGTCACCGTATAGTCGTCAGACGCTATGAGCGACGCCGGGATGTTCGACAGGTCGATCAAGATTGTCCCGTCGTGCGTCGCCGTGACGCTCTTCACCTTCAGCCGTCCCGAGTAGGTCAGCGTCACCTCTTTTTCCGGGGCCACGGTGAGGCCCTCCGTCTGGTCGCCCGTCGTCGAGTTCCCGTCCGAGGCGATCGTCCACTTGGCGGCATCCTTCGTGCCCTCTTTCATCTTCACCGTGTAGGTGTTGGCCGAGCCCGTCCTCGTGGCCGAGGTCGTCGCCGTTGCCTGCGCCCAGGCTCCCGCCGCCGCTGTCAGCAGCGCGAGCAGGGTCAGAATTCTTTTTCTTTTTCGCATACGCTTGTAATTTTTGAGTTATAATTAATCATTAAATCTTCTATGTCATGGATTGTATGTCGTGCCGTCGGGGTTCAGCCGCGTCCAGCCCTCGGGGATGCCGCTGATGTCCAACGGCCATGTGGCGCTGGGGTCGGCGGTGAAAGTCTTCGGGCCAAAAGCATCCTTGCCAGCATCCATGAGCCAACCGTCGGTGTTGTTGGCCTCAGAGGTATCCGAGGTGGCTAAGCAGGTGATGCTGGTGATTTTCCAGCATTCAAAAAACATGTGGTTATAGCACTTGTTGACAAGCGCCTTTGCAGGCAGTACGGGCGGCGCTGTCAGGCTGAAGCAATTACTGAACATAGCTTCGTAGCAGGATTCTGCCAGCGTCGTGGCGGGCAGATCGGGTGCTACGGACAGGAGATTGCAGCCTTCGAACATGCCATTATAGCAGTCAAATGCCAGCGTTGTGGCGGGCAAATCAGGTGCTGCGGTCAAATTATTGCAATAATAGAACATGCTGTTGTAGCAATCATTTTTCATCGTCTTAGCGGGCAGCAGCAGACCGCTCGCATCTACGAGCGCGCTGTTACCATAGAAAAGTGAGGCGAAAATATCACTCTTATCCGGCAGGTCAGTCATCGTCGCGTAGCCCTCCTCGTCGAGCAGGCTCATGATGTTGCCGTAAACGTTGCATTTGAAGCCTTGGCCGAAGCCTTGAATCCAGACAAACGGATAGCCGCCATAGACCTGGGTTTTGTCTTCGTTGCCGTAGAACTGCACCTTCTGTCCGGCCTGTACGGGGATGTCCGTGGTCGTGGTGATTAGATTCTTATCGCCGCCGTCCACAGAGAACTTCATGCCCGTCGACAGCGTGCCTGAGCCATTGCTAATATTCACCTTGATGGTTCCGTCGGTGACGGCCTCCACCGTCAGCGGCACGGTCAGCGGATTCGCGTCGGTCGTCGCCGTCACGCTCTTCACCTTCAGGCGCCCGTTGTACTTCAGCGTCACCGCGTCGCCCTCGGCCATGGCGTCGAGGCCTTCGGTGCCCGTCTTCGTCGTCGTGCCGTCGCTGATCGTCCAGTGCTCGGCATCCTTCGTGCCGCTCTTCATCGTCACCGAATATGTATGCTGCTGTTCCGGATCGGGCATCGTCAGGCAGACAATGCGGAAACCAGAGTACGCCTCGGCAGCATCATACTGTGTTGCGCCGCGATACGCCGAACGGCAACCACTCGCGGGGGAGCACCAATCGCCGCCACGCATCGCGCGGGAGTCACCTAATTCAGAATCATAAGATTCACCCTTCGGATCCTCGACTGGATTCTGCTCGGTACTACTATCATCGAAAGAGTTTGAGTAATTCCAGTCGAGGCACCATTCCAACACGTTGCCATGCATGTCGTAGAGATTCCACGCATTCGGCGCGTAAGTGCCGACCTTCGCCGTACCCTGAGACAGATCCCACACACTAATTGCCGGATCATCCTCACAATAATCAATGTACCCGCTATTGTAGCGATACCGCCCGACGGCGTTCATAGCATCATCTTTATCTGCTTTCGTCAGGTCTGTCCCCGAGTTCAGGGCGGTTGTCGTGCCCGCGCGGCAGGCGTACTCCCACTGGGCCTCCGTCGGCAGGTCGAACTTCATCCCCGTCTTCGTCCGCAGGATGTCCATGAAGGAGTCATCATCGACGTCGTCGTTATCCGGCCAGCCCATGCCTTTACTCCCGCCGCGGATCATCTCATACGAGACACGCTCCACGGGGCGGGTTTCCCAATAGCTCTCGTTGTTGAACCAGCTCGGACGTGTGCTTGGGTTTGTTGTTTCACTCCATTGTTGACTCATGATCGCCTTCCACTGGTACTGCGTGCATTCGAACACGCCGATGTAGAACGGCTGCGTGAGCTTCACCCAATGCTGGTTTTCGCATCCGTTGTAGCCCGGTTCGGTTGTCGCCGAGCCCATCAAGAATGTGCCTGCGGGAATGTACCGCAGCCACAACTCACCCTTGCGGCAAAGGTCATTTGTCAGATCTGGACCGTCGTCCGTGTAACGGTGATTGCCAGTCGCCACGTCGATGACGAGATACTTTGGATACGTCACCGTCTGCGCCCATGCGCCCCCCGCCGCCGTCATCAGCAGCACGAGCAGAAAAAGTAATCTGTTTCTCTTCATATATGCATTCGTTATTAATTTATTTAATGGTCTAAGGGATTGAATTATCCATTATGATGACTCCTCTTCGGAATTCAGCGGTAAAGGTACGAAGAATCTGCGAAACATTTTGCATTCGCCCACAAATTATTGCATTCTTTAACGTTCCGCCCCGGCGGCTCCCGGCGGCTCTGCCGCCGCCCGCGCCGCGTGCGTATGACAAGGGGGAGAAACAGGGATATAACAGGGGGGAGAAAACGACTCCGCCGGGCCCATCCTCATCGGATGTCCCGGCGGAAAAATTATGTCTCGCGAAGGGCTATGTCGCGGGGAATCAGAACAAATCTGAATGCGTGCCTGTCTGCAGGAACAGGAGCGTCAGTTCCATGTCGTTCTGCTCCCACGTCATCAGCCAGTCGGGCTGTATATGACATTCCCAGGTCTCAACGCGCTGGTTAACCAGTTTGTGAGAGTTCTTTTCGAACCGATTGTTATACTTTACCTGGTACATAGCCTAAGATTTTCTGGAACATGTCTTCCACACTCTCTGCATGCTGCACTCTGCCATTCTTCACATCATCCTTGGCTGCCTTGAAATCAGCGGTCTTCGTGACGTCATATACCTTTGGCTTCTGTTTCTTCACAGCTGTCACGCCTTTCAGCATGCTGATGGCCTTCTTGATGTCGTTCAGCATCGACACGTCGCTGATGCTTACCAATAGCTGGCCTGCAGTTACTATTCGCGGCTGTCAGTCCTTGGCGATGGTCACTGTCGCCACCGGCCGCAGGGCTGTATCACTGGTCGGAGTGTTCGACGCGCTGAAATTGTTGACGCCAGCGACGATGCGGAAGCACTTGTAGCCGCCGTTATCGCACAGGTAACTATCGTGAGTGAGACCGCTGATGCTGCCTCGGGCGTTGAAGATGAGACGGGCCTCGTCGCGGTCAGGAACCTCCCAGCCGCTGATGCCGTCAACAGTCACTGACCCGAGCGCGGCATCGACATTGCCCTGGGCAACGCTGCCGTAGAACACGCCCGTGATATCCTCTGGAGCAACCACCAGCACATCGGCGTGGTCGTCGCCGTCAGTCACGGCCAGCACGTAGCAGCCTAAGTAGGTTTCGCCGACGGCGGGGATGTTGTCTTGGTTGTCTGTGTTGTCGTTATTATCATCGCCGCCGTTATTGTCGTTATTATTATCCCCGCCGTTGTTGTCTTCCGCCGCCGCACTGCTGCCGTTCTCGTCGAAAGTGAAACTGATGGTTCGCTCGCCCAGCCATGTCGCGCCGATGATCGTTCCCGTCAGGGCAACGCCGATGGCCTCAGTGTAGGTGCCGGAGATGTTGATCTTATACCCCGCCTCCAACTGGTCGCTGGTGCTGTAGGTGTAAGTCTTCGTCGTACCGTCGATCGTGATATTCACGCTGACGCTCGCGGGCTGGGAGCTGGGAGGGAGAAGGAACGCGCTGACGCTGTTCTTCCACGTCCTGTTATCCTCCTGCTTCGTCAGTGCTATCGTCGTGCTCTGGCCCGTCGTGCTGTACGTCCCGCCAACGGTCAGGCTCTGCCACAGCGGTGCTATCGTCACGGATACCGCCGTTGCCGCCGAGGGAACTTTCTTGATAGTCACATCCTGAATGAGCATCGTTTTGCGCTGAAGGCCCAGCGTCACGGTGTTCGTTCCGCCGTCAGTGAGCGTCGCCGTGGCTGTCGCCGTCATCAGGTCCGTCAGCGCCTTACCCTCCTTCAGCGCAATCGCCGTCGTCGTTGCCGCCTCCTCTTTCGTCGGCAGGCTGTAGTCCGTGCTGCTCGCTCCGCCGATGGCATAGACACTGTACGTCCCCTCGGTGAGGGCGATATTCAGCGTCTGGCCGGCGTCGCCGATGGTCTGCACGGCCAGACACTCCACGTCAGAGCCGCCCGAGCCTTCGCCCTGGAAGACATACACCTGCACGGGGTAACTGACGGTGGCGTCGTCCGTGCCACGGGTTCTCACTTGCAGCAGGCTTTTCGCCGCTGCCTCATTCTTCTCACTCACGCACTCCTCGAGCACGTCCTCACTGCACGCCACCATTACCACAGCGGCCAGTGCTATTGTCAATATCTTTTTCATAGTTCAATTCGTGAAATTCGTGTAATTAGTTTTAATTCGTTGTTTTTAAATTTTCGTTGTCTTAGAACGTGTAACCGTTGACGGCGTCCCAGTCGGGGTCGGCGGTCATGCGGAAGTCGCCGCTGCCCGTCGCGCCACCGCCGCCGCTACCGAAAAAACTGCCCGTGTATCGCGTCACCTGGTTGCGGACGACCGGCACGTTCTCGAACAGCCGCTCCTTGATGATGTTGTCGTTGGCGTCGAGCGCCGTGATGGTGAGTTTCGTCAGCACGTCCTCCTCCGTGTGCGGCAGGGTGTAGATCTCGTAGATGCCGTCGGCGGCAACGGAACGTATCTCTGTCTGCTTCGAGTTCACGCAGCCCACGCCATCCTTCGGGCTAAAGGTCGAGGAGCCGCCGAGGTAATAAAATTTCATCTTCGCCACATTGCTCGGGACGCTCTCGTCGGTCAGCAACAGACGGAACATCGCCACGGCGCGCGTCAACGTCAGGTCGTACGACTGCCGCTCCGCCCCGACAACGAGGTCGCCGTAGTAATAATAGGTGTCGGTCACCTTGTTGTTCGGGAAAGTCACTTTCTCCTCGCTCGAGATCGTCGCCGAGCCGTCGCCATTGTGCGCGATGACCACAAGCTTGTACGTCGCCGCCTCGAGGCTCAGCGCCACCGTGCCGTAGCTCGCGTCGTCCTTCTTCTGCGCCACGGTCTTCACCTTCGTGCCTTCGGCATCGAAGATGGCGATGTTCAGGCGGTCGCACAACTCCGTGATGTCGGTGGCGGCGCGGGTCGTGAACGCCCCTTCATACTGACTGAAGTGCAGGATGACGTTCGCCTCGCCCTCGTCGGGCCTCGGTGCCCCATCTAACACAGGTCTCTCACAAGCCACGGCGAGCGCAGCCATCATTCCGATTCCCAGCCATTTCACCGGCCGCAGGAATACAAAATCTCTGTTCTTTCTCATAATTGTTGTGTTTAAATAAGTAATTAAATTGAAGGCCCGCATTGGCGGTTCTTCGTAGTATTCGTCTGCAAAGATAATACTTTTCCTTGAATCAACCAAGGAAATCTCCAGAAAAAAGTCGTTTGATTATATCAGGACGTTTGATTAATGCATAAGAGACCCTGAGGACACACAGGTGCCTGACCCATTTGGGTCCTACATACAAAAAGCCGAGCCCATCCTGACGGATGTCTCGGCTGACAAATATGCCTATTAGACACTTTCTCTTGTCTTATTCAGCGATTTCTTCGGGTTTCATGTTCGTGTAAACCGTCTGGACGTCGTCGAAGTCCTCGAGTTTCTCTACCATCTTGTCAATGGACTCACGCTGCTCGGGTGTCACGTCCTTCAGATCGTTGGGGATACGCGTGAACTCAGCACCTGTCACTTCGAAACCGTTCTCCTCCAAATGCTTCTGGATAGCTCCGAAGCTTGAAGGATCGGCATAGATGGTGATGCTGTTCTCCTCCTCGTCCTCATCATACTCATCTTCTACACCGTAGTCAATCAGATCGAGGATCATCTCGTCCATATCTAGTCCGTCCTTCTTTTTGAAGGTGAACACGGCCTTGTGGTCGAACAGGAAGCTCAGCGAGCCCTGTGTACCTAAGTTACCGTTGAACTTGTTGAAGACTGAACGAACGTCACCCACCGTACGGGTAGTGTTGTCAGTCAGTGTCTCCACGAAGATGGCGATGCCGTGAGGGCCATATCCCTCGTAGGTTACTTCCTTGTAGTCGCTCTGATCCTTACCCATCGCGTTCTTGATGGCACGCTCGATGTTATCCTTCGGCATGTTCTCGCGCTTGGCGTTGGCGATGATAGCACGCAGTGTAGGATTGTTCTCCGGCTCTGGACCGCCAGCCTTCACGGCAATGGCGATCTGCTTACCGATCTTTGTAAATGTCTTGGCCATGTGGCCCCATCGCTTCAGCTTTGTAGCCTTACGATATTCAAATGCTCTTCCCATTTCTATTTATTTTAATTGATAATTGACAATTGATAATTGATAATTAACGCAATTCAGCGTTGAGTTGTTTCTTCAAGTTGGCAATGAGTTTCTGCATGATCGCGTCGATCTGCTTGTCACCCATCGTCTTTTCCTCATCCTGAAGGATGAAGTTGACAGCATAGGATTTCTTGCCAGCAGGCAGTTTTTCACCTTCATAGACATCGAAGAGTTCTACGTTCTTCAACAGTTTCTTCTCTGTCTGACGGGCAATCTGCTCAATCTGTGCAAACTCAACGGTGTTATCCACCAGAAGTGCCAGGTCACGGCTTACGGCAGGGAACTTAGGTACTTCCGTATACAATACCTCATTCTTCTTGATCACCTTCATCAGGGCCGTCCAGTTGAGTTCTGCATAATAGACTGGATTATCCAGTCCGAACTGCTTCTGCAGTTTCTTCGTAATGATGCCCATCTCGATGAGTTTCTTACCACCACGGTTCTCAAGGGTCAGACCGGCAGAGAAGATGGGGTTCTCCGATTTCTTGCGGACAATCATACCGGGCTTCACACCGATACGACGTAGGATATTCTCTATGTAGGCACTCAACTCGTAGAAGGTAGAATCCTCATTCTGATGAGCCCATGAGCCCTCTACTCGCTTACCGGTTACCCAAAGGGCTGCGTGATACTGCTCCTTATAGGCCTGCATCGGATCGTCGTCATTCTGCTTCTCAGGATCGAAGGTGTACACATTTCCGAACTCGAAGAAGCGCAGGTTCTGACGCTTGCGGTTCACATTGTGCTGGATGCTCTCCAGACCACCGTACAACAGTGTCTGGCGCATCACGTTCAGATCGCTCGACAGCGGATTCATAATCCTGACCAACGTGTCCTGTGTGTCGCCGTAGTACGACGACTTACTTAACGAGTTATTCAGGATCTCATTGAATCCGGCACCCACCAGCTGCTCACTGATAAGATTGGCCAGTTTGTGCTTCTGGTCCTCATCGCCCTTGATGACGAGCGAGCCCTTCAGCTGTGTGGGAATCTCCACATTATTATATCCATAGATGCGCAAGATATCCTCTACCACATCGCAAGGACGCTGCACATCTACACGGTAGGCGGGAATCTCGAGCGTCAGGGCCTCTGCCGTCTCGCTGAGCACCTTCATCTCTAAGCTCTCGCAGATGGCCTTGATGGTATCCACGGGAATCACCTTACCCACCAGATTGTGAACATATTCATAATTGAGCTCGACGACAGCATTCTTCATCGGCTCGGGATAGACGTCGCAGACTTCCATCGACACCTTACCGCCAGCCAGTTCCTGACAGAGGATGGCTGCCTGCTGCAAAGCATAGATGGTACCATTGGGATCCACACCACGCTCGAAACGGAACGAGGCATCGGTGCTCAGACCGTGACGACGGGCTGACTTACGAATCCATGTGGGATGGAAATAGGCACTCTCGAGCACCACGTTCTTTGTGGTCTCGTAGGTACCACTACCCTTTCCGCCGAATACACCGGCAATACACATCGGGTCCTCGGCATTGCAGATAGCCAGGTCACGGTCGGAAAGTTTGTGCTCCTCACCGTCGAGGGTCTGGAAAGGTGTTCCCTCAGGCATCGTCTTCACCACGATCTTATGACCCTTCACCATATCGGCATCAAACGTATGCAGGGGCTGTCCGTATGCCATCATGACATAGTTGGTGATGTCAACGATATTATTGATCGGACGCAGACCGATGGTCGTCAGCTTGTTCTTCAGCCAGTCGGGACTCTCCTTCACCTCGCAACCGGTCACGCTCACACAAGCATAGCGCTTGCAGGCTTCCTGATTCTCAATCACCACCTCGATGGGCAGGTCGTGATTATCCACCTTGAACTTTGAACAGTCGGGACGGTGCAACTGGGTCTCGTAGCCATTGCTCTTCAGCCAGGCATACAGATCGCGGGCCACACCCCAGTGACTCAGACCATCAGCACGGTTGGCGGTGATGTCCACCTCGATGAGCCAGTCACTTTCCAAGTGATAGTATTCTGCAGCGGGCGTACCCACCACAGCATCCTCAGGCAGTACGATGATACCGTCGTGACTCGTACCCACGCCAATCTCATCCTCTGCGCAGATCATACCGTTCGACTCCACGCCGCGCAGTTTTGATTTCTTGATCACAAACTCCTGATCACCGTCGTAGAGCACGCAGCCCAGGTCGGCTACGATCACTTTCTGACCAGCTGCCACGTTAGGCGCACCACACACAATCTGCGAGGGCTCGCCTTTGCCTAAGTCCACTGTTGTCACATGCAGGTGGTCGCTGTTAGGATGGGCCTCGCACGTCAGCACCTTGCCCACGTAGAGACCCTTTAGTCCACCCTTAATACTCTGTACTTCTTCCAATGCGTCGACTTCAAGACCCGTCGACGTCAGCGCGTCGCACACCTGCTGAGCAGTGAGGTCGAAATCAACGTATTCCTTCAACCATTTGTAGGAAATATTCATTATACCGATTCTTTAGTAATTACTAACTGTGAAATTTCAGCGTGCAAAGGTACTAAAAAATCGGTATATAGACAAATTTTTCCCAAGATTCTATTCGA
>JAEEGJ010023216.1_pt1 | contig 13047 bp, 13 predicted proteins | sample 8958761 | NCBI WGS metagenome assembly JAEEGJ01 (sample SAMN16246546, study PRJNA631951) | gut metagenome | biome: gut microbiome; feature: rumen; material: RS-attached | host: Bos | place: Iran: Karaj | collected 2018-10
GCAAAGAATCCTTGGGTTGTTCTATCACCGCGATGCTATCCGATGCAGGCGATTCTGCACTGACTACTTTATCAGCACTTTTTTCACCATTAAGACGACCAGCGAGAGCATTTCCAATAGATTCTCCATCGCTGCCGTTCAAATCGGAGCGGCCACGAGTCCCATAAAGAACTGTCACTCGCTTCATATACGATTCCGCTTCTTTTACGGAATCAACAATATTCTTTTTAGGTTGCTCCTGAACTTGCTGCGTTTTCGCCTTAACGCTCGTTTGCGAGACCGTTTCATCTGCTTTTTTTTCGGAATCGTTGCACCCCACCCACAACGCCGCTGCGGTCATGAGAGCCACTTTGCCAAGAAATTTGCTGAAGTTTTTCGCCATGCTTTATAAATAACAAAATTCAAATCAGAAAAAGCAATGAGGAAAGACAATTTTACACGTTCAAGAGGCGTTTTCCACTCATTCAAAAGGCGTTTTTTGCGCAAATATGTCACCAAAAGCAATAAAAAATAGATTTTGGTAACAGAAATTTTAATTTATACAAAACATTTTTGGCAAAAATAATGCGATTATGCTACCAAAATGAAAAATTTCGGCAATTTGGTAACATAAAATTAGTTCGCCAAAGCCAAACTGCTCCAAAATCAGTTAATTTATTCAAACTTTATGATACCAAATCATCAATTTTTCGCAATCTGGTAGCATTTTTTCACATTTTTCGGGTTTGCAAACGCAGCACCCACAAGCGAATGATAACCGCGACGGTCGCCCCGATAAGGCACATGAACATATCTGTCTGCGTGTCCCAAATGTAGCCTTGTGTTCCCAAGAAAGCCTCCGTATCCGTCGGGTTGCTGAGTGACGCCAACCACTCAATAATTTCATAAAGCGCAGAAATCGCCTCGGCCACGCACACCGACAAAAATCCCATCCAGCCCGCCGTCTTGATCGGAGTCGTGCGGCGCAAAAGTTCAATCATCACAAGCACGGGCGAGACACCTTGCATCAAATGCCCGATTTTATCGTAGTTTTTTCGCGCAAAGCCAAACCAATCCTGCATCCAGAATCCAAGCGGAACCTTCGCATACGAATAATGCGCCCCCAGCAAAAGCACCGCCATGTGGAACGCAATCACCACATAAAGGAACGTAGGCAACTGAAATTTTCGGTATGTAAACACAAGAACCAACAGCCCTACAATCGCAGGCGCCGCTTCAAGAATCCAGGTAAGGTAAAGTATCCTCAACCCCAACAACAGACCAAAGCATCGTCAGAAGAACAAGGGCTAGTAAAAGCAAATGTAATTTAGCGATATTATTCATACTCAGAAAATACAAAAAAATCACTCCACACCGTAATGCGTCTAAAAAACTATTTATGCAGCAGTAGTTTATGATTCCTTTGAAGGCCGTCGTTATCGAAGCGGACGGTGGGATTCTTGCCGCTCTTGTAGGCATCTTCGCTCTCGTAGAGAGAAAGGGCGATTGCAACGCCCGGCTGGGTTGCGAGATTCGCCGCGCCCGCTGGAACCGCGCCGCTAAACGAGAATTCCTGCGAAGCGCCGTCCTTGAACGTTCCCTTGGGAATGCGGATGGTCTCGCCGATTTGTGCAAGAGGTGCACCCGTGCTATCGACGAATTCTGCCACCAGATACACATCGAAGAAGCAAGGCGCCACGCCGGTGTTCTTGACGGTAATGTTCAAAGAACTCGTCGCAACATTTCCCGCAGCAGAGTCAACAGATTTTCCAGCGGTGTCGGCAGATTTCCCTGCAGTTGATGCCGCATTATCAGTCCCCGCGATCGTCAGCAACTCCGCCCGCGTCACGGTAAAGTTGTACCCGATGACTTTGCTCATGGAATCGGCCAGCGCCTTGTTGTCCTTGTAGAAATAGTAGCCGCAGTCGTTGTCCTGGTCCAGAACGTAGTAGGTCAGGTGCGCCGTGGTAATCGCATCCACCCAGCGTTCCGCAGTCCACTTCTGGGTGCCTCCGGGAATCAGGTCGTCATTGGCCAGCATCGTCTTGTAACCAGCGATATTCTCGGCGATGGTCGGGAGGTTCGCATTGTACGCCCGCAGCAAGGTATCAGGCCTGCCGGGAATGCCGATGAACCCGTCGTCGCGCTTGGTAATGCCGAGGTCCAGCGCATGCGTATAGACATCGCCAAAACCGTTAGAAGGCAGCACCAGCTGGGTCTTCTTGAACACGGACGCATAGTAGTCCAGCATGTCCTTCAGCACCGAGTCGGCGGGCATCACGCTCCCCAATATGTGAGACGTGTGCCATTCGCCCCATTCGCCAAAAGTGCGGATGTCAATGTATTCTATGCGCGGATCGCCATCGTATTTTTCGGCCAGAGCCTTTGCAAACTCCTTCGCTGCCCAGATATAGATGGAATCGTCCCACACAGGAGCGTACGCATGGTATTCCGTCCCACGCAAGTCAATCTGTATCTTCTTCGCGCCCATCTCATAGACAAAAGGCGGAGTCCAGTCGTATTCTTCTTGGGGCGGGAAATCGCTCTTGATAAAGGAAGGGGTATAAGGCAACACGCGCAAGGCGTAGCCCATATTGTGCTCGGCCAAAGCATTCAAAAGTTTTTCCAGTTCCGTCCAGTCGTAAACGCCTTTAGCCGGATTTAGCTTGTTCCACTGCTGGTAACCGGAACCGTACGAAACCAGGTCCCACACCCGGTTGTTCAAGGAACCGTAAGGGCCGTATTCAAATTCCGGAACAAACGTCCATGCGCCACCGGTCGGCACCGTGAATCCCTTGTGCGGGTTGGAAAGCGGCCCATCGAAACGCTTGAGCGTGTAAGTGATTTTTGTGGTGTCTGCAGAAGGAACCGAGGATGTGTCTTTCTCGTCATTGCGAGAACTCGAAGAGTTCGTGGCAATCCATGACGAACTACTTGAAAAAATGTCTGCCGACGAACTCAACTCTTCAACGGCGCTGCTTTCTGTATTCTCGGGTCCGGAACTACTCGAGTCATCGCCACAAGCGACAAACATCGCAGCAAATGTGAAAGTGAAAAATGCGTGCAAAAGGCTTCTGAAAATCATATTAATCCTTTTTTGCGCTCAGCCATTTTTTCCCACAATCATCAATTTTCATAAGCATATAATCATCACATCCAAAATCACCACAAATAGAAGAAATCAAATACCCCTCATCTTTTAGAGTTATACTAATTCCGTTAATAAAAATAGGAAGTTTATCCAGTTTACAATCTTCATTCGGTTTTTCACGAGTTGTTTGCACACACACCAATTCACCTGACTCGCATTTTTCACCTGTCAAAGAAAATGAGAATTCATTTCCTTCTTCTGTACAAAAAACTTTTCCTCCGCTCATTTTAAACGATTGTCCAAAAACACAAAGCAGCAAAGAATCCAACCTTTCGTCAAGTCCCAGTTTTTCCAAATGACACGAAATCAAATCCTCAGGCGTTAGAGAATTCAGCCAAGCCAGGCACTCCGCCTTGCGTTCTTCTTCAGACACCGCATTACGGTTTTTCGAAGCCTTTTCCGATGATGAACACGCAACAAGCAAGCCTACAAGCACCGCTGCGGTCATCAGAACAATCTTCCCCAAAAATCTGCTAAAGGGTTCCATCATATTTTAAGTATAACAAAAAAAATTTTCGTGAGCGTCAGGGGTGTTGCAGAAACCCCTGCGGCTCAGCCATGACAATTCGCGCAAGCACGATTGTCACGGCATTCGCCTTTGGGGGTGTTAGGGGGCGGAGCCCCACCTTGGTGGCCATGCGCACTAAGCAACAAGTTGCTAAGTGCTGTCCGCCCTTAGGCGAGGGGGTGGAGAGCAACGAAGTGCGAACCAGAGGGACGCCTCCCCCTTTAGTTATCAACAAAATCGACCCTATTTTTGTAAAAACAAGACACCCATTGCGTTTCTAAAAAGTTTTTGTTATATTAAACAACGAGATTTTTGATTAACGGTGGAGGTTTCTTGAAAGTTGAGTTTAGAGATAAGAATTTGGAACTTTGTGCAATGGATGAGGCTTATGCAATACGGCGAATGGGCAAAAAACGGGCAAAATGCTACAGGAATCGAATCAACGCCTTGGCCACAGTCGCAAATTTCGCCGATTTATCCAAGTATCCAGGTCATTTTCATGAATTGATCGGAAACCGCAAGGGCCAATGGGCATGTGACCTTGATCAGCCATACCGATTGATTATTTGGGGCGCAGAACCGAACAAGGCTGTTATTTGGGCGGAAGTTACCGAAGCCGAAGTCGTAGAAATTGTAGATTATCATAAATAGAGAGGAATAACATGGCAGAAGAAAAAGAACTCCTTTTGTGGGGGACGACTTCCCCTGGAGAAATTCTTAAAGAAAAACTTCAAGAAATGAATGTGGATGTTAACGATTTCGCCGCCCGAATCGGCTACACCCCAAAAACGGTGAACGAATTGCTCAGAGCCAAGTGCAGGGTGACGGCAGAAATGGCCTACAGCCTTGAATTTGGGACAGGAATTCCTCAGTATTGTTGGCTAGAAGCACAAAAGCTGTACGAACGGGATCTCTGGCGTGAAAAGGTCAAGAAATCCCTCAAGAATCGGATTAACTGGCGCAAGTTCTTCCCTATCGAAGAACTCAATCCGCGCACATGGATCAAGGATTTCAACAACAAAGAAGACGGCGTATCGCCCATCCTCAGGTTCTTCGGGGTGGCAAGCCCCAAAGCGTGGGAAAATTACTACTACAAGAACCGCCTGAAGGTGGCCTTCCGCATCTCGCTGGCCGAAACCGAAGACCCGTACGCGGCCTCCGTGTGGATGCGCCGCGGCGAAATCCTCGCCGACGAAATCAAGATGGAAAAGCAGAACGACAAGAAGGTGCGTTCCGCCATCAAGAAGGCGATGCCGCAATTTGTGGAACTGGCCAAAAACGACGTTGCCGCGTGGGAAGATTTACGCCGCAAGAAGGCCTTGCCCAAGCCGAAGGTGGGCGAAGATTTTATTGACGACGGCATGCACAGGTTGCAGGAACTGGGCGCAAAGCTCGGAATCAAGGTGCTCTACGCACAGAATTTCAAGTCGTCACCAATTCATGGCATGGCCCGCTGGTACAAGGACATCCCCGTCATCCAACTGCACGACCGTTTCAAGGACCGCAATGCGTTCTGGTTCACGTTCTTCCATGAGCTCGGCCACATCGTGCTCCACGGCAAGAAGGACATCTTCATCAAGAACGTCTATTACGGCAATAAGAACCAGCAAAAGGACGACGAGGCAAACGCATTCGCGCAAAAATACATGACGCAGGCAGGGCTAGAAGTCTAGGAAAACATTCTCTGCTATTGGGCTCCGGTAGCGGTTTTCCGCCCACAAGCCACGTTCGACTCGAAATGCCGACTTTTGACGCCTTCGGCGTCCGTGACAGCGGCTCAGAAATAAAATCAAACTAGTTTGATTTTGCTTCATTCGCCTTGCGCACTTTTGATTATATCCCATAAATTCTAATCCTTTTTTATAAAAAAGGCTTTTTTTGTTTTTTACTCTTGACACTGTATCAAAAAGGAGATACATTTGGAATGAAGGAATATGTTTCCTATGAAGGCCCATGCTTTACAATAGAATGGTTCTATGACGAACAAGGAGTTAGCCAGGCTTTAGAATATTTTAACGGGTTAAACGACGCGCAAAAGCGAAAGGTGCTGATGCTTTTTAAGCGGATTGGCGATTTCGGAAGGATTTCGGATATTACGAAGTTTAGGAACGAAGGCGACAAGATTTTCGCATTCAAGCCGCAGCCAGATCGTTTCCTGTCGTTCTTTTATACGGGCAAGAAAATAATCGTGACAAACGCTTTTCGCAAAAAATCGCAGAAATTACCTGAAGAAGAAAAAGAACAGGCTCAACTAGCAAAGCAAAATTACACTGAACGAGTTTTAAAGGATGCATACTATGAAAAAGACTAAATCGACTTTTGAAAGGGTCATGGAAGACCCGAAACAGAAAGAAGCTTTTGAAAAAGAATATGCGAATTTCCTTCTGTCGGAGCTGTTGCTGGATGCCATGTCCGAGCAGAATGTTAGCGTGCGGGCCTTGTCGAAGGCTTCGGGCATATCGACATCGGTGATTCAGAACCTACGTGCTATGCAACCCGTAAACATCACACTGAAAACGCTGAACGCCCTGCTTTCCTCTTTGGGCTACGAACTTGTCGCCCGGAAAGGCAGGCATTGCGTAAGCCTGACTAAACAATCTGCGTAGGGGTATGCCTCTTCCAGTTCCTCGAAAACGAAGTCGAAGGATCTCTTTGGTACGGGACTGACCGAATTTCTTCCATTCTGCAATTTTACGCAAATTGCATAATTCTGCATAAAATTGTTAATCTTCACAAATAATCTATAGCACTTTGCAGTCAAATAATGTATTTTAGTAAAAAAAGGAGCACAATATGGCACAGGCAACAGTTTCCGCACGCATCGACAGCAAGGACAAGGAAAGTTTTGACAAGTTCTGCAGCAACGTAGGGCTGACCACGTCTGCCGCCATTTACATGTTCGTGAAGAATGTCATCAACGAGCGCCGCCTCCCCTTCGAAGTCCGTGAACCCGCAGCCAGCTACAACGCAAGCGACATCGAAGCCCTCAAAAAAGGCATCGAACAGCTGAACGCAGGCAAGGGAATTGTACACGAACTCAGCGATTTGGAAACGATGGAAAACGTTTGATTAGGAAGAGCAGAGCCTTTAAAGACCCAAATTATGAGGTGATTACTTATTTTGTCATGTGCCGTGCTCCTCCCGTCATTCCGGGCTTGACCCGGAATCACCTTTTTTACATGTCATTGCGAGGGGTCGTGGAACCCGTGGCAATCTCTAGCCCGCATTTTATTTATATTTTCAATTGACATAGCCCCGTACCGAATGGTGCGGAGCGACAGAATTTTTGAGTTTTCGACTCTTGTTCTTGATGCGGAAAATCTGGTAAATTTTTCAAATTGTGCAAGAACAAGTCGAGCGCTCACGCACCCTGTGCGTGGGCCGTTCGGTCTTGTTGCACAATAGGTTTACCAGAGCCTCCGTATCAGCAAACCTTCGGTCCCACGCTTTTCTATTTGGCTGGAATTTGAAGAATTGCTACATAAGTCGAAACTCCTTATAGGAGTTTATATGGCGAATGAACAATTCAGCGAAGCGTTTGTCCTCAAAGAGATGAGGTGCAATCTTGGCGAGAATGAATTTGGAAAAGTCTATCCTCAGGGAGATGTACCCGAGGTTTCTATAATTGAAAAACTCCTGAAAAAAGCAGGTGGAAAACCCAAGGAATGTGATATTGACGATTACACTCAGGGCGGAAGAGGAAAAGCGAAGCCAGAGTTTATCCTGACTTTCAAAAAAGACTCTAGCACAATTATTGTCATTGAATGCAAGCGTAGTATAAAAAGCCACGAAAGCGAAAATCGCAATAAGCCTAAGGATTTTGCGGTAGATGGAGCTTTGTATTATGCAAAGTTCCTTAAAGAGCGATATAATGTTGTAGCCATTGGTGTAAGCGGAAGCAAAAAAGACGAAAGTAAAGTCTCCACTTTTTATTGGCAAAAAGGACATGATGAGTTTAAGGAACTCACCAAATTAAACATTCTACTTGAGCCGAATAATTATCTGCAATATCTGAAAGGCGAAAAAATATCGCGCCAGTTTTCGCTAGAAGAAATTCGGCAAACGGCTATAAACATGAGCAACAGTTTAAGAGTTGCCAAAGTGACAGCCAATGATAAGCCAATTTTTATTGCTGGGATTTTGATTGCTCTCCAAAATGAAGAATTTGAAAATCTTTATACGCAAGCACCGACCCTAAAAGCGTTAAAGTGGAATATAAGTTCCGCAATTTCAGAGGTCTTGGGTGAAGCAGAAGTAAAGCAAGATCGCATTAACAATATCTTGAACACATTTGATAATGTAGCAAGCCTTCATCACTTCAAAACCACACCGATGAATGAGGATTATTCATTGCGCTGGTATATTCAAGAACTGGATATGAAAATCAAGCCAATGATGAATAATTCAGATTCGTCAATTGATGCACTCGGAGAATTTTACCATGAATTTATCAAGTTCTCTAATGGCGATGATGGTAAGGCTCTTGGAATTGTTTTGACTCCGCAACACTTGACGGAATTCATGTGTGATGTAAGCGGTTTGAATAAAAAAAGTAAGGTTGTAGATATCTGTGCAGGTTCTGGAGGTTTCCTTGTAACGGCAATGAGCAAAATGTTCAAGAAGGCCAATCCGAGTGAAATCCAGAAAATCCGAGAGGAAGGCCTATATGGTGTTGAAGCGGACCCGCACATCTATACACTGTGCATAGCGAATATGATTGTCAGACGTGATGGAAAAAGCAACATTCACTACGGAAGCTGTTTTGATACAAAAATTGCGAATGAATTAAGAAAAAAGAATATTGATGTCGGACTTATCAATCCGCCTTATTCGCAGGATGATTACAATGAACTTGAGTTTGTTGAACAGTTACTTTCGATATTGACAACTCGCGGCATTGCTGTTGCGGTCGTTCCGATTAACTGCGCTTTAGGGACTACTTGCAAAGAAGTTCGCGAACGGTTATTCAAGAAACATACGCTTGAAGCTGTTTTTAGTATGCCTACAGAAATATTCAATCCTGCGGCATCAGCACCGCCGTGTGTGATGGTTTGGACAGCAAATGTTCCCCATCCTGAAGATAAAAAGACTTTCTTTGGCTATTTCCGTGACGATGGCTTCGTAAAACGAAAGAAGTTGGGACGCATTGACGCTTATGGCAAATGGGAAGAAATCAAGAAAAAATGGATGAATCTTTATCAGAATAAAATTGAAGAACCGGGTTATTCTGTTTTGCATACTGTGACGCATACGGATGAATGGTGCGCAGAAGCTTATATGGAAACGGACTATAGCACACTTTGTGATGAGGATTTTATTCGTAAAATGAGAGATTATGCAGCATTCCTTGTTCAAAGCGAGGAATTCTAAAATGGATGTGAAAAATTGGAAGTGGTTTCGTTATGATGAAATTTTCGTTATTAAAACATATCGAGAGGGCGAGAACGTTCAAATTAGCGAAATAGGAAATACTCCATATGTTGGAGCATCCTGCACGAACAATGGTGTTACAAATTATGTTAAAGTCGAAAAATATATAACCGGAAATAAGATTACAGTTGCAAGAAACGGATCTGTCGGTTCCGCTTTTTATCAGTCGGGAAATTTTATGGTTTCCCCTGATGATATAAGGATTTTTGAATTAAAAAATCGTGAATTAAACAAATATATTGCAATTTTTCTTTGCTGTATAATTGAGAAAGAAAAATATCGATATGCTTATGGAAGAAAATTTGGCACCAAAAGAATGTGTGCCCAGTTGATGAAATTACCTGTTGTAAAAAAAGAAACCGGCAAATATGAACCAAATTGGGGGTGGATTGAAGAATATGTCAAACTTGCAGAAAAAAAACTTCCATCTCGTGCAAAAGATGTTTGGCAAAATAAATTTAATCCAAAGTCCCTTTCCGAAACTAAAATCAAATTAAATACAAGTAATTGGAAATGGTTCCGTTATGATGAAGTATTTGAAATCTGCAAAGGTTTCTATAACAAGAAACCTGAAGAAAACCCTGTTGGGGCGATTCCTTTTATTGGGGCAACAGACTCTAATAATGGAATCACATCAATGCATGATCTTGACACAATCAAAGATTCCTCTAAAACTGGCGATGACCCCAATGCTCCTCTTGAACAAAAGATTTTCAGGCCAAATTGCATAACCGTATCAAACAATGGTTCTGTAGGTTACGCTTTTTATCAGCCAAAAGAGTTCACCTGCACTCATGATGTAAATCCATTATATATCCATAAGAAATGGAATAAGGAACTCAATATTTACATAGCGATGTTCTTGTGTTCTCTTATTGAAAAGGAACGTTTTAGATGGGATTATGGGCGAAAGTGGCGACCGAAAAGAATGCCAGACTCTTTGATTAAGCTTCCTGTTCGCAAAATCGCTCCCAACGAGTATGAACCTGATTGGCAATTTATGGAAGACTACATCAAGTCGCTTCCGTATTCGTCGTGTTTATAAGCAACAGAGAAGGAGATGCCGGGTCAAGCCCAGCAAGAGAATTCGCACAAGCACGAATGGCTATTTTCACCTAAAAACGCCACTTTTTCAAAAAGTGGGTTGAAAAAGTGCATTCAGGGGTTTTAGGGGGCGGAGCCCCTTAGGCGACCTTTGGACACTTGGCCTTTTATACGACTCTTAGTGCTTTAGCACTTAGTGGAGTTATGCCCTTTGGGTAAGGCCTTAGTGTACATGGCCACCTTTAGGTGGTGGGGTAGCGGCCCTTCGACAGGCTCAGGGACCTTTGTCACTGGGACTGGCAATGGAAGCGAGGGAGATATTTCCCCCTCCTTAGCACTTTTGCTTTTTTGAAGCAATCTCTCGTCTCTCGTCTTTCGTCTCTCGTCTAAAAAGTTATCTTTGCTCGCATGAAAAAATACCACTTGGCCACATACGGCTGCCAGATGAACGAGTACGACTCGGCGATGATTGCGCAGGAGCTCGACATGTGCGGTTGCGTCGAGACGAACAACCAGGAAGACGCCGACATCATCATCGTGAACACCTGCAGCGTGCGTGAAAAGGCCGAGGAAACCGCCATCGTCAACATCAGCAAGCTCAAGTACTTGCGCAAAAAGAATCCCGATGTGAAAGTCGTGGTATGCGGTTGCATGGCAAAGAACCGCGGGCCGGAACTGTTGAAGCGTCTCAAGAACGTGAACTACATCGTGGGACCGGACCAGTACCGAAAAATTCCAGAACTGCTGTTTGGCGACGCACACAGTCCACTGCACCAGACGCACCACAAGATGTTCATCGACGAAGACCGTGACGAGAACTATCTCGGCGAATACGCCAAGCTGAACAACAACTTCAGCACTTTCGTCGCCATCCAGCGCGGTTGCAACAAACGCTGCAGCTACTGCATTGTGCCGTACCTCCGTGGGCCGGAAAAGTACCGCGACATGGACGACGTGCTGACAGAAGTCAAGCGTGCAGCAGACAAAGGAATCACCGAGGTGATGTTGCTCGGCCAGACGGTGAATGCGTACAAAACGCCAAACGCGGACTTCACGACATTACTGACAAAGGTTTCCGAAATCGGCGGCATCAAGCGCATCCGCTTTACAAGCCCGCATCCGCGCCACTATACAAACGAACTCATCGACGTTCTTTTGAACAACCCGAAGGTTTGCCATTACGCGCACATCCCACTCCAGAGCGGCTCCGACACGATTCTCAAGAAGATGCGCCGCCAGCACAACATGGAACAGTACATGACCGTCATCGAACAGCTGCGTAGCCACGACCCGTACTACGCGATTTCGACAGATGTCATTTGCGGATTTGTCGGCGAAACTGCGGACGATTTCGAACAGACTATCAAGGCTTTTGAAGCTTGCCAGTTCGATACGGCCTACATGTTCATCTACAGCCCGCGCAAAGGCACCGAATCGTACAAAGAAACAGAAATTCTCACGCCCGAAGAAAAGCTCGCCCGCCATACCCGCCTCGTGGAACTGCAGAACGCGATTACTCTCAAGCGCAACCAGATGATGATGGGCCGCACCGAAGAAATTCTCGTCGAAGCAAGTTCCACCCGCGATGCCACTGAATTTGTCGGCAAGACGGACAACTTCAAGAAAGTCATCTTCAAGCCAGAAGTTGGCAGCATCATCAAGCCGGGTGATTACGTCAAGGTGAAAATCGACGATATCCGTGGCTGGACGCTCCGCGGAACGTTGGTTAGTGATTAGTGGTTAGTAGGAAGTTCATTTCCATTACCGAAAACGTCAACCACGTGCTCCGGTCCGCCGACGTAACTTACGGAATATCAACGAGTTACGCACTTTCAAAGTGTCAGTTTGCCCAAATAATTGTATTATTGTACTAGAGGGTAATTAGAGGCTAACATGGCTAAATACTTTATTCAAAATCTAGTAATTTCCGGAGCACTGAGTGCGATTGCCGCCACGACATCCTTCGCCGAGGCCACCCCGACTCTTGCCTCCGCTCAAATGGCTTACGTGAACGGCAAATGGAAAGAAGCCGCCGCCGCTTATGAGCAGGTATGCCCCGTACAGCCCGATTCCGCACGTACCGAATGCTACTTGTGGAACATTCTCGCCCTTTCGCAAACAGGCGTCGCCGCTGATTTCAGCAAGGCCGGCAAACGTCTTGACAGCCTCATCGACAAGACGAATCCGCAAAAATCAATTTATTCCGACCTCATGATGACCAAGGCGCAATTCCAGATGTACCTTGGTCGCTACAACAAAGCCGCAGAATCGCTTGTCCATGCCATAGAAACATCTCAGCCGCACCAAGCGACAGTGCTGCAGAAAGTCTGCTCCGCCGTACAAGACCGCGCCCGCAGTGCAGAACTGAATGAAGCCTGCAAAAATCTCGGCAAACCGCAGGCGAAAAAAACAGTCCCCGCAGCCCCAGCACAAACGGCAAAAACAGAACAAAAGCCTACTGACGTCAAAACCGCTCCAAATCAAGAAACCGCTAAGCCAGCCGACGCCGGATCCGCATGGCAACTGCAACTGGGAGCGTTCGGAGTCAAATCCAACGCCGATTTGCTTGTCGATAACTTGAAGAAACGAAACATTTCTTGCACGATTACGCAAAACACGCTCGAAAGCGGGAAAGTGCTCTACATCGTGCGAACAGGACCATTTGAAACAAAAGAAAACGCCGTAGATTACGGGGCAAAAAAACTAGCCCCCCTCAATGTAGAATTCAAGCCAATGCTCGTAAAACAAGCTCTCTAAACGAGATATTGTTTCAAGCTAAAAATTTTTTACTGTTTTTATCGCTTAAAACTCACGTTTTTTACTCATTAGACCTACAAAAAAGAAAAAATAGTTCTATATTTGTGATACCCCCGCCGGGGTGGTGAAATTGGTAGACGCGCTGGACTCAAAATCCAGTACTCGCGAGAGTGTGAGG
>JAEEGJ010023220.1_pt1 | contig 13047 bp, 4 predicted proteins | sample 8958761 | NCBI WGS metagenome assembly JAEEGJ01 (sample SAMN16246546, study PRJNA631951) | gut metagenome | biome: gut microbiome; feature: rumen; material: RS-attached | host: Bos | place: Iran: Karaj | collected 2018-10
CTTGGAGTGTGTCAGCATTGGCTATCGAGGCAGGCAAGTTCCTGCTACGCAATGACGACGAGTTGCGTTGCACACCCGACCTGAACGAAGCCCAGCGACTACGTGAAGAGTTACAACAAATTGAAGGCATCATCACACAAGAAACACAGACCAACTTCATCCTTTGTCAATGCGTGCCACACTTCGACGTCGAAGAATTCGAAAATGGTAGTGCAGCCCAACTAAAGGACTATTTGGCACGTCAGCACCAAATGCTGATTCGTGACTGTTCCAACTTCAAAGGACTTACCCCACGCCATTTCCGCATCGCAGCCCAGACACCTGCAGAGAACGACGCCCTTGTGGCAGCCATCCGTCAATTCGTAAAATCCGTGTAATCCGTGCTATCCGTGTTCGCCATATTACCCTTGCTCCTCGGCTGGTTCCTCGACCTGCTCATTGGCGATCCAGCATGGTTGCCCCACCCCGTCGTAGGCTTTGGCAAGATGATTGCCTTTGGAGAACGGCATCTCAACAAGGGTCACTATCGCAAACTGAAAGGTGCCCTCATGGCAATCGGACTGATTCTACTCATCTTTGTTCTCACATGGATTCTGCGCTACGGAATCATTTCTTTGCAACGGACTGACACAGACTTACTCGGACTTTCTTCATGGACTATTGCCAAGTCCGTGTCAGTCTGTGTCAGTCCGCTGCTAATACTCTTTGATGCTCTTGCCGTCTTCTATTGCCTCGCTGGCACCACGCTGATTCGTGAGGTTCGTCAAGTATTCCTTGCTCTTGACCGTTCACTCGACGAAGGGCGAAAGCAGGTGGCTCGCATCGTAGGGCGAGACACCTCAGAGCTTTCTGCCCAAGAGGTACGCACAGCCGCATTAGAGACGTTATCCGAGAATCTCTCTGATGGCGTCATTGCCCCACTCTTCTGGTTTGCCATCCTTGGTGTTCCAGGCATGTTGGCCTATAAGATGGTGAACACCCTCGACTCCATGATTGGCTACAAGACTGACCGCTATCGTGACTTCGGCTGTTGGGCAGCCCATATCGACGACATCGCCAACTATATCCCTGCCCGTCTTACTGCCTTGCTGATGATTCTGCCTTCTCTTTTCACTTTTCACTATTCACTATTCACTTTCGTCCGTCAGAACGGACGTAACCACGCCTCGCCCAACAGCGGTTATCCAGAGGCAGCATTGGCAGGCATTCTCAACTGTCGCTTTGGTGGTCCCCACTATTACTTTGGCCAACTCTTCGATAAACCCTTCATCGGCACCAACGACCGCCCACTCACTACAGCCGACATGAAAACTGCCGTCCTGATTAACAGAACGGCAGAAGTATTGATGGTAGTATTGGTCGCAGTCAGTCTTATCATTTATTAAATTGTCATGAGAAAATTGATATGCTGCTGTCCCACGGTAATCGTGCTGTCAGCGGTATAGATGCCTCCCTTGTCAGTGCTGTAGTAGCGCACTTGCATGATTTCACCCTCTGCACGTGCAAAGATGGTGAAGGGCGTACCCACCTGTCCTACACCGCGACAATCGTCGCCCACAAAGACTGCCACCTGGTCGCTGGCCATGACCGTCGACAGTGAGTTCTGGCGTAGCGTCACCGTCAGCTGTCGTTGTACGGGATATTTCGAACTGCCGCTAAGCAGGGGCGGTATAAAGTCGCTGTCGAAGCCTAAGGTGCAATCCGGCACAAAGACATCGACACTCTGAAGGGTAAACAGTTGTTTCTGCTGTGCACTATAATAGCTCAGAGTGAGCGGTGCCTGTTGGTCGGCACGGTTGCCATAGACCCTCAGCAGGAAATAGTAGCCTTTATTCTCTGAGCCATTGCGTTTATTGCTCATTCCCCTGCATTCATCACCCACGAATATGGCCATGCAGTCGTCGTCTGACGAGGTGGCAGCAAGTTCGTCCTGCAGATATACCTTCATAAACATGTCGTACTCATATTTCGAATAGTCGGGCTTTGACCAGTCAGGCTGCTCGTCGCTACTGGTTTGATCAACGTGCCAGTCGGGTTTCTGACCAGCTATGAATTTGGCACCACCGTTACTGTCGCTATCGTCTGACGAGCAGCCCCACGCCATGGTGAGGACTGCCATCAGTATCATGATTTTACTTGTTTTCATCTGTCTCAAAACTTTAAACTCTAAACTATGAACTATCTAACCACCTTTTTCTTACCGTTAAAGATGTACACACCACTCTTTTTCGGTGTTTGCTGTAGCTTGATGCCTTCCAGCGTGTACCAGCCCTGTTGTGGCAACTGGTCTATTGGCACGAAGCTAATCTGTGTAGGCACTTTAGGCGTACCTATCACAGCGTTAGCCCTGTAGGTATTCACCTCGCCCGTAGTGGCAATAATCTCGCCACCACGCTCAATGGCAAATGACAGTGGCACGTCCTCATCTCCCTCAATACTGAGGAAGAAGACGGGTTGCGTAGTCAATGATTCTGCCGCTGACATCATCGCAGCATCACCTACAGTTTCACCTCCTGCGTAGGCCACCAGTCGGTCACCCTCTTCGAGTGTTATGCCCACAGCCTCGGCAACCATGTTCATCGTGGTAGCGAAACGCAAAGCTTTGCGTTGAGGAGCCAGTGTAGCACTGCCACCAATGGTTGCCCCAGGTTCTACGTACGGATAGCAGAATGTTGTTGTATTAGTAGCATTACGGTAGAGTCTGTAGCCCTCACCGGGTTTCATGTAGCGTAGCGAACCAATCCATTCACGCGTGCCGTTGGCGCCCTCAGTGAATATAGCAAATTCATGCTGGCTCTTGATGAGGTCGCCGTCCTCAGCATCACTCCAATAGTCAGCCAGCGCCGTGTTTACCGGCAGATTGGTCATGGGGGTATAGCCTATGCCGTTCCACCCTTTATTGACGGTAATGGTGCGCAAGTCCGCATCTTTTAAGGCATAGCCCGTCACCTCCACATCGATGTCTTTGCTCACCTTGACGCGGTAGAGCAGTGAAGTGAACGGAATATTTTTTGTGCTAGTATTGTTATCAGAAGATTTTGAATATTCAACAATCCAGTTATAGCCGTCGAAAGTGCACCATACATCATCGGTGGCTATAATGTCATCCTCTTCCCATTTGAAGGCGGGTCTCCATGTGTCATTTCCTACATTCTGCAGATTACTGTCATAGACATTGAACGAAACCCAGTTCCAGCCTTCCTCAAGATGAATGCTCTGTATATAGGTGTCTTCTGCTGTCATGGTGACGGGGTTCTTGACTGAGCCTACAACCTTGTCTCGTTCGAATATGATATTCGCTGGGTTCGTTTTCAGCATCATGGTCTTACCCGTGTTGTAGTGCCACAGGCGGAAAGTGAAGGGGGTTGTGCCTATGCTCTTTTCTTCATTGTCATAGACGGTCAGGTAGACCAGTGCCTGTCCCTTCTCCTTGTCATAGTCAATATGGGCTGTGCCTCGGCAATTGTTATTGGCATCAAAGGCTGCCACGATGTCGCGACTGTCTGTGACAATGGCGTCGGCCATCTTCACCACGCCAGTGATGCTCATCGATATCTTCTTAAGATTCGGATCAACGGTCCACTGCGGCTCTTCACCCTCAACGGTGAAGTAGAGCGTCAGGGGTTCGGCCAGTCCGTTTTCGTCGGTCAGATAGATAATCTCGTCATAACTACCCACGTTCAGGTCGGGACCTATGGTCAGCACTACAACGTCTTCAGACTGCGGTTCAATGATGTCGGTGGTCTTGCTGGCACTCATCCATCGCGGCATATTCTCGATGGTGTAGGTATGCTGACGACCCATCGTATTCTGTATGCGAAGCTCTATCTCCTGCTTCTCGCCGTTCATCCACTGTCGACGTATAGTCTTCTCGCTCCATCTCAGCGGATTGCGGTCTACAAAGAAGGTTGCCGTATAGGGCGATGCCATATAGTTGCCGTTCATGTCGGGTATGTCAGACACGGTGACGTACAGGTTGCGCTTGTTGATACGGCTCTCGTGTTCGTTAATGTTCACCATCAACTGGTTGTCGCGTCCCACGAAATCGAAGTTCAGGTTCTTCAGTTCCTTGAACAGCTGTACGGGTGCACCTACGTTTCTATCCACACGTGCTAGCAGCAATTCTTCGTTCTCGTAGAACACGGTGTCGCGCTCTTCCGTTATGTTGCCGTCCATATCGGTGTGTATAACCTTGTTCAGAACATACGGTTCCAGCACTATCTGGTTCTGCGAGTCGCGTTCCTGCTGGCTGAAGCTTAGGTAGGTGATGAGACCCTTCTCCATACCCAGCGGTGCCTTCATACTGTAGCGCTTGATGAGACTGTAGGGCAAGGCCTGTGCAAAGAGCCCTACCTCGTCGATATAGCCCGTCAGCGCATTCTCCTCACGCAGCGTTTCGCCATCCAGCCACACCTTGTTACCCAGGAAGAAGTTGTCGCCTGTCATGCCGCCCAGGCTGTCGGTACGGAAGGTGCCCGACAGCGTACGGTCCATGTAGATATTGGCAGTGTTGTGCGCACGATCCACGGTCATGGCGTAGTGGTGCCATGCATTGTCGGCATACTTGCCAGGCAATTGCAGTTCCATGCCGTTGGTGCGGTATATCAGCGTATCCTCCTCCAGTCCTATGAAGAAACTGTTGCGGGCGTTCGTTTCATTGCTGAGGCCAGAGCCGTTACTGATGAGTGTACCGTTCTGATTCGTCTTAAACCAGAACATCAGTGTATAGTCAGCCTCGGCAGTACGGCTAAAGTATTTGCTCTTCAACTTCAGTCCATGCATCTGATGACCATCTGCCTCTGAGGTCTTCTCGCTATTCAGGTATAGTGACATGCCGCGAGGTAGAGCCCATGTGGCACCGTCCAACTGCAGGTGTGCACCTTGTGCTTTGTCCTCTGCGTTGTCGCCTTCGCCATCATCCATGGGATAGTAGTCCACCAGTCCCATCTCGTAGCCCGTCAGTTTTCTCATGCCGTAGTTGGCAAAGAGCGTAGCATCCATGGCGCGGTTCCATACACGACTCTCAAGCATGCGGCCAGAGTAATACTGCCGATTATTGTCAGTCTTGGCCGTGGCACCAAAGACAAGCGTTCCAATACCACCGTATTTGACGTTGCTGAACTGGCCTATCAACTGGTTGTTGTAGAGTCGCAACTCCTGCTTCTCCTTATCTAATACCATAGCTACGTGCTGGAAACCTGTTGAACCGATGGGCGTCTGGCTGGTACATATTGTGTCAATGTTGTTTGCTGTTGACCTCACGACGGCTTTCAACTTGCGGTCCCCCGTGAGCCACAGCTCCAGGCGGTTGCCTTCAGTGCCTGTGACACCATGAGCAAAGAGCGGCATCTCACTGCCGTTGTCGTCAGGCAGAATAAGCATCTCCACGCTGATGTCCTTGTCTGCGAAATTGCGTCTGGCCTCGCTCTCGGCATAGCCCGTACCACTGAACAGGAGCGATGTCTCCTCCTGGATATTGGTCTCGTTAGTCTCGCCCACCACCTCGAAGTTGGTGATGCCACTCAAATAGTTGTGCTCAATGGCTTCCGAGAAGTTGAAGGTAATGTCATCACCGGCTCCGAGGATGCCGTTCTTGGGTTCCGGCTGTCCGAATAGGCGCGGACGACGGGTGTCCTTGATGCCTGAAAGCACCTTCGACGACGAGGTCAGATATTCGTTGCCGTTGCGTACGAAGAGCACAGCCCTCAGGTCGTAGGCCTTCTCCATCTCCACACCATCGCCGTAGAAATGGGCGGTGATGTTGCCATTCTCAGGTATCTTCTCCTTCGTACCACTGGCTTTCGCCATCAGTGTCGAGTCTGCATAGTAGGCACAAAGATTCGTCCAGTAGTCGTCGCCACGTGTCGACTCCTTATACTGGAACTCGATGTGGTCGAAGTTCTTCTGGTTCTTGTCAAAGCCACTGATGATGACCGGCATATAATAGCCGCGTAAGTCGGTGGGCGCATCGGTGTTCATAATCCATTTGTCGCCAGGGCTCGATATGGCCACGGTACCTGCTGTACGCAGGAAGTGTACGCTGAACTGTGCCTCTTGGAAGGTAGCAGCATCACCTAACGAACAGATGCCAATGCGCAAGTCCTCATAGTCAAAGTCCTCGCTGGCATACACCTCCAGCGTCTTCTCCGTTACCTCACCAGGCACTACCTTCACTGTACGCGTGTCGCCAGTCAGTGGCATGCCATCGAGCATCAGCTTGGCACCTAGGGGGTTCGACTTCTCGTCCATATAAAGTCCGAAGTAGGGATAGGCCGCCTCAGGCTGTTCACTCTCGTTGGCAAGGTATATCTTGAAGCGGGCCGGTTCACCGAAGGGTACGCCGCTCACACTCTGCTTATCCAGCTTAATGATGGGTTTTTCAATGCGTTTGGTAGCTTGGTCGAGTACTGTTCCTGGCTGATAGAAATAGGTTCTCCGCTCACCCTCGTAGGGTCGGCAGGTGGCACCACCACGGGTGCGATATACGAAGCTACGGGCATACTGCCAGTTCTTGGGATCAAAGTGGCGATCCAGATAATCATAGTCGTAGTCCACCTGCTTCAGGAAGTTGTCGTTGGTGAACACATCCATCAATTGTTGGGTAGTCCTGTTGTCGTCTGTCTTTGAATTATATTTCTCATCGGAGAAGGTCTTGACACGATAGACATCAAAGTCAAGATGGCTCTTGCGGTCCATGCTGATGCTAAAGCTCTCGCGACGGTTGAACTGGCGCGATTCCGAATTGACGGGAGTGACATCGTATTGCGCAACAGGAGAGATGGAGAGGGAGAAATCAACGACTGGGAATGTAACTTTATATTCGTAACCTCCTTGATCATCTTTAGCTGTTCCTGTTCCTTGATACTTATCTCCGACTGCCCCAAAAACCAAATTACTAATCAGCTTAGCCCCAATGCTGCCAAATATGAGTGCTATATCTTCGCTATCATTATTAAAGTAGCCATCGGTGCCACTGGTGATTCCTAAGGGCCATTTAGTCATCGTGCTTTGGCTATAAGAACTGGCAAAGTCCTCGGTATAGTTGGTAGTGGCGCCACCGTCCAGGTCGAAGTTTCGCACCAATTCCGTGGTATTCAGCTTCTCCTGCTCGTTTTGGGCTATAAAACCAATCCAGCTACGGATAGCCTGAAGATGCTGCTGTAGCCTGTCTGGAGTTCTGTTCATCCTATCTTGATCCCAACTATTGGGATAGACGATCTCATAATATGGATTATCGTAACCATCGGTGACCTGCGTATCGGTGGTTGGAACAGTAGCATCGGACTTCAGCCAGTAGACGGGCTCCTTTTTCGTATTTGCCGCTGCCTGGGCCGCTAGACTATCACCGGTAAACAGCATGGACTGGCATTGCTCCACGAGTTCGGGAATGAGCTGCTTGATGATGTACTGCTGCGAGTGGTGGAATACGGAAGTGACGGTGTCGCCATAGGCCAGAATCTCATCGCGCACCAGATGCACGATGCTGTCTTTCTGATCCTTACCACGGGCAATCTCCACCAGACGGCCGGCTGCTAACTCACCTTTCAGCTGGTTGAACATGCTGTCAGGCAGGGCACGGATGGCTACAGCAGGTCTTACAAAAGTGTTGGTCTCCATACCGATATACACATCGGCATCGGCACCCACCATCGTTGGTGAACTGCTGGTGGAAATGTCCTCGGTAGTGGTGATGGTGTAAGAGAAAGCACGCTGTCCGCTACCGGAGAATACAATATCAAGATTAATAGGAAACTTAGTCTGAGTACTTTGTGGATAGGTCATCGTCACACCGCCTCCAAAACCGGCCCATGCGCCCATATAGCTGGTATAGCCTGCACCAAGGATGAAACTCAAGTTTACCCCTGCAGCCCATTTCATGTCCATCTGGTAGGCATACTTCAGCGTAGAACCCTTGCTGATTCTGGCTGATGACGTGGCACCGGGCGGGTCGCGCAGGATATCGACAAGGCGTGGGGTATTGATAGTCAGAATGTCCTGGGCACCAGGCTTATAATACATATTCATCACATAAGCACGCAGGGGCTCAGCCTCATAGGTCGTGCCGTCCATCGCTAACGTAAAGCTGACGGTGCGCAGGGCCTGTTCGCCGATAAGCATATAGGGTGTCTGCGCTGCGCGCAGTTCATAGTAGGCCTGACCCTTGTCGTTGAGCGTCACTTCCTCACGATGGGTAGCGCTGACCATCTGGTTCTGTATGGTCACTGTTCCGCCAGAAAGGTACACCACCTCTCTCCTATCCGATTGACGGTTGTTGTTCCAATAATAGGTCTCCTGAGCCGACAGTTGCAATGGATAGCCACGGTCGACACTGAACACAGGGTGTCCGAAGGCATAGCAGGTGGCACCATCTATTTTCTTGTAGACCAACGAAACCTCTGCCTTGTCGCCAGCCATATTCTGAGCAAAATAGTTTTTCTCGCCAAAGTAGTCGAGCGTATCCTTTACAGTCTGAAGCTGCTTGTAGGACAGCTCTACAGGGGCGTGATAGATGCGGTTGTACTGGGCATGATATTTGGTGACAGGGTCCTTGATGCTATTACCGTCACTATCGTCGTATTCACCCAGAGTCGTATCGGTATGGAGCGTCAGCGAGTCCGTCAGGTCTATCACGTCACCCGTCTTGCCTTCCTGGAACAGGGTGGCATAGCCCTCAGCTGTGATCTGTGTAATCTTCCAGGCCACAGGGGGCAACAGCACGCGATATTCACCGGTCTCAGCGTCGGGCCATATCTCAATGCGGTGGCGAGTGGTGCGCATGCGGGTCTTGTGGCCAGCCTGCTGACCATCACGGTGCTTGAACTCCTCATTGCGCTCGGTCAGCGAGCGGCGGGTATTGTCGTAGACCAGCCACGAGGTGTGGTCGCCCTCCAACTCCATGACCATCTTCAGACTATCGCCCAGGTTGTTGTGCGACAGCGAGTTGTCCAAGGGCAGGTCGCCCTGTTCCTTACCACCTACCACACGACCAATGAGCGTTACACGTGTCTGGTCATAGAAGTAGAGGTCTGCCACGTCTTGGGTAATATTGGACGCATAAGTGCCTTTTTCACCAAACGAGTGACCATCCTTCACGGCATTAACGGTATGCTGGCCCTGAAGCACCCAGAAAGAGAATTTACCCTCATAGTCAGTCTCTATGGCACCTGTTGCCGAACGCACCTCCTGATTGTCTATCTGGAAGTTGACACCCTTCACGGGAATGCTGGTACCCTCGTACATCACATAGCCTGAGATGCGGTAACCCTTGGTGACGGTGAACACCAGATTGTCCATAGCATTGCCACCAGCACCAGCAGTGAACGTGGCAGGTAGGCCACCAGCACAGTCGTCACGCAGGTCGGTACTGGGGATGCCGATTACAGACACGGTATAAGTGCCTGTAGAGCCTGCGTAGTATGACAGACTGTCCACCTCAAAGTGGCCACTCGCATCGGTCTTAGTGGTCACCTCTCCGGAAACGCCTGCCTCAGCAGGTGCTACGGCAACAGTGATATTGGGAATGCCCGTACCGTCAGCAAAGCGTACATAGCCCTCCAGACGTCCCCAATTATCGCATTGACCTTGTACAATATTGGTGCTGTCTGCTATCAGCTTCTCACAGTTGGTCACTGAGCGGACAAAATATTCGTAGGCGTTGATGGGCGATACGGTCTTGTCCTCATACTGCATATCGGTGAGGTTGGTGACAATACTTTCGAAGTCGGTTGTACCTTGAATGCGACGGAACACCTCGAAATAATCTACGGGCTTTGCGCTATCCTCCAAAGCCCATTGCAACAACACCGAACTATGCTGGGTGGTCGTCCTTAGGCTGCTCTTGTCAATACTTCCTACTGAATTCTGGTCGTAGTACTGAGGAGCAGCATTTTCAACCACCAACATATTCTTGAGCCACGGTGATGTCTTAGGGTCGAGCCGCAAGGCAAACTTATAATTCACGCAAGAACGGGGCAGTGTGAATTCAATGCTGCGTCCTTGACGTTGTTCGTCGGTGACCGTCTGCGTCAGACTGTCTTTCGGCAGAGTCTCATCCCTATTATATAAATAGGTGACGAGCGACAATTCACCACGACTGTCCCAGATGCCTCCATTGTCCTTCCACGTAATCGTCACCTTACGGTCATTCTGGTCGGTCTGCAATGATTTAAGTTCTTGCGGAACGTAGCCCTTCACATTCTGAATATCTACCGTATCGGTAATGACGGTTGGGTTATTGTCCCATCCCCACATGGCTGTGGCGGCACGCCGTATGCGATATACTATCTTATCAATAGATTCAACGGAAGTGATAGCCTCGTCGTCAAAGAATTCGTAATCGCTTTGTGTCTCGTCAAAAGAGACCATGCTGTTGACATCCTCATAGTCGGTGGCATTGAGCAGCTTGCGCTGAATTTGGAACATATCGCCAGGCAACAGGTCGCTGTACTCCAGATTCTTGACCTGCCACGTCAGCTTGATGGTATCGTTCTGAACGGTATGGCAGATATTTTCTGGCTTATGAATCATGGGCAGAGAGTCGGGAATCACCTTCGTGAAGGGGCCGCTCACCGTCGTAGAGCTGTTCACCGGTGCATTGTAAACAGTAGAAAGCAGGATATTGGGCTCGTACTTAAGATGATCATAAGGCTCGGTGGCATCAACCTTAATCATAATGGAGTTGCCGGGCTGAGCAGGGACAGTATCGACAAACAACTGGCCTACCTTGTCATACATCTTGAGGCTGTTGATGGTGTTGCTGCTCACCACAGGAATCATCATCTTACCCTCGTCACCCGTTTCCGTACAGGGAACAGGATTGTAGGCATCCAACGTTATTTCGTCGCCAATGGTGAATTTATTGATTGTTGTTCGATAATTCTCATACCAGATATTTGCTTGGGTATCTGCACACCATATTGTGCCGTCAAAAATGAATTCTACTTCCTTGCCTATCATTTGCGTGGGGTAGTGCCACTCGAATTCTACGAAGGTTGTTTCATTCATTGACTGGCTCTCTCTAACCGTCTTATTCCCTATCAGAGTAAGCGTTCCGTTTTTATTCAAGAAAAACAGAGATTGACCGTGGCTCTGATTGTTATCATTCAAATGATATACATAATTGCCATGCATACCTCCCCCATCATCTACCCAGGCAGAAAGGAAATAATACTCACCATAGTCTTTACCGTCAGGCTTATATTTAATGCGGATATTCACATTATCATTGCTATTATAGAGGGTTTTGATTTTTCCTCCGTCATAATAACAGCATAAAGCCACCTTGATTGTGATAACGCCTGGTGACGTGTTGTTGAACGTAATGGCTTTATCGAAATTTCCACTACTAAACAAATCTTCCGCATGCGCCTGTGGTGTACAGACAAATAGCGCAATAGTGGCCATGAGTAAACTGGCACACCAATGGTAGAGCCGTTGTGATTGATTAACTTTTGTCATAAATATCGTTTAATGGTTTAATGATTAGTGTTTATTTATTATTAGCCCTCACAGGCGTTTCATGATACGTGCAATAGCACGATTGAGCGATTCTGTGGGTTCGATGATGTTATAATCCTGCCAGAACACAGGGTCAAGGAAGTAATCAACCTTGTCGAAGAAGGCATCGCGCTGGTCAAACGAGTCGCGACCACGAATGGGATGTGCTGTAGCGACATCCTGACCTGTAACAACCATTTCGCAACAGGCCGTAAAGGACGTTGCAAAGAGGCGTCGTCGCCAGTCACAATTGAAGCGGAACAGGGTGCGAATGTAACTGATACGCGTGACATCGTTGTCCTGACGGAAATCCACCAACAGCGACAACTCCTTAGGACGGAAGCGCACACCCAGAGGTTTCTTGACCAGCATCATCAACGTTGCCTTGTGACGGTCTTTCATATCCAAATCCAGCTCTGCACGAGTAAAGGCCAGCGTCTCCTGATCAATATACAATTTCCCATAATAGAGTGCGTAAGGCATTGTGCGACGCGGACGGATACTCACAACATATTGATGACGATCACCAATGGTTGTCGGCACCTCCATCTGCATCTGATAGCAGTCCAGCTCCTCTTCATTCAAAAGGAAATTCCGCTGTTTGACAATATCCAACTGGATGGGCAGCACAGGACCACCCGTCACCTTGACACTCAGCGTATCACCCTTGCGAGGACTCAGCAAGCGACGTCCCTTACGGATGGCCACGCGGTCATCGTCACTCTCCCAATAGGCGTAGGACGACTTGTACATGTCCACCACTCCCTCAGCTATCATGATATAGTTCTGGCGCTTCTGAGCTGTTTCCCGATAGAAACAATGAAACAGTTCAGGATGCTGGCTATAGTTCTTCGGAATCTTGCTGATGGCTGCCATTACCAGTTCACGGGCATTAGCGTTCATGACCAGTACCTCTTGCAATTGGATGGTTGCCGGACTCAGGCTGATGCGCAACTCCCCATTCTGCAACTGATCCAGTCGTACACGCTGGGCACGAAATCCCACATTCGACACCGTAATTGTCTTCAGTTCCGATTCCGCTTTCAACACAAAGTAGCCATCACCATTCGTCACCACAGTATGTCCCCCACCCGTCACGCTGGCACCCACCAACGCCTTGCCTGTAGTACGGTCAAGCACCATACCACTCACCTGCGTCATCGTCTGTGCACTGACCCCTACCTGCGCTTAGAAAATGAAGCGCAAGGATTCGACGGGATTTGCTATCATATACGCGTCAACAGCGCAGAAGGCGCGGAAAGGAAAGTCAAGATGTCAAGGACGAACAGAGTGAAGGCGACCGGCGAAGGCAAGATGCGCTACCATCTCACGTCGCGCACGGTCAACAGGCAGTTCCTGCTCAGGAAGGCCGCCGCGAAGGACAAGCTGATGGAGATCGCGATGAAGTCCGCGGAGTTCAGCGGCGTCGAGCTGGAAGTGGTGACCGTGATGGACAACCACTTCCACATCGTCTGCCTGGTCTCGCGCGAGCGCGAGCCGGTGCCGGCCGGCGAGGTGCTGCGCCGGATCGGGGTGCTGAAGGGCGAGAAG
>JAEEGJ010023222.1_pt1 | contig 13046 bp, 5 predicted proteins | sample 8958761 | NCBI WGS metagenome assembly JAEEGJ01 (sample SAMN16246546, study PRJNA631951) | gut metagenome | biome: gut microbiome; feature: rumen; material: RS-attached | host: Bos | place: Iran: Karaj | collected 2018-10
ACGGCCCCAATAGCTCAAATGATAATATACACCACCGCCGCCAGAACGCTTCTGCTGCTCAGCATCCGAGAGACGTGTCATGTATCCATAGTTGTCGTCGCACCACATCAGCGTCACGTCATCAGGCACTTTCAGTCCACTCTCTAGTATCTCCAGCACTTCCTTATAAGGGATGAATACCTGCGGCACCTTCTCCACCTCTTTATTATAATATTTACGGATGAGCTCACGCTGGTCGTCGATGACCTGCTGCAATCCCTCCAGTTTCTCCTTCTTCGTCTTCACGCCTTCCATCGAACCATCGTGAATGCCACGCATACCGATGGTGAAGAACTCTTCAGAGCCTTTGACCTCCTTCAGACGCTCTATCCAGTACTGCTGCACCCGTTCGCGATTGGTGATGTAGTTATATGGACCACGGGCAACGTGGTCCCACTCGGCTACGTTGTTGCGCAGCAGGGGTTCGCAATGGCTGGTGCCGATGAGAATGCCGCATGAGTCTGCCATCTCCTTATTGCCTTTAATCGTAAAGAAGCCGGGTGTGCCAGTATGCATGCCGGGCCAGATGGCATTGGCACGCAGACGGAGCAGCAGTTGGAAGATGGCCTTGTAAGTCTTGGGGCCCATAACGCCAAACTGATCGGTCTTCTCATAGTTCTTCCAAGCCCAGTTGCGCAGGCTCCAGTCTTCATCATTGATAAAGATGCCGCGATAGGCTACCGAAGGGGTATGGTCAATCTGTGTTGTCTCGTCGAAAACAAGACGAGCACGCTTTGCTGGCACTACATCGCCCCACCATACCCAAGGTGACACGCCAGCCATACGGCTCAGTTCCAGCAGACCATAGGCCGTACCGCGTCCGTTATGTCCTTCCACAACAATCTGTCCGTTCTTTACGCTCAGGCGGAAGCCATCATCAGAGCCCTTGCCCTGAATGATACGGATTACTGCTTTCTTAGCAGCGACAGGTTTCATGCCCGTCACCTGTTCCATATCGCCACAGAACATCTGCAAGGCAATCTTTACCACAGGATCTGTCTTACCTACGATTTGATAGCTGACAGGATGCTGCCCGTCGAACCATACGACCTGTGCGGTTGCCGCAGTCATATTTGCGGCAAGGAGGAAGAGTATATTTATTATTATCTTTCTCATCATTTTCAAAAACGAATAATTTGTTCAATGCCAGGCTCCGTAGGAGCATCAATTTGATTTAAGGTGGCGTCACGCACGTCGTCGAGCACAATGGCAGGACGGTAGTCGGGACGCTCGTAGCGGAAGGTGACATCATTGACGTGCAAACCTTCCACGTGGCGGGCATAGAGTCCATAGGCTGGTGTCCACCCTGCAAACTTCGGTTCTGGATAGTTGGTGCCCTGTTCACGGTACTGCTTGTTGACCAGTTCCTTGGCACCACCTCCCTTGAAGTACAGACGGATATTCGACAACCATATATTACGGATGGGCTCATCCTTCATGCCAGTGACGATGATGCTGCACAGCGAGTCGCAGTCGTCGGCAATGACATTGCTAATCTGTATGTCGCGGGCTGACGATGGTTGTGTCACCTCCTTAGGACCACGATTGCGGCAGCCGGTGGTGATATAGATAGGGTAGTGGTGGACATGGCTCATCGTGATGTTGTTGACCACGATATTCTCCATCTTGCCCTGATCGACCTCCTCGAAAGCCAACCCGGAGGAATACATGAAGGTGCAGTTGGTCAGCGAGATATTACGGTAGCCACCATTCGACTCCGTACCCAACTTAAAGCGACCGCACACCCAGTTGACAGGCTCAGGGATGTAGGTGCCGTCAAGCAGTGAACCGCACTTGTAACCGGTGATGTTACAGTTGCTGATGGCGATATGCTCGCAGACGACCGGTTTCTTCAGCGCATAGGATGACTTCAGTACCAAGGCATCGTCGCGTGGTGTATTGATGCGACAGTTGGTGATGGTCATATACTTACAGCAGTCGATGTCGAAGCCGTCACGGTTAGTGTCGATGGTGACATTGTCAATGGTCGACAGGTCGCAGCCGGTCATGATAATGCCAAAGTGACCACCACGGTAGATGGTGATGTCGCGGATGGTGACCTGTCGGCAGAGTTTCAAGGCGATGGCTTTGTCGCCAGTACCGATGCTACCACCTTTCAGGTTGCCACCGGTCTCGGTGTCCTTATGGGTCAGTCCCTTGCCGTCAATCAGTCCATGGCCGGTGATGGAGACGTTAGTCTGTCCTTCAGCCCAGATAAGCGAGTTGTGGAAATAAGTATGGCCACCGTCCTGGTATTCTGGGAAACCGCCAAACGACTCACTCTCGTCGTAGGCCTTCATCGATGCAGGTGCAGCGAGGATGACGGCACCAGCGGTGAGGTGCAGGTCGATATTGCTCTTCAAGCGGATGCTGCCGCTGAGGTACGTACCGGCAGGCAGTAGCACTTGTCCACCACCATTTTTGACGGCAGTCTCAATGGCGGCATTGATGGCTGGTGAGTCAAGGGTCTTGCCGTCGCCCTTTGCTCCGTAGTCGCGTACATTATATACACCTGCCGCTGCTGACAGACTGCAGCAAACAAACACAATCAATGATAGTAGCTGTTTCATAATATTATAACGTGTTATAATGATAATTATTGCATGTTGATGGTCATATAATAGTACGAAAATTTTGTTTTTTGTTCGGTTTGTGCTATCTTTGCACTATCTAAAACGCTGCAACCAGATGAAACGAACCTATACTGTACTGTTGGTTTTATTTGCCATCCTTTCTGTACAAGGTGCTGATATACCTCTGTCCAGTCGCCATGTCACTACTGCTGATGGGCTGTCCGGCAATACCATCAATGAACTGATGCAGGACGACGAAGGATATATATGGATGGCAACCAATAACGGATTGAGCCGCTATGACGGCTATCGCTCTGTAAACTACACGTCGCTGACACCCAATGACAGCAATAGGCAGGAAGCCCGCATCGGCCGTATCTTCTACGACCGGCAGCGCAGCTTGCTGTGGATGAGTACGGCAACCTATCAGAATGCCTGCTACGACCTGCAGCGTCAGCGCTTTGTGGACTATAGCGGACATGGCGACATCTACCGAGCACAGAATAAGTCGATGCTGACCAGTCGTGGTATGGTGCTCTATGGCATGAAGACAGGTGCAACGCTATGTGGCAGGACGGGAGACCGCTATTGGACAAAGGCGTTCACTGTTGCTCAGCATACGCTTCCGTCAGACAATGTGCTCAGTGTTGTTGAGGATGCTGCTCATAATATTTGGTTGAATACCGACCGTGGTGTGGCAGTAGTGCCGGTCAATAGCAATGACGGTCGGACTATCAATCTCTTTGGCGGAGATGAGTCGTCGGCAATCGTAGCATCAGCAGCATCCAGTCGTGCCGTCTATCTGTTGACGCGCAAAGGTACTGTCGTTGCTTACGACACGAAGTTGAAAAAGATTTATGAACGACAGCAGCCTGCCATTGCGAGCGGACTGGATAGGGTGAATGTCAGTTTCGTCTGGCAAAACAAGTGGTTGCTGTTTACTCCGTCAGGCACTTATACTGTCGACCTGAAGACAGGACTCATGGAGCGTTCCTCACAGTGGCAGGTTGAGGATGGTCTGAACCAAGGCTCTCTGCCCGGCTATCATTTCGTTGGAACCCGTAAGGGTGTGCTATGGATATTCCCTGACAAGGGAGAGGCCCGTCGGCTCGACTTGATCCCTCCTCACCGGCACGTGACAAACCGTGGATGGCTGTTCCATATCACCTCCGACAAGGAGGGCCGCTTGTTTATTGCCACCTATGGTAACGGCCTGTTTGTCTATTCACCCGCTACCGATGGCCTGTCTCATTACAGTGCCGACGATGCACAGCCTGTCATTGATACCGACTATCTGGTCTGTGCTATCACCGATCAGCAAGGTAACATCTGGTTGGGTAGTGAAACGGCAGGGGCCTACTGTCTGACGATTGGTGATGTGGAGACGGTGCGCTATCTGAAACCACAGCCCACTCGTCGTGGCGGTTGGGACAACTATATCCAGCGTATTCACCTTGGTAGCGATAGCACCCTAACAATAAGGACGCGCGATGGTGTCCTCTATGGTACAGATGCCGGCATGACGGCTCTTTCGCACTTGGAAGACCATGTTGCCGACAGTGCAACCTGTAGCATCATCGACAGACAAGGACATGTCTGGACAGGTACCTTTGGACGAGGTGTGTTCGTCAATGGACGCCAATTGTTGGCAGACGATGTCAATAGCAGTCGTATCAACGACATCAAAATGGATAAAGACGGCGTGGTGTGGTTAGCGACAAATAATGGTATTTACCGATCGAGGGGTGAACAATTTGAAATCTACAACACCCAGAACCACCGACTGCCCAATAACGAGATTCATACGCTGTGCTTCACCAGTAAACATGTGATGTGGGTAGGTACGGCCGGTGGCGGCTTGTTGAAGTGTGAGTTAGACGAGGCCAACAGCATCGTCCGCACGGCATCGTTGACCATCCGTGAAGGACTGCCCAACAACAATGTGACAGCATTGGCCTACGACCATAAGGGCTATCTGTGGATAGGTACCGAGGATGGTATAGCACGTATGCGTCCCGACAGTATGAACATCTCCGGGACGTATCGCTTCTCCAGGTCACTGTCAGGCAATATCGTGTCAAACAACAGCTCACTCATCACAGCCAATGGACTGTTGCTTTTTGGTACGGCCGATGGTCTGCTGGTCATTGATCCTGCACGCTTCTCCCGTGATGTTGTCGGTCGGCTGACCATCACTGCAATGGTCGTCAATGGCGTTACCCGACTGGCAGAATGGCCTAGCGAACTCAGTAGCGACGAGAATACGCTGTCGTTCCATTTCTCTTGTTTTGACTATGGCGGTCAACAGAGCGTCTTGTATCAGCACTATCTTGAGGGTGTAGAGAAGGACTGGAAGGACATCTCCACAGTCGGCCAGGCCGACTATGTGCAGCTGCCACCAGGTGACTACGTCTTGCATGTCAGAACACTCAATGAGCAAGGCGGATGGAATGCGGAGACCACCCTTTCGTTCACCATCCTGCAGCCGTGGTACAACCGCTGGTGGGCGTGGCTGATCTATGTCCTTATCGCTGTAGCCATCGGCTATCATCTCTATCGCAACTGGCATGAGCGCTTCCGCTTGCACCAGCAGATGAAGATAGAGCGCCAGCTGAGCCAGTTCCGTCAGGAGCTCTTCACTAATATCACCCATGAGTTCCGCACACCCATCTCTATTATCAAGGGTGCCGTCGACAAACTGTCGCAGAATAGTGGTCAGTCTCAAAGTGACAACCGTGCCGCCCTGCAGTCCGTGCAACGTGGTACAGGCCGCTTGCTGCGACTGGTCAACCAGTTTATGGAGTATCGTAAGATTACTACTGGCAACCTCCGGCTACAGGTGTCGCAAGGTGATATCATCGCCTTCGTGCGTGACATGGTGCAGGACTTCCTGCCGATGGCCTGGCAGAAGGATATCCAGCTGACCTTTACACCGCAAATGAAGTCGTTGATGGTGCCTTTTGACCACCAGATGGTAGAGACCATTGTGTATAACCTGCTGTCAAACGCAGTGAAATACACCCCTGAACGTGGTGGTATCTTTGTCAGGTTAAAGGTAGAGGATGATGTGTTGCTGCTCAGTGTCGAGGACAACGGACCGGGCATCAGTCCTGAACGGCAAAAAGAATTGTTCAAACCCTTTATGCACGGCTACGCCAGTCAGGGAGGTATGGGCATCGGCCTCTATACAGCCCGCCAGTTGGCAGAGGTCCACAAAGGTGCGCTCAACTATGAGGCACTGCAGCCAGGCTCGTTGTTTACGCTGACGCTACCTGCTACCGATGCCGCCTATGCTGCCGATGAATATAGCGAAACGAAAGCCATCAGCATCGATGAGAATGTCCCCAAAGAGCATGAACAGCAAATCATCCGAGAGATGCAGGGTGAGGCTTTCAACGACTTGACGGTGGCCGTCATCGAGGACAACCCCGACATGATGCAGCAGATATGTGCCGAGGTTGGCGTGTACTTCCATACGGTCGGCTATTCTACTGGTCAGGCAGCCATTGACGGTATTACGGCAGAGCCACCTGCTTTAGTGCTTTGCGATGTCATGCTGCCAGATACCGACGGCTACCAGATTGTGAAGCAACTAAAGGAAAACGAACACACTGCTGTCCTGCCTATCATCATGCTGACAGCGCTTGCCGACGAGAACCATCAGATAAAAGCCTACAAGGTGGGTGTCGATGACTATATGGTGAAGCCCTGCAATTTCCGTCTGCTCATAGCCCGTATGATGCAACTCATCAAGTGGAACCGTGCAGCAACGGCTGTTCCTGCAGTTGACGACAAAGCTCCCGAACTGGTGGAACACCATGTCGACAAGGTCTTCAAGGAGAAGTTGGAAGTGTTTACAGCCCGTCATCTGGCCGACAGCGACTTTAATGTCGACCGTCTGGCGGAGATGATGTCTATGGGACGTACCAAGTTCTATGGCAAGGTGAAGGAGTTGACTGGCATGTCGCCTAACAAGTATCTGCAGGAAGCCCGTATGCAGCGTGCTGCAGAGCTGTTGTTGGAAGGTGAACTGAATGTCAGTGAGATCAGTTATAAGGTGGGCATTCAGGACCCATCTTATTTCAACAAGGTCTTTAAGGCTCGCTTTGGTGTTGTGCCGAGCAAATACGGACGCTGACAGGATTGCCGCATTGAACCTTGCGGCCATTGTGAATATAGATCTGACCCTTGACAGGAGTCTGCACCTTCTGACCCATCATGTTGTACCAGGCATTGTCGGCGGGTTGACGGTTGGCTGATGGTAGTTCGTTGATGTCTAGCGTTATCTCGCGGGCTGCGAGGCGGTCCTCTTCGGCCTTCTTGGCGGCAGCCCAGATTTCAGATTCTGTCTGGTCGCTACCGATATAGTAACCTACGTTGGTAGGCTGGTTGTAGCCCCCATTCTCGTGGATGGCCTGCATCATATAGGTGTGGTCGCTCATGAGATAAGGAATGCGAAGGGTGGTGGGATACCAGGTAGAGAAGACCTTGATGTTCTTCAGTTTCGTAGCATCGGGGACGATGACTTCTTCGCGCCAGTCGCCCATCATGTCGCCATACCAGCCGGGATTGGATTTGGTAGAGTTGTTGAACGAGATGTCAAAACGATATATCGTGAAGGTACGGCCGTGTGCATAGCTGTTGATAATGCCACCGTCAATCATCTGGCGGTTTAGATAACCATCGAACCAGATGCCAGCATTGCAGGATGACTCTTTGGCACGGGCTGAGCCTTCACTATTCATCAGGGGATTGCCATTCTGGTCAAAGAGCTCATTGCCGTATTTCCAGAACTCACAGCCTGGAGAGTTGGGATTGACATCGGCTACCATACAACGACCTTGGTCGCCTGCTTCTGCTGCCACAATGTCCCAGATGACAGCACCTGTCTTGGCGTCGTGGAGGGCAACCTCGGTCTTACCACCTTCCAGACAGTGGTACACCTGCAAGCCCTCATAGCCCTTCTGGAATACACCGACATGGTTGGCGTCACCATGACCCAGACCTGATGACCAGAGGCCAGTGCCATCGTGGTCGAAAGCGCAAGAGCCATACATCACCTCGTCGAGACCGTCGCCATCGAGGTCGGCAACATTGAAGGCGTGGTTGCCCTGACCAGCATAGGCAGAGTTGGCCTTGCCATCCTTGTTCTTGGCACCATCCCTTGTCCATACACCATTAACCATTGACCAGTGGCCACCGCTGGTGGCAGAGTCAAACTTCCACAGACGGGTCAGTGAGCCTTCCAGCTCCCATTGCGAGTCGGGCGTATTGGGAACAAAGTCCCAGCCCTCAACGACAGTGCGGGCATAGACGCCACGACCAAGGAAGATCTGCATGCCCTTGCCAGTGAACTCAGCCAGACCCATGCGCAACGAGTTGGCACGCTTCCAGTAGTTGTCACCCCAAGATTCAGTGTTGGCACTCCAGTTGGTAACCCATTGGGCAGGTGTCTGTCCCTCTGGGCCACGGGCAATATAATTGGCACGAGCCAATTCACGACCAGTCTTGCCGTCGACAACGGAGAAGTATTCTGGTCCGCCATATTTGTTGGCGAAGTCACCAGTATAGTGGCCACCATTCCAGTTTTGGCGGTAGTCAGTAATGCCATCATTGTCGGTATCGCCTATCTCCTTGCCGTCACCAAAGATAGTGCCTTCACCCGTTTTCAGTACAAATTCTGCACAACCGTCGCCATCGAGGTCGCCCAGCATGACGCTGGAGCTGTTGCCGGCAATGATATTGGGACCGGACTTGACACGCCACATGAATGTTCCATCCAGCTTATAGGCATCCCATATGACGATATGACGTGCACGAGTGTCTGTATTGGCAGCCCCCTCGCTGGTACCCGTTATATTGCCGTCACCGTCATATATTGTCAGCAGACGTTTTACAACAATCTCCATCTGGCCGTCGCCATCGAGGTCTGCCACCGAACAGTCGTTAGCCTGATACTTGATGGAATTGGGATACTCTGAGCAGTCGTCAGTAGCCAGCAGTGGAATCTCAATATAGGGAACCTTTGCCTCAGCCTGTTCCTTCTTCATGACATACTCACCGATGTAGTTGTCGGGAGACTTCTGTCCGTCGTTATAAGTGAGACGGTAGTAGATGTCGCCAGTAATAGTACTCATGGGACTATGCTGGTAGTTGGTGGCCTTGATACCTTTGTTGCCTGTTTTGAAGGCATCGTTCACGCACGACCAATTGCCTGTACCCATCTTACGCCACAAGTTGAATTCCTCAGTACCGTCATCGCCCGGCAGCATGCGCCAGGTAAGCAGCACCTTGTTGTTGGCTGATGTATAGTCACCAAGGTTAATGGCGCCTGAACTGGGAGCTACGGCTATAGAGCCCCAGAGTTTGCGGTCCTCTGTACTGTCGTTGCCAGCATTGACTGCCAGTGTGGCTGCCAGTGCAAGTGATAAAGTGAGTAGTTGCTTCTTCATTGTAGTCAGTGTCTTGATTTATGTTTCTGCTGCAAAGGTAGCCTATTATATATAGAGAGAAACTGCATATTTGTTCGTAAAAGAGGAAAATCGTTCTTTCTGCAATCAGATATTTCATCATTTTATAATGCTTTTGAGGCCGAATAGCCACAGCAAAGGATAAAGAGAAGAACGCTTAGAATACGCATGGAAGGGTGAGAAGCTGATAGAAAAGGGTGCGTGCTAACCGTTCATGTCCCTTATCATTGGGATGCAGACGGTCGGTATCTGCATTATTGAAGTATGGGGCATGAACATCTAACAAAGGGAACAGCCCACTTGTTGCGTTCCAGTCAATAACAGGAACGGACCAGATGTTACCAGCCTGTTTCACGGCCTCAACATAGACGTCCAGATACTCACCGCACTGATTGGTATAAGACTCGTCGCACTGCCAGTTCTTTTCGTTAGCATGGAAGTCGGAACGATGGATAGGGGTGAGGAGCACTATCTGCTTTGTGGGGAAAGTACGCTTCAGCGAATCAAGTGCGATATTGATACGTCCGCAATAGGTATTGGGATCCATTGATGGAGTGCGCTGACGGCGCGTCACCATCTTCTTGGGCTGTCCGTGTCCGTACTCTACCTGTGCCTCGTGCTCGTCCCACCACTTACCAATAGGCACACCATTATTATAGTCGTTGGTACCACAGAAGATGAGAATGGCATCCACATCCTGTCCATGTTCACGAAGCAGTTTGTCCGTCTGACGGGGGATGTCGTTCCACTGGCGACCACTCACACCATAGACATAGGTCTCGATGCCTAGCCAGTCGGCCAGCCATCCCCAGTATTTTTTCTTGGCAGCTTTGTTACGAGGATCGGTAATGGAGTCACCGAAATAGGCTACACGCTTACCTTGCCAAGGGTGTACGACTGCGCTCTGCTGTGCTGAGCTAAATGATAATTGAAAAATGATAAATAGAAAACTAATCAATAATCGTTTCATATCCTATAAATAAACAACAAACTGTAAACGGTAAATTAACTAACTGGTATCACATAGAACTTACGATTCTTCTTGAAGTCCACCATCCACTGGTCCATGATAATATGGTCATCAAGGGCTTTGATTTTCATTGTGTGACGGCCTTTTGACAGTTTTACGTCTGTCTGCTTGAGCGCCTGACCGCGCAGTACGCTAACTTTCCAGAACTCAGAGCGGTATTTCTCCTTGAGCGAGATAACGACAGGCTCCTGATTATCGAGCGTCACCTGATAGCGCAGGTCTCCCTTGTCGTTGGGTTGTGTGGGAATCATCGCAGTATAAAGAACAGCGTCCCCCTCCTGCTGGGTTTCAAACTCATAGGTCAACTCTCCACCCTTCGGAATACTGACAGCATTCATGGAGTGTCCCAGCATCTGAATGGGGCCTCCCCCTGCCCCCTCCAAAGAGAGGGGGTATGATGCCTGATAGTGACAGGCATTGCGTGCCACAAAATCGGTTCCACGAGGTGTGCTACTCTTCAGTGCAGGAGCCTGCAACGTCAGGTCTTCAGGCAGATAGGGCAGTGTTGGCGGGTTGAAGACAGGCAACTCGCGAGGCATCATGTTCATGATTCCCTGCCACTTGCCACCAGCAAGTTCGTTATACTGCTTGGTGAGTTCTTGAATACGTCGGTAGGCACGGATACTGGTGGCGGCAGTCTGTTTCATGTAGTCCTCTCGGCCCTCCAGGGCTTTGTCGGTCTGGCCCTGATAGCGGGAGCGTGCTTTCTGGGCATAAAGCATCTTAGTAGCCATCATATAGGAAGCCCATACAGGATATTTGACATGTGCGAAATAGGCATCGCGAAGTTCGGGACGTACCTTTTCACCACAACGGTCGATAAACTGGCAGATTTCGGCGTACTCCTGCAGGTAGCGGTCGAGCTCGTTGCCAAACTCCGTCTCTGAGAATTCTGTATCGACCACCTGCGAACGGCCACGCGGATAGATTTTCTTGTCGAGTTCAACTTGTGTCCAGCCCATAAACTCCGGTTTGCGGATGCCACAGAGACGATAGAACTGCTGCATGGCTGGGAATAGCGCTTTGCCAACCTCGTCGCCAAACTGCGTACATAGCCAGTTGGCAAGATGCTGGTTGATGGTCTGAGGCTGTATGCTGTTGATGTCCCATGCCATATCGAGGAAGAACTCCAGGTCGTAGGCAGCCACCTTCGGGTCATGGACATTGACAATCCACAACTTCTTGCAGTTGTGGTCGTAGGCCGCCTTCATCTCGCTGTAGACGAGGCCGGGCTGGGTAGTGGTGAGCCACAGATAGTCGTGCGGACGACCCCAATAGCTCAAATGATAATATACACCACCGCCGCCTAGACGCTTCTGCTGCTCAGCATCCGAGAGACGTGTCATGTAACCATAGTTATCATCACACCACATCAGCGTCACATCATCGGGGACCTTAAGACCACTCTCTAGTATCTCAAGCACTTCCTTATATGGAATAAAGACTTGGGGTACCTTCTCTACCTCTTTATTATAATATTTACGGATGAGCTCACGCTGGTCGTCGATGACCTGCTGCAAACCTTCGAGCTTTTCCTTCTTGGTCTTAACACCCTCCATCGAACCATCGTGGATGCCGCGCATACCGATGGTGAAGAACTCTTCAGAGCCTTTGACCTCCTTGAGGCGTTCTATCCAGTACTGCTGTACCTGTTCACGATTGGTGATGTAGTTGTAGGCACCACGCTTCTGATGGTCCCACTCTGCAACATTGTTGCGCAGCAGGGGTTCACAGTGGCTGGTGCCGATGAGGATGCCACAGGAGTCGGCCATCTCCTTATTGCCTGGGATAGTGAAGAAACCTGGCGTGCCGGTATGCATGCCAGGCCAGATGGCATTGGCACGCAGACGGAGCAGCAGCTGAAAGATGGCCTTGTAGGTCTTGGGGCCCATGGTACCAAACTGATCGGCCTTTTCGTAGTTCTTCCATGCCCAGTTGCGCAGGCTCCAATCTTCGTCATTGATGAAGATGCCACGGTAGGCCACGCTGGGTGACTGCTCCGTACGGAAATTGCTGTCGAGTATCAGGCGGTCTTTCTTCTCTGGTGTGACATCGCCCCACCATACCCATGGTGACACACCTGCCTTGCGCGACAGTTCTAGTAGACCGTAGGCCATGCCACGACCATTGCTGGCTTCGATGATAATCTGCTTATCTTGTATAAATATACGGAAACCGTCAAAGGGAACGGTCTTTGACAGTTGGCAGTTGACAGTTGCCTGTTTCTTGCTTGCTGGTACAGGAGTCATGCCAGTCACTTGCTGCATGTCGTCCTTCCACATGTTAAGGGCAATGGTTACGACAGGGTCTGTCTTCTTCGGGATGTTGTATGTGATGGGCGACTTGCCATTAAACCAAACAAAGTCCGATGCCCATGCCGTCATTCCCATAGAACAGCACAGCACCAATAGTGACGCTAATCTCTTCATCTTTTTTTAACAAGGCTGTTTTAGTATATAGTTTGTTTGCGTGCAAAGGTATGAATAATTACGTGAATGTGCAAGAAATATGATGATTTTTTGGATAATATCGGAAAATATACTAATTTTGCAGCAGATTACAAACTACTAAAATAACATGAAAAGAATAACGCTTTGTTTGTTGTCGGCTTTTGTGCTAGCTGCATCGGCACAGGTGACAGATCGTACTGGTGTGAAGGATGTCAATCAGGTGGTGGACAACACCCCCGATAGTATTGCTAAGGCTATGACGGCCAGGCCTGTACCGGGTAGTAGTCGCGTGGGTAACAACCCTGTGTTGTTCCTCATTGGTAACTCCACGATGCGTACTGGTACCATGGGTAATGGAAACAATGGCCAGTGGGGTTGGGGATACTATGCTCATGAGTATTTCGACCCGACAAAGATAACGGTGGAGAACCAGGCTTTGGGTGGTATGAGTAGCCGTACCTTCTATAATAAACTGTGGGAGCCT
>JAEEGJ010023223.1_pt1 | contig 13046 bp, 12 predicted proteins | sample 8958761 | NCBI WGS metagenome assembly JAEEGJ01 (sample SAMN16246546, study PRJNA631951) | gut metagenome | biome: gut microbiome; feature: rumen; material: RS-attached | host: Bos | place: Iran: Karaj | collected 2018-10
AGTGTAAGCCCGGGATCGCGAAGCGTTGTTCCAAGCAGCCGGTTGATGTTCTCCGTGAAAAATCCCGTGTACTTAAACACGATGAGCATCCCGAAATCAAACAACATCGTCAGGACAAATATAAGTTTTTCCGAAGAGGAATGTTCGCACCCGGCCGAAGAGTTTCGAAGTCCGAGACCTGCCGCATAGTTTACGAGGATCGATATGAATATAAGGATCAGATATGCGGGCTCACCCCACGCATAAAAAACAATACTGCCCGCAAAGAGTACAGTATTGCGCCATTTTGCGGGGCACAGAAAGTACCCCGCAAAGAATATCGGAATGAACCAAAACAAAAACAGAAGACTTGAAAATACCATCTGTCTGACTTACAAATCAATCACATACATAAAGGATACTTTGCAGTAAGTTCGTCAACGATCGCGCGCGCCTTCGGTACTCCGTCGGCTCCTTCCTTGACAACAAAAGCGATCGCTTCGGCGATACGGTCCATATCAGCCGTGTTCATGCCGCGGGATGTGACCGCGGGTGTTCCGAGTCTGATACCGCTCGTTACAAAAGGCTTCTGGGGATCGTTCGGAACCGTATTCTTGTTGGCCGTGATATGCGCCTCGTCAAGAAGCTTCTCGATCTCCTTACCGGTAAGCTGCTGGGGACGAAGGTCAAGGAGCATCAGGTGGTTGTCGGTGCCTCCCGATACGATCGACAGACCTCTTGAAAGAAGTCCCTCACACAGAGCCTTTGCATTGGCAACTATGTTCTTTCCGTATTCCTTGAATTCGGGCGAAAGCGCTTCCTTGAAGCAGACAGCCTTTGCCGCGATAACGTGCATGAGCGGGCCGCCCTGCGTTCCGGGGAACACAGCTTTGTTGAAGTTGAATTTATCCGCAGCTTCCTGATTGCACATGATCATGCCGCCACGGGGGCCGCGAAGCGTCTTGTGTGTCGTGGTCGTAACAACATCGGCATACGGGAACGGACTCTCATGCATACCCGTTGCAACAAGGCCTGCGATATGTGCGATGTCGACCATCATGTATGCTCCGACTTTGTCGCAGATCTGTCTGATACGCTTAAAATCTATGGCTCTTGCATATGCGCTCGCACCCGCAAGTATCATCTTGGGCTTACATTCAAGAGCGATACGCTCCATCTCGTCGTAATCTATAAAACCGTCGTCATTGACGCCGTAATGAACGCAATTGAAGTATTTACCGGAAATATTGACCGGGGATCCGTGCGAAAGATGTCCGCCGTGATCGAGGTTCATTCCCATATATGTATCACCCGGCTCAAGCATAGCGAAGAATACAGCCATGTTGGCCTGTGCTCCCGAATGAGGCTGAACATTGACATAATCGCAGCCGAACAGCTTCTTGGCGCGCTCTCTGGCAAGTTCTTCCACAACATCCACGCACTCGCATCCGCCGTAATATCTCTTACCCGGATATCCTTCGGCATACTTGTTCGTGAGCGGTGAACCCATTGCAGCCATAACGGCTTTGCTTACCCAGTTCTCCGATGCGATCAGCTCTATATGGCTGTTCTGTCTGGCCATCTCGGCTTCTATGGCCGCTGCTACCTCGGTATCTGCTTCTTTAACTATGTCAAGTGAATACATGTCAATTCCGTCCTTTCAAGTTCAATAAAACAGCAAAAATCACGCAACTGATTATATAAGAATTTTACTGCCCGCGCAACCTGTTACTCTCATATTTTTCTTTTGCGCGAAGTGCGCGGAGGATCTCTTCCGCTTTCTCGTCGCGCGTCCCGGAAATATCAAGATCGAGCGATGCCGCAACGGCCGAGAGCATCTCATCATCGGCGATCTTCTTCATGTCGTAGAACCTGTCGACCTTCTCCGATATCGTTCCTGCGTCGAGAAACGCCTCGAGAAGAGGGTTTAAAAGCATCTCCGAGGATGAGTCCGGGCACGCGCCCGTATCCGGGTCGTCTCCTTCCTGCCAAAGGGTGAAGCGGTACTTCTCCCTCACATTCGGATACTTCTTCCTGTCGACCTCGCTCATGAACATGTCAAGAGGCCTGGCATATGATTTTTCCTCCGTATCATCACGCTTATAAATGACGAGCATCTCGCCGGTCTCGGAATGCGATGCGAGCGTGATTATCCTGTAGATGTTGCCCTTAAAATGCCTGTAGACCTGTCCGGGCCTTGGTAGATCTCTCATGATCGTCTCCTTTTATCCTAAAAGAAAAGGCAGCGGATACCCACTGCCTTTTGTGTATCGTAATTATCATCAGAACTTGAACGTTCCTACGGAATCCACGAGCTCGTTCGCGATACCGTTCATGCTGTCCGAATTCTCGTTGATGACTCTCATGTTCAGCGTGATAGTCTCCATCGAAGCGGAAACCTCTTCGGTGCTTGCCGCATTCTCTTCCGAGATCGCCGACAGATCGCTTACGTTCTCTACTATCGAAGCCTTGATGCTCTCAAGATTCTCGGTAAGCGATGAGATACCGTTGATATCGTCTACGGAGCTTGTGATCTCGGTATTGAGGATATCGAATCTCTTCTTTGTCTCAACGAGAAGTTCCTGCTCGTCGTTGATAGCCTGCTCAACGGATTCGGAAGCAAGTACGCTCTGCTCGGACTGTTTGGTGAGTTCATCTATGATTCCACGGATCTCAGCCGTTGATTCAGCTGACTGATTCGCAAGATTACCGATACTCTCGGCTACGACCGCGAATCCCTTACCCATCTCACCGGCCCTTGCCGCTTCGATCGATGCGTTAAGAGCAAGAAGGTTTGTCTGGCTCGCTATATCCGTGATCATGCCGACCGCGCTTGTGATCTTCATGATGGCTTCGTTCGTATTGACAACCTGTGATCTGATACCCACAACGGCATCCTTCGTAGCCGCCGAAGACTTTTCAAGGTTGGTGATGTATCCGTATGCTTCATTGTTGGCCTGCTGCATCGCGGATGACGAATTGGTGAGCAGATCCACCGACTCAACGACGCTGTTGATAAGACCGCCCATCTCATTGACCTGATTATTGATGCTCGTAACGTTGCCGGCCATTGACGTTGCACCGTCCGCAAGTTCGCCGACTGCCGTATTGATCTGTTCGACCGACTGGGAACTCTGTTCGACAAGATCGTTCACATCACCGACTCTTCCGACAAGATCCTGGGAAATATGATTGATCTTGCCGAGCATTCCTCTGATGTTCTCCTGCAGTCCCCTGTATGATCTGATCAGGCTGTACGTCTCGGCGAGCATCGATTCGGTATCGCTTTCCTCTGTAAAGTCACCGGACGCTACGATCTCGAGGCTGTCAGCGGTCTCCTTGAGAGGTGCCGCAACTTTCTTGGCGATAAGTACAACCAATGCCGTAAATACCGCTATCAGTATAAGCGCTGCGATAACGGATACCATGATTATATGATTCCTTGCGGAGACGATATCCTCTCTCGGCATTCCCGCAAATGACATACCGATTACATTGTTGCTTGCATCTACAAGCGGAAGATATACTACGTAAAAATCTTTCCCCGCAACTTTTGTATTGTCATTGATGAAGTTCTTGCCTGTCTTAACAGTGGGCCATATTCCTTCGGCCGCCTGTGTTCCTTCGTTCCTCTGCCCCTTATCGTTGAGGACCGAAGTACAGAAACGTGTATCACCGAGGAACACCGTAAGATCCACATCATACTTCTTCATCGTATCGATGTATTCCGCATCGTATGTGATCTCTTCGGCACCCTCTTTGAGTTCGAACTCGGTGTAGTCCTTAAGACCCTGAGCCGCAACCATCAGCTGATCCTCAACCTTCTGTTCGAGGTTATTGTTGAGAAGTATGATCGCGATGATCATCATCACGGCAACACCTACAACAAGAGGGATCATACTGAACATGAGCAGCATTCTGTTCATGTTAAGACTTTTCTTCTCGTTCATCTTTATACTCCTTTGCATGATCTGGTTATCCGCAACCCGCTGTCACGGAGGCCGTATATTGTATATACTATCACATAAAATCGCGTATTACCACAATTATTTGTGTTTTGAGCCTCTTTTTTCACACTTTATCGGGCTCTGTGATATAATCCTGTCATGAAACAACTCGAAAGCGATATCAAAAACGGCATATTCAAAAGGATATACATTCTTTGCGGCGATCAGGATTATCTGATAAAGCGCTATGAAAAAGCGCTTATCGGAGTGTTCCTTCCGCAAAACGACGAGATCAATCTCACGAAGTTTTTCGGAAGGAAGGTCGATATCAAAGAAGTGATCGAGCTCGCCGACACCATGCCCTTTGCAGCCGAGAAGCGTGTGATCGTCCTTGAAAACACCGAACTTTTCTCACACGCTGCCGAGGAACTGGCCGACTACATTCCCAACATACCGGAAACGACCGTCCTTATCTTTTGCGAGGAGAAGATCGATGCCCGGCTCAAGCAGACAAAAGCCGTTAAAACACACGGATGTATCGCGCAGTTTTCAACCCTTTCGGATGCCGAACTAAAAAACTTCATCATAAAGAGACTGGCCAAAGAACACCGCCCGATAACCGAGGCTGCACTTGACATGTTCCTTGCAAGGTGCGGGGATGATATGTGGCAGATCACTAACGATCTTGAGAAGATAGTCTCTTATACTTTCAGAAAAGACGGCATCCGGCCCGACGACGTTGCCGCTCTCATGCCGCCGCGCGCAGAGGATAAGATATTTGCGATGATCGACTCCATACTTGCGGGACGTCCTTCCGAAGCCATGAAATATTACGGTGATCTTCTGGTGCTTCGAAGCGATCCCCTCGGAATTCTCAAGCTCCTTGAGGATCAGCTCCGTCTTCTCTATCACGTAAAACTTCTCGATGAGGAGCACATGAGTCTCAAAGATATGGCAGCCGCACTTTCCATGCGTGACGTGAGGGTCAAGATGGCATTGCCCGCAGCCAGAAAGAGTAGTAAAATAGGACTTACCCGTAAGATCGAAATGTGCACCGAAACCGACGAGAGGATCAAGAGCGGTCTTGTCGACAAACAGATCGGTATCGAATCGCTCATATTCGAACTGGCGAAAAACGTATAGATAACAGGAGGTATATCGAAATGTCTGATGTGACCGAAAAAGTAACTGACACGATAAACGTTGTGGTCGATAAAGCAAGGGAATACGGTGAGATCGCGAAACTCCACGCTCTCATCAAGGCCGAGGAAGCCAAGAAACAGGAGTATTATTACAAGCTCGGCAAGAAGTATTATGAATTCTACAAAGATGCTCCTGCATCGGATCTTTCCGAATATATGAACAAACTGATCGCGGCCGACGAGAAGATAGCCGACTACCGCGAAGATCTGAAGGTTGCTTCTTCAAAAGAAGAAAACGCATCCGAAACAGAAGATCGGGAAGATTCCGATTCAAACAAAATCACTATCGAGTAAAGGGGTCCTTTATGCCGACGATACGCGGATGCTGTTCATCGTCTTTGCCATCCGCAAGAATCTGCATAAGGGTGCCTTCATCCGGAACATTAAGAAGCTGCTGCCGTCTGTTTTCTTTCTCGGCGGCAGCTTGTTTATATTCAGCCAGGAGCCTTTCGTTCCTGATCTCTTTCTTCTTCTGCTCCATCTTCTCGATCTGGGCACTGTAGTTCTCCTGCGCCTTTGCATATTCCTTCTCGTGCTGCTCGCGAAGAGCAACGCTTCTTGCCATAAGGAAGTTAGCTATATAAGTCCTTACCGTGTTTGCCCATATCGCATATGCTTTATTGGTCAGATGAACGCTCCCGTCCGATGAAAGATTTGCCGCAAGATATCCCGTACCGTCCTTGAGCGGTGTCGCTATATCGACGTAGAACATATTCGGGAACATATCGCAATATGCCTGCATATAGGAATTGAACGCTGTAACCTTATCGTTGTTGACATTGCTCCCGGGGCGCGTCGGAGTGCAGCTTTCAATAAACAGGAGCACACCCGGATTCTCCGTCATTATATCCGCAAGATACTGTTGATACTTCGCATACGCGCCTTCGGGCGTACTGCTCCCGACAAGATCGTTCGTTCCCATACAAATAAAAGCGAACGAAGCGCCGGAAAGCTTTATCGCATCCTTCGCCCTCATAGGCACCCCGTTCAGTCTCGGGATGAACTTTGTCATCTTATTTGAATCCGCATAGAACGAATAACTCACGCGGGTGAGCATAATGGCATTCCCGAGCGGAACTTTCTTCATCGCATTATTGTAAAGCGTCAGTCCCTCACCTACGGAATTTCCGACAAACACCGACTGAGACAGGAACAGGTCAACCGGATCGGCAACGGGAAGTGCCGTCTCCTGTGTCACGGCGGGAACTTCCGTCGTGTCGGCGCCGTATACCGGAACCGCGGTTATCAGTGTCGCAAGCGCGACCGTTGCTGCTATCTTTTTGATCATCTTCATATATTCCCAAGAAAAACGTATTCGAGGCTCTCCCGTGCGATATCCCGGAATCTGTACAGCAGATCCCTGTCCGTAGGTGCCTCATCTCTCATATCCCCTGCCGGGAAAAATCGCGTGATGTGAAAAGGTATCTTCGGATCGATCTTTGCGATCAGACCGACTATCGTACGGATATCATCCTCACTGTCATTAAAACGCGGAACCACCAGTGTTGTCAACTCCACATGGCGACCGAATTCGACTGCGCTTGTGATATTTCGGAGTATCAGATCAAGATCACCGCCTATTGCGGCATATCTGTCCGATCTTCCGCTCTTAAGATCTATATTGTATGCATCGACATATTCGGCCAGCTCATCGAACCGCTTCCCCTGAAGCATTCCGTTCGTAACGCAGACATTTAACAGTCCCTTCTCTTTTGCAAGTCTTGCACAGTCATACACAAACTCATACCCGACGAACGGCTCGTTGTATGTATATGCTATCCCTATATTTCCCCTCGCTCTTGTTTCGACTGCTATTCCGACGAGCTCCTCCGGGGTAAGGTGATCCGCTTCGATCTTTCCCCTCGATATGGAATCGTTCTGACACCACATACAGCGCATGTTGCATCCGTAGGAACCTGCCGACAGGATCATTGATCCGGGATGAAACATCGCAAGAGGCTTCTTCTCAACAGGATCAAGAGCCAGACTTGTCACTGCGCCGTAGTTCCCGCAGATCACCATGCCGTTTTGTACGGTCCGCGCATGACAAAGCCCCGCCCCTGCCTCGGACAGATCGCAGTTATGCGTACAGTTATCGCATATCATACGTGACGCTCCACGGTAAAACGTTCGATACCGTAATCATCTCGCGGGTCGATCCCACCCTTACGGCATGATATATCAAGCTGCTCCTCAACGGAGTCGACTCCTTCAAGGTTCGGAAGCAGAAGTCCCCTTCTTCCTCCGCGGCTTACGATGACTCCGTATCTCTTCTCGTCGAGCATATCTCTTGTGGCCTCTTCCGGGGTGCCCATAACGTCAACCGTATACACGAGACCGTCAAGTTCTTCCTCCGTTACCGGTGCAAATCTAGGATCCGTCGTACCGGCGCTTATAGAAAGGGCGCACGTTTCCTCAAAAACGTCATCGTACGCGGGAAGTATCGTACCGATACACCCCCTGAGCTCCCCTTCCTTTTTAATGCACACAAATACGCCTGCCTTATCCTCATGAAGAAAATCGGGAAACTCCCCGCTCTCTTCAGGCGACAGAACTCTGCCGGATCTGATATACTTCTCAAGCGTCTTTTTCGCAAGACGGACATACCAGTTCTCGCACTTAAATATACATATTCCGTATCCGACCCCAAATGTCCCCTCATAGGATAAGAAATCGGGTGTTATCTTGTAATCGCGAAGCGCCCCGGAAAGCATCACAAACCCGGGATATCCGCAGTTTGCCGACAGGTCGTTGACCTTTTTGTCTATACTGGTGAATTCCCCGAGCCTGCCACTTTTCATAACATCCGTTACTGCTCGGTCGAACTCGGGACCTTCCTTTATAAATCCGTAAGGTCCGTCCTCCTTGAGCTTATGCGACAGGTCTCCGCTCGCTATGATAACGGCCCGTCTTCCGACATGGGCTATGGCACGTTCTATAATCTTCCCCATTACGGTAAGATCCGAATCGGGGAGCATCGACGGTGATATCCTGACTATCATGTAAGGAGCCTCTTCGGGCATGCCGTACTGTCTGTTTACGAAATAAAGCGGAACAAAAGTCCCGTGATCAAGCGTATCGGCTCCCTCTTCGGAACCGACAAGCGGGATATCAGCATCACTGCAAAGCTTTTCGATCTCACCGACAAGTTCTTTATCATAACCGAAGAACACTCTCGGATCGGGTGCTCCGAACCCGGACAGATCGCCGTATCCCCCTTCACCCTCCGAGATAAAAAAAGCATCCCGGTACATGATATTGTGGGGAGATATTACGATTATCGTCTCGGGATCGTATTCTCTGATATCGCGCCCAACCGTATCGAATGCTTCTTCGGTCGCATTTATCTCCCAAATCTTACTTCCTCCGACCTCGGGTACGGCTATAGGCGGGTGTGGCAGAATATATGCTCTCATGGATAATCTCCTTAAAAAAAGAAAAGGCGCTACGCGCGCCTTCTTTTTCCGTATGGGTCACATTCCTTCAAAAGTCTGTCGTATGTTCTGTTAAGAGACTTGACCATCTCAGTGTCACCTCCGAGACAATCGGGGTGGAACATCTTCATAAGATCCTTATATCGTTTCTTGATCAGAAGGATGTTATCAGCGCCTCTGAAGAGCACATCATTGACTTCACTGCTATCCGGTGTGTATGCGATCCTTTCCTCAAGTTGCGCTTCTCTTGCTCTGATCGAGACTTCCCTTGCATTGAGTGCCTGTCTGTCACGATCGAGCTCTTCAAATCCCCTTTTGATCACTTCATGCTTCTGTGCGATCAGTTCTTCCTGCCTGGACAACTGTCTTGTCCTTGTAGCGAGATGTTCCTCGTATCTGCGGTTCTCCTCGCGGGTGTTCTCCCTCTCATTCAGGAAATCCTTTTTGTCCATCTCGAGCTCATGCTTTTCATCACGGAGACGGATGCTTTCCTTGAACAGCCACAGCTTGATCTCCTTGAGAGCCTCATCATCGGCAGCCTCAAGCCTTTCGAACATTTCCTCCACGCTCATTTTACTTCCCTCATTAAAGTATGAAAAACGTTTATATTCCCCTTGCGGTCACACAATATGTACAACCACACCTAATAACATACCACATATTGTGTCAAACCGCCATACCCAATTTGGAAAAAACGCAAAAAATCATGCGCGAGAGATCTCGGGAAACATAACTCTCTCGTTTCCGGCGTTCTTAAATATCTCACCTCTTGCAAGGAGGACCGTGTCCTTATCTTCCGTCTTTTTCAGTTCAAATCCCGTATTATTCTCCGGCATGAAGCCCATAACCACGCGTCCTATCCCGCTCCCGAACGACGATATGATATCACCGAGCGAAACCTTCTCATCCGAGAAAACGGCGTAAAGAGTCAGAGTATCGTTCTCGATCCCGGCAACGACATATGCTCCCGATGAAGGTATGTAATAGACGTTATCCGAGAAGGGCCCCGACAGGTAGAACATGAACAGGCCGGGATTATTCACCATTATCCTCTCGCCGTACTGCTGTCTTCTTTGAATTATGTCAACCATTCTGGCCATGTCTTCTTTTGAAGTCATGGGTATCTTTTCAGCAGATGCTGCATTTGTTATGTTAACCTTTTTGCTGCACCGGTACTCATACACACGCGCAAACCCGAACTTTTCGTAAAACGGGATCATATGCTCCTCGGCATACAGATATATCCCTTCGTATGACCTTTCACATTCGCCTATGATCTTTTCCATAAGAGTCCGGATATATCCACGCCCTCTGTACCCGGGATCCGTCATGACGGTCCCCAGCTGTGCCAGATGATGCACCCTTGATCTCCACTTGAAGTTACATATATTAAGCGAAACATTCGAAACTATCTTCCCGTCATCGAAGCATGAATACGGAATGTAATCGTCTCTCCAGAACCCGTTTTGATACCAGGATTCCAGATCTATCCCGAACGTACTCTTTGCAAGATCCGTCATACTCTTTCTTTGCTTCTCGTCATTTCTGTAATTAACAAGAATATCCATCCGCCAACCTCCGGTCATGATAATCGTTATACATTATAACATCATTTCGACCCGTTTCCTACCATGGTCACAACCCTTACGATCCCTTCGTCGACCGTCATTATGACTTCGCCGTCATCGGCGGTGGTATATATACGGGTTCCGGTGCCTTTGAGCCGCTCAACGGTCTCTTTATGAGGATGGCCGTATGAATTATTGACGCCGGCCGATATCACGGACAGCTCCGGATCAGCCCTTTTCAGAAAATCACCCGATGTCGAATTACGGCTTCCGTGATGGGCGACTTTAAGATAATCGCAGTCACCGATACTGTCGGCTATCGTCTTTTCGACTTCCTCCCCGATATCGCCCGTAAACAGCGCCGTAAAACCCTTGTACTCAAGCCGCAGCACAAGAGAGTTGTCGTTCTCGTCCGTATTTGAGCTGCCGGACGTTCTTCTTAAGATCGATTCTTTTGCGGGACTCAGACATATGATTCTTGCTCCGTTAAGTCTCAGCACATCCCCGGCAGACATTGTTATCACATCTGTCCCTCTCCTTTTTGCCGCTGCCAGAAGCCTTGAAACGTTTTCGCCGTCCGCCGCGTCCGACAAAGATGCGGCTGATACGACAAGTCTTTCTATATATATACCGCTTGTGTCATTCTCAAGCAGTCCGATCACCCCGTTAACGTGATCGCTGTCCATATGTGTCAGAAAGCACCAGTCTATGACCGGGACTCTGTTCGACCGAAGAACGGGTATTATCCTGTTATCGGCAACCTCCTTTATGTCACTGCTCCCTCCGTCGATCAAAACCGCCGGTATATCATCCCCCGTAATAAGAGCACAGTCGCCCTGACCCACATCGACGTTTCTGATCTCCAGATCTTTGCGCGGATGGATGAATAAAACGAGGCCCGATGCCATTATCATAACTGCCGTTATTGTTGAGATCACAAGATTCAGCCGGTGAACTTTTTGTCTTCGGGCGCAGTTTATAATATCGTATGATATTTTATTTCCCGGATTTTTTACCATAACTTGCGGTATTGTTCGTATATCTCAGACCAGTTGGGTCAACGCTTTTATTCGGGCGCGTTATTAAATTAATTATATCAGGTGCGATATTTGACGTTATCACGGCGGTTATCACTATGATCCCATATGTTATTATTTGCCATCTCTCCGGTCTGCCGATTGTCAGTATGTTTCCGCCGATTTTTTCAAAAAACTTCCCGAGAGTGCCGAAAACCCATAAAATATAATGTGTTATTGTAAATATCGGCCCCGGATCAAGGCCGCAAAACCCGACAGCGATCCCGGCAAATCCCGTCAGAAGGACAAGTCCCATGAGAGGGATAACGACAAGGTTGATCACGACCGAGCAGACCGATATCCTCATGAAGCTTCTTCCGAGAACCGGAAGAGTAGCGGCCGTTATCGAAAGGCTGACCCCGACCCCCTGACCGATCTTTTTAACGATCCGTCCTTTCGTAAAGCCTGCCGGAAGAAAAGCGGCCATCCTTTCAAAGACCGGGAATATACATGCGATACCGAGGACTGCCCCGAACGAGAGAAGAAATCCCGTGTCGTAAACGAAGCACGGATCAAACGCAAGGATAACGAGAGCCGAAACCGAGGCGGCCGACAACAGGTCGTAAGTTCTACCGAGGATACGGGACATCACAAACAGGCCGAACATGATCAGGGCTCTTTGGGTGGAAATGGACATCCCCGTCATTACGGCGTATGCAAGTATCAGCAGGAACGCGACGGAAGATGCGGCCTTTTCGGGCAGCCCGGTCTTTTTTACAAATGCGAATACCGCCAGTCCGACCGACGCTATGTGAAGCCCCGAGAGTGCAAGAACATGGCTGATCCCCGCATTTTGATACAGTTCCTTTATCTCTGTATCAATCCCGCTCTTGTCCCCCAGCGTCATGGCGGCAACAAGTCCCGCATCCTCTTCGCTCATGTTCTCCCGAAGGATATGAAACGCCCTGTCTCTTACCAAGCGAAGACCTTCCGAGATACGATCGTATCGCACCGATACAGCGGACAGCCTCGCCCTGCGAAGCTGTCCCTCGTATCCCCTTATCATGTAATACGAGGCCGCATCGAACATCCCCTCGCATCTGGGTCCTTCAAACGGTGCAAAAACACCCCTTGCCTCGACAATGGCGCCTATCTTCGCATTCCCGGCAGAGTGCGAGGCATCCGCAAGCTTTACCACTATTCCGTTTGATCTTTCCGGAAAGTATGTCTGATCCCTGTCCGAACCGGATCCCGATATAAAAGATACGTCTTTCAGATATAACTGACATGATCCGTTCTTTTCCTGTCTGTCGGCTATGCGTCCGCAGACCGTTACCGTCTTTTGGGCCGCACTCATCGTATCCCACGAAGGCGCAGGTGCCCCTCCTCCGGTTACGATATAAACGACAAACAGGAAGATGAGACAGGCAAGACATACCGGTCTTCGAACCGACATGATGACCTCCCCGACAGACTACTTAACACAGATACTGTCTTTGACTTTGTTGAACAGACCTTCCTTGATCCCTCCGACGAGCATCAGATCCTCTATGGAGGAAAAATCACCGTTTTCCTCCCGGTATGCTATGATCTTATCCGCTTTTGACTGGCCTATGCCCGGAAGTGTCATCAGAAGCTGCCTGTCAGCCAAATTTATGTTAACCTTTCTGTTGCCATCTTCCGGGGAATTATTACCCGTTGTTATGCCCGGAGCATTTGATGTTATGTTAACCATAGTGCTGTAAAGCTCCTCCCCCTCAGCCAGCGCCTCGTCTATTTCCTCTTTTGTCGGGATATAGACTTTCTGGCCGTCGGAAAGCGGGGACGCCAAATTGAGATAATCATATCCTGCATCAGCCGCAAAGCCTCCTGCAGCATACCCGGCATCGACCACGCGTAC
>JAEEGJ010023224.1_pt1 | contig 13045 bp, 7 predicted proteins | sample 8958761 | NCBI WGS metagenome assembly JAEEGJ01 (sample SAMN16246546, study PRJNA631951) | gut metagenome | biome: gut microbiome; feature: rumen; material: RS-attached | host: Bos | place: Iran: Karaj | collected 2018-10
TTATAAAGAAAGTTAAATTAAAGTGCTGCGGAATTTAGGTAGAAATGAAAGTGAAGGACATGAACATGAAAAGAGTCACGATGATGGCCTTGCTGACTCTGCTGGTGCAGACGGTGATGGCACAGAGTGAGGCTGTGCAGTACTGGCACCATAGTTGGGAAAACGTAAGTGGCCAAGACCGTGTTACCAACAACAGCAGCCTCTGCACCAACTACAAGGTGCTCGATGCCTCGACCTCGCTCAGCGACAGCCGCGATTTTGGTGTGGGCGACAACCCCGAGTGGGACAACGGTGGCTACAAGTGGGTGGTGGTCAAGGGCGAAGTGACTATCAGCCGCCTTATTGTCAAAGGCGAGGGACACCTCATCCTGACCGACGGTTGCCGATTGGTATGCTCCGACGGCGTGGTGCTGCAAGGCGACGGCAACTCACTGAGCATCTACAGCCAGTCGTCGGACGAACAGGAAGGTAGGCTTGAGGCAAAGCTGAGCCAGTCAAAATACAAGTACAATGCTGCCATCGGCTGTATAGAAGACTATGAGGTAAATGGCTCACCAGGCGGCATGGGCACCCTCGTCATTCATGGCGGTGTCATCACGGCAACGGGTGGCAAATATGCAGCCAGCATCGGCGGCGGTGAGAACCGTGGCATACAGCCCAACGGCTCGGTAACCATCTATGGTGGCATGGTGACGGCAACTGGAGGATATAGGGCAGCCGGCATCGGCGGTGGCTATGATGCTGCACAGGGAGGCCCAGTGACCATCTACGGTGGCACGGTGACGGCGACAGGAGGAGAAAATGGTGCTGGCATCGGTGGCGGCTATCGCTACACTCCAGGCGAACAGGGCGGCAACGTCAAGATATATGGTGGCACAGTGACGGCACGTGGCGGACATCGCGCCTCGGCGATAGGAGCAGGAGATGTAGGCGATTACAAACAATCACTCGCCAGTTTCACCATGGAAGGGGGAACGCTGCATGCCTATAGCGACTACCAATGTGCCATAGGCGGCACCATCGCTATAAGAGGCGGCGAACTGATTATCAGAGGCGAAGACGAAGGATACGGCCTATGCGGAAGCATCACAGAAATCAGCAATGCCACGGTGGATATCGAGGCAGCGAAAGGTCCCGGCATCAGTAATATGAGTGGCACCATGACCATCCGCGATAGCAACATCAGAAGCATCGGCGGCAAGCGTGGGGCTGGCATCACAGGATATTATAGCAGAAGCATAGATGTTTTTGAGAAAAGTTCCACCATCAACATCATCAGCGGAACGGTGTATGCCGAAGGCGGTGCTGAAGGTGGCGCCGGTATTGGCACCAGCAGTGGCAACACTTCACACATCACACTGAACATCAGCGGTGGCATGGTGACGGCCATCGGACAGGGCGGCGGAGCCGGTATAGGAGGCGGATCAGCAAGGGGGAAAGGTTCACAAAATATTACGAGTACGAGTACTGAATCAACATCTGTTAGCTCTGGCGGTGGCGCAGGAATTGATGTGAACATAACCGGCGGCACCGTCATCGCACAGGCCTATAGCGACTATGCCCAAACAATTGGCGCTGGAAAATTTGATAAGTATAACAGAACCTATGACAATTCTGGGGAGTTGCACATAGGCGACAACATGAGCGTCAAACTGGGAACGTCAGAAGAAAATGCCACCCTGGTGAACGTGGTTGGTCGCGTGAATGCATGCCGTGAGACAAAGAAATACGTCAGAATAGAGGCTTGCGGCCATGCAAACTATGCTTACTACACTTACGACAATATTGATTATCACTCCAAGCACTGCACCTACTGCAACTACACGGAGCAAGAACTGCACACCTACGACAAGCAAGAGGCTGGAGGGGTGTGCGTTTGCGGCAAGAAGTATGACGAGGACACCGACACGTGGGGGGTGAAGTTCTATGAAGCCACTTCGAACAAGGCCACCACTTACGACGAAGGCACTCTCTACAGAGTGGTGAAGGGGCAGAAACTGATTCTTCCGCCCCACAAGGACATTGACGGCCTGACCTTCATGGGATGGCTGGAAGGAACGACCCCAAACATGCCCGACTGCGAGATGAGGGACGACGAACTGCTGACTCTCAGTGAGGGAGGCATGGAGATGACTCCCCAAAGCGACAAGATTTACTATGCCCGCTACCGCTGCCAGTACGATGCCGAGTGGACATGGAGCGGAAAGGGCGAGAAAACTGCCACGGTGACGGTGAAGTGGCGCAACGGCGACGAGACACTGACAGACCTCTCTGCCGTTGTCTATAACCATACGAAAGAACCGACCGAAGAGGACCCCGAAGGCAAATACCACTACAACGCCACAGCCGCTTGGCAGAAGGAAAATGGGGTGCAGTATCAGTTTACCGACCAGATAGAGATTCCCTATGTCTATAGCGTTCAACTGAAGGACAATGTCTCCAACGTCGATGTGCTGGCCAACAACGAGGGCAATCTGGTTCGCTCCCTCAAGCTCCAGGGCCGCACGCTCTACAAGGATGGCGACTGGAACACGCTCTGCCTGCCATTTGAAGTGACGCTGGATAGCAGCCCGCTGAGCGGCGACAACGTAGAAGTCAGGGAACTCGTGGAGGCAAGCATCAGCGGGACAACACTCAATCTGATCTTCAACGACAATGCCAGCTCGCCAGTAACGACACTCTCGCCAGGCAAGCCTTATATCATCAAGTGGACTGGCGAGGGCTTGGAAAAAATCTGTGACCCAAAATTCAATGGCGTGACCATCAATAAAACACTCAATGGCTTCGACAACAACGTGGTGGGCGACGGACGTGTGCGCTTTGTTGGTATATACGAGCCGATCAAATTTATGAATGAGGACCGAAGCATCCTCTTACTCGGCGAAGAAAATACGCTCTTCTATCCGAAGCCCGAGCTTAACGAGCCTGAAAACCAAGGCTCGTTCTGGAGTTATCCCTACATCTATGCATTCCATGCCTACTTCAAGATTGGTGATGACGAGGCACCGGCACGCACCATCACTGCCTTCAACATGAGCTTTGGCGACGGCAGCGAGGCCAGCGGCATAAAGGATGTTCACAGGTCAGTGGCGGATGGCCCGTCAGACAACTGGTACACGCTCGACGGCCGCAAGCTCGACAAGCAGCCCTCACGCAAGGGATTGTACATTCGTGGAGGCAAAAAAGTGGTGATAAAGAAATAAAATGATTCAACTTTCGCAAGTTTTGGAGTTAAAGCTCTTCGCAGAGCGAAGCATAATTAGGCCAGTTTGTTGCGCTAAGCGGACTTAGAAAAAACAAATAAAAAAACCAGAAAAACAAATAAAAACAATTTGGGACAACAGATTACAGGCAGGGGCAACGCCCCTGCTAAGGGTCGACACAAAAATGAGTCCTGAAGGGACGACGGAACCGATGCGTAGGGTCTGTCGTCCCTTCGGGACTTTTGTGTGGTGGGGGTGCCATGATACAGGGGCGATGCCCCTGCCTGGACGATTGGTGCTCACCATCGTCTTCCATCGTCCCTTCGGGACTTTTGCTACGCACAGACCTATTAGCAGGAATTGGGTTGAACAGTCCTGAAGGGACGATAGAACTCGTGGAACAAACAGACCTAATTAGCAACGTAACTATATCTAATTCCATCCGCACAGTAAGGAGTATTCCGACCTGTGGTTGGGATAGGACATAGTTACATAGTTATTTATGTGAGTTAATAGTTGACTATGTTCGATAGTCAAAGGCTTGAGGTAGCCCTATTCTCCCCCTTACAAAGGGGGAGTTAGAGGGGGATTCATCTGCGCATAGGCGAATCCCCCCCAGCCCCCCCTTTGCAAGGGGGGGAATAAGTTACCTCTGCGGCGGCCTTTGACTATCGAACATATTCAACTATTAACTCACATAAATAGCTATGTAAGTATGCCCTATCCCAACCGCACAGGTCGAATTTTTCTGGGCAATGGGCGTGCCTGACGATACGGCTTTGACGCTGGCGTTCCAATAAAGGATTTCGCTGAAAAAAAAGGGGCTTTGGTAGAATATTTTTGGCCTCTCTGCCGGTTTTTGTGTATTTTTGCAGTCAAGAAAACGATATCCATCGACTCACTAAACTGAAAAGCGATATGAAGAAAAGACTTTTAACCACAAGTGTGCTGGCGGCACTGAGCTTGCACCTGACGGCCGACGACTACGGCCACATGGTGTTCACGCTGACCGACGGCACAACGCAGAGCATCACGGCCAGCGGCCTGAGCCTGAGCTTCAACGACGGCAACCTGAAAGCCGTCAGCGGCACAAACACACTTAGCATCCCCCTGAGCAACCTCAAGGCCATGGCGTTTTCGCAAGATGGCATCACAGGCATCGACGCCACCATGACCGACGACGGCACAGAGGAAATCTATGACATGCAAGGCCACCGAGTGACGAGAGCGCAGATGCGCAAAGGCGTCTACATCATCAAGACAAAGAACAAAACATATAAAATGAACGTAAGATGAAAAGGATACTGATTGTTTATTGTTTATTGGTTATGGGCTATTGTATAGCCGGGGCTCAGACGCTGAACGTGCAGATGGGCAGCGTCACTTATCTCTTTCCCGCCGAGCAGACGGGCGAGATGACGTATGACAACGCCACCACCGTGACCATCATGGGCAAGACCTTCACCCTGAGCGAGATAGACGCCATGACGGTGAATGACACGAAGGTGACCGACAACAGCGTCACCGTCAGCTACGACGGCACCGCGGCCACCGTCACCGTGGCGGGCAACGTGGCGCAGTATGTCACGCCCACCGTCAACGGCGCTCACGTCAGCATCACACAGACGAACACCGACGCCGTGAACGATGACGAGATCACCTACACGCTCAGCGGCTCGACCGACGACGGCGAGTTTGCCCTCTCAGGCTCGTACAAGTGCACCGTGGCACTGGCCGGACTGACGCTGACCAACCCCGAGGGCGCAGCCATCAGCATAGCCAACGGCAAGCGCATACAGCTCAGCGCGAAGAAGAACACGGTGAACACCCTGACCGACGGAGCCAACGGGCAGCAAAAAGCCTGTATCTACAGCAAAGGCCAGATCCAGCTGCAGGGCAACGGCACGCTGAACGTTGTGGGCAACACGAAGCACGCCATCAAGAGCGGCGACTACATCACGGTGAAGAACCTCACGCTCAACATCACCAAGGCGGTGGGCGACGGCATCTCCTGTGAGGAGTATTTCCAGATGAAGAGCGGCACGGTCAGCATCAGCGGCGTGGGCGACGACGGCATACAGTGTGACCTGGGCGGCACCACGTCGACAGGCGAGACCGACGACCATGAGGACGAGGACAGCGGCAACGCCTACTTGGAGGGCGGCACGCTCAGCATCAGCGTCACCGCTGCGGCCGCCAAGGGCGTGAAGGCCAACGGCGACGTGCGCGTCAGCGGGGGCGACATCACCGTGAAGACCACAGGCGGCGGCGCATGGGACAGCGACGACAAGAAGACGAAAGCCTCGTCATGCCTCAGCGCCGACGGCAACACCATCGTCAGCGGCGGCACCCTCAGCCTCACCAGCACAGGAGCAGGAGGCAAGGGCATCAGCAGCGACGGCACCTTCACGGCCACAGGCGGCACACTGACGGTCAAGACATCGGGCAACGCCGTCGTGGCATCGTCGACAGGAAGCATCTCAACGGTCACCTCGTCGCAGCAGCTCGACCGCTACAGCAGCAACTACAAGTCGTCGCCAAAGGGCATCAAGGCCGACGGCGCCATCACCATCAGCGGCGAGGCCGTCATCAGCGTCACCACCAGTGGCGCAGGAGGCGAGGGCATCGAGAGCAAGACCTCTATCGACATCACCGGCGGACAGACCACCGTCAACGCTGCCGACGATGCCATCAACGCATCCTACACCACCAACGGCATGGGCGACCTCACCATCAGCGGCGGCTACGTCCTTGCACGCTCCACCGGCAACGACGGCATCGACGCCAACGGCAACTGCTACATCAAGGGCGGTCTGGTCTACGCCGTCGGCGCCTCGCAGCCCGAGGTGGCCATCGACGCCAACAGCGAGCAGCAGAAGATGCTCTATGTCAGCGGCGGCACCGTCATCGCCCTCGGCGGACTGGAGCGTGGCGCCAGCCTGACGCAGTCGTGCTACTCGGCCTCGTCGTGGAGCAAGAACACTTGGTACACCATCACCGTGGACAACGACACCTTCGCCTTCAAGACACCGGCCAGCGGCGGCACCACGCTCGTGGTCAGCGGCGCCACGCAGCCGGCAGTGAAGAGCGGCGTCAGCGTCAGCGGCGGCACCACCATCTTCGACGGAGCCGGCGTCATTGCCCCGACGGTCAGCGGCGGCTCCAGCGTCTCGCTCTCAGCCTATACAGAAGGTGGCGGCGGAGGCCCCGGTGGCGGCAGTCACGGCGGAGGCGGCTGGCACTGATGCAGCATCCTTCCGCAGCGCAGGCGGTCGGGTGCCCCGCATATTTGCGGGGAAACATTGATGAGTGACAAAAATAATAATCTGCTGGTTCATACGTTATAATGATGAAAAAGCCATACTGGGTGAAACAGTCACGACAGGAGAATCTCATTTACTTGGCAGTGTGGGGCCTGCTCTTTGCGGCTCCGCTGCTGAGTCTTTATGTGCGCACGGTGAACGATGCCAACGTGACATTCGACTGGAGCGAAGTGTTCATCGTGTGGCGGAAGTTCGCGCTGTTTCTCCTGCTCTTCCTCATCCACAATTTCCTGTTGGCGCCGCTGCTCGTCTACAAGCACCGCCGTGCCGCCTACTTCACCATCGTGGCGGCGCTGCTGGCGGCCTTCACCGTCTATCAGTGCAGCAGCCGGCCGGAGGGCAGGAAGCCGATGGGCCACGAACCGCCCATGGAGATGGCTGGCGAGCAACCGCCAAGGATGCATGAACGCCCACCTCACGACATGCCTCGCAAGATGCCGCACGACATGCACCGTGACACGCCACCGCCTTTCGTCGGCGAGCACGACATACTCACTGTCGTGCTGCTCATCCTGATGTTCGGAGCCAACCTGGGCATCAAGGGCTATTTCCGCAGCCGCGACGACCGCAAGCGACTGGCAGAGCTGGAGAGGCAGAACCTGGAGCAGCAGTTAGAGTATCTGCGCTACCAGATCAACCCGCACTTCTTCATGAACACGCTCAACAACATCCACGCCCTTGTCGACATCGACCCGGCCAAGGCGCAGGAAACCATCGTGGAGCTGTCGAAGATGATGCGCTTCGTGCTGTATGAGGGCGACAAGCAGGGGGTGGCGCTCAGCCGCGAGATGGAGTTTATACGTACTTACATCAACCTGATGAAGCTGCGCTACACCGACAAGGTGAAGATCACGGTCAACCTGCCCGACAGCGTGCCCGACAAGAAAATCCCGCCGCTGATGCTCATCCCGTTCATCGAGAATGCTTTCAAGCATGGCATCAGCTACCAGCACCCGTCGTTTATAGAGGTGAGTGTCAGCATTGACGGCGACCGCCTCCGCTTCCGCTGCCATAACTCGAAGGCCGAGACGCCCAATCAGGAGAAAGGCGGCGTGGGCCTGGCCAATGTCAAGAAGAGGCTGGACTTGCTCTTCGACACCGACTACACACTGACCCTGCAGGACGGTGCCGACGACTACAACGCAGAGCTCGTTATCCCGATAAAGTTACAGACCCCACGCCTTGAAGGGAAAAGAGAGGATGGCGCAGCCAAATAGTAAATCCGTAAATAGCAAATCGTAAATGAACATCCGTTGTCTCGCCATCGACGATGAGCCATTGGCTCTGCAGCAACTCGTTGCCTACATCAACAAGGTGCCGTTTCTTGAGTTGGCCGCCCAGTGCCAGAGCGCATTGGAGGCCCGTGAGTTCTTGGAGAACGACGCCGCCGACGCCATCTTCTGCGACATCAACATGCCCGACCTCAACGGCATGGACTTCGTGAAATCGCTTGTCGCGCCGCCGCTCATCGTCTTCACCACCGCCTATTCGGAGTATGCCGTCGAGGGCTTCCGCGTCAATGCCGTCGACTACCTGCTGAAGCCCTTCGGCATGCAGGATTTTCTAAGGGCGGCAAACAGGATAAAGGAGAGAATGGAGGCACAGCAGACTCAGCAGACCCTCCCCCAAACCCTCCCTGCAGGGAGGGAAGAAATTACCTCAAAAGCTTCTTCTTTCTTCCTCAAGACCGACTACCGCATTGTCAAGGTGAACATCGCCGACATCCGCTATATCGAGGGCATGAGTGAATACCTGAAAGTGTGGTTGGAGGGCCAGCCGAAGCCGATTATCACGCTGCTGTCGATGAAGAAGATGGAAGAGCGTCTGCCCGACAACTTCATGCGTATCCACCGCTCTTACATCATCAATCTCAACAAGATTCAGGAGGTGAACAAAAACCGCATCATCATGGATGCCGACACCTACCTGCCTATCGGCGACCTCTACAAAGAAGCCTTCCAAGCCTATTTAGACACAAAATACCTGGGGAAATAGTTCACCCGTGCCGATATAGCAAGAACAGTTATATCAACCCCCCAAACTATTTTCGTCCATTGGGCGGCCTGAGAGGCCGCCACCGCCTCAAATCCTGAAACAAGAAAAAGGAGCAAGGAGCCGAGGCAAAAGCCCCCTCGTCTCCTTACTCCTCACTCATTATTTATTCTCGCAGAAGCTTAATAATACTCTTCTTCTTCGTCCTCCCATTCGTCCCACTGGTTACGGCGGCGACGACGGCTCAGGTTGCCTTCAGTCTCTTCGGTCTCAGGAGCGTTTTCCAGATTCTGTCCCTCCTCCAGTTTGCTCAAGGCAATCATGTGCTGCAGAGAGATAGAGATGATGTCTGTCTTTGGACTTTGATATATTGCTTTCATATTCTTTTTACGTTTAATGTTGTTTTTGAAACGATTTGTCCTCTTAAATTTTGTTTTGGAAAGAAATTAGAAACAATTAGAATAATTTATTCCAACAATGAGAAATAATTCTTTTTCTATTTTTTTGAGCCAGATTATTCTAATTCTTTCTCATTTCTTTCCTTACAACAATATTTACTTAACCACGACCTTCTTGCCGTTTACGATGTACAGGCCCTTCGTGGGCTGAGCCACGCTGCGGCCCTGCAGGTCGTAGTAACGGTTATTGGTCATTGTTTCACAGTTCATGTCGCTAATGCCCGTCGTCTCGTCGAGAGCGATGAAGCTACGAGAACCACCACCAGCCAGTGCAGGCAGGTAAGCCGTGTGAGCACCAACTTTGAAGGGATTCTTGGTCTTGTAGAAGCCAACACCATTGTCACCATTCAACAGCACGAAGATGCCTGTCTCTGAAATCGTAGTCTCCTTGATAACACCGATGAAGGCATTGCCCGTCACATCATCAACAGTTGTAGCAACGTTAACGGTAAAGTCGTCAGCAGCATCAGCCTTCAGCAACACGCCCGAATAAGCAGGAACCTTTGTCACAGGTTCAAATGTCACATTCGAGCCATCCATCTTAGCAATGTAGGCAGTCAGGCCTGTATTCGAGAAGTCAAGAGCATTCTCAGAACAGTAGGTTGCATACTTGGCATCGGTAACGTGAACCGTCTCGGTGGGAGCTGCCTCACCGTCACGCTCATAAAGGTAGATATCCTGCTGACCACTTGAATAGCAAGAGAACAGTTTACTACTACCATTGAAACGCATCCAGTTACGGTTACCTGAAGTGCCATCCATCTTGGCCTTGATAGTAGCTACTCCATCAGTTCCAATAGAGATAGACCACTCAGCGTTTGCATCTTTGTTTTCCTGCACTTTTAGGTGATTACTAATTGTTCCACCTGCGGCATACAGATAGCCAGGAGATGCTGTGCTTTCATCATAAATCGTGTAGTTGCCATTAGCATCCGGGCCTGCAATCACAAACTCGTATGCCCCTTCCTCACCAGTTAATGCTATTGTGCCACTATTAGCAGTCACGGCAACAGCTTCGCGGTTGGTGCTCTTCATTTTGCCCATAGCATAAACGTCACCATTAGTGCCACTGGCAAAGACATAGTGCTTGCCTGATGTAATGCTGGTGGCGAGGGTGTAAGTGGTGGCTTCAACGTATTTAGCCTGCGTGATGGTAATCAGGTTTGAATAAACTTCATTAGCCTCATCGTCCAGGGCAAAGACCTTGAAGTAAGCTGTGCGGGCATCGCCCTCATTTTCTAACATATAGTATGACACCACATAGCCTGCACCGACAGTAGGATCTTGCTCGGCCACCAAGACTTCAATCCAATCGGGTTCTTCGTCGAGCGGGTCACCAGTAACATCATAGAATTGGATGTCAAAATCTGTCATGTCACTTATTTCCAGATTCTCGTATGCAAGACCCAAGGTGCCTTCGTGCTCATCGGCATCTACATCAACTGAAGCAGGGTCAACAGTGATACCCGGTTCTGTACTCACCACTTCTTCAATATCGGCTGCGCTGCGAGGCAGGATTTCCTTGGTGGTGTTGTACTGCTGGTAGACACCAGTAATGTTGTATGTCTTTCCATTTTCAAGGGCTTCGAAAGCATAGAGTGTATTATATACCTGAAGACTGGTTGTACCGTCAGAGAGATAATACTTGTTGTTGTTAACACTGCATGTCAAGTTCTCATAGCTCACCAGAGCGCCCGTGTTCACACCTGCCAAACTAGCCAAGGCAATATTTGCTGCACTGACAGTTCCACCAGTGGCAATGGTCAGGTCGGAGGCATTCAGGTTTGTTATCTCTGCAAAACCATTGTATAAAACGAGTTCGCAACTGACTGCTGTGCCAGAAAGGATGTTGCCAACGGTATAGGTATTATTTAGTCCACCGTTGCTGTCAAAGATAACAAAGCCATTGGTTCCATCGGTAACGAATACGTTCTTGCCGTTGGTAGATACACCAGAAACCACCCAGTTGTTAAATGTCACATTCACATCTGTTGCCGTTGTAGTAGCTGCAGCAAAGATGTCAGGAATAGTGGTATAGATGACGGGGGCTGCAGCCTGAGTAACAGTCACTTCCTTAGTGACGGTCTCATTGTTACCGTATGTGTAGGTCAGCGTGATAACACCACTACGAGAGGTGGCAGTGTTAATTGTTGTTGTGAAAGTGACGCTGTTTCCTGAAACAGCCGCATTGGAAATCCAATCCACATTTTCAGAAACTGCTACCGTACCACCTGTCACCTCGTTGTTGACAGTGAAGTTAAACGAACCAGAAGTGGCATCATAAGCAATCTCGTTATTGTTCGAAATGGTGAAAGAGGGAGCGCTACTGTCTTTCGCAAAGACCTCAATTTTTGTAATCTGGGTATTGTGGTTGGAAGTGACCTTTAAAGTATAAACTGTACCTGCTGTTTCATACCCATCTGCAATAATATAAGTATTCGTTGATGTTGCACCTGTGGTAGCTGTACTCACAGCAGTGTTACCAACAAAAATATTCTGTATAACCGAACCGCTTGCGCCCTCTCTTCCTGTCACGACAATCTTCTCAACATCAAAGTCAAATGCAGGCAGTTGAAGAGTTGCATCGGTCTTTCCTAATATAAAATAGCCTGAGTTAAAATAGCGGCTAGCTCCTGAGGCCACAAACACGTCTCCATTAGTATAATAGAAAGTCCCTAAACTATTAGAGCTACCAGTACTCGGATGTGTTTCTCCAGGATAGCTTGTCAAGAAGTTGGCTGTACTAGAGAAGTCATAGGTAACGTCTGCTGTGCCACCACTGCTGTTTTGCGTATAATCTGCAGTGAAATCAACATTGCCAGATACTGTATAACTTCCCGTAATAGGCTCTGTGCTTCCTGTCGTCAACCAGCCATTGAAGGTATAGCCTGAAGCAGGAGTAGCAGAAGGCAAAGTGTAAGTGCCTGCTTCTTTGGTATTGCTTGAGTTGGGAAAATCGGTATTACCTACAAAAGTACCATCACCAGTATCAAAGGTAACTGTATAGGTTGTCGGCACCGGAGTATCACCGCCACCAGAAGTCTTCTTGTAATACTTTATATAAGTCACTTGTGCATTATGATTGGAAGTGATCTTCAGAACATACTGTGTATTCGCAGCTTGGTAGCTTGCCCCAATATTAAAAGCATTTGTACCAGTTATTCCCGTAACAGCTGTACTGACTTCTACATCACCAACATAAATGTTATGAATGACTGAACCAGATGCACCAGATCTGCCAACAACTTCTATCTTCTCAACATCAAAATCAACTTTGGGTAAATTGATATATGCACCAGATTGGCCAAAAAAGAAATAGCCCTCGTTGAATTTAAAGTTTTTCCCGCCCTTACCAGAAATGGTATAAGTTGTTCCGTTAACAGTTGTGGTAAACACCTTTTCTCCGTCAGAATTGTCACTTCCTGCTGTCCATGCAGAAGTAAAGTCAAGAGTTAATTCGGCTTCTTCTGCCCACGCACTCCCTATGCCCATTATCATGGCGCATAGCAGGAGCAATGTTTTGAAATGTAGTTGTTTGATCATAGCTAATAAGATTGAGTTAATAATAATACGATGCAAAGTTATGAAAGAAAAATGAACTGACCAAAGAAAAGAGGAAGAAAAATTGAACTGCAAAGAAAAATTCTGAATGAGGCTGAAATTCTGTGAAACAACGCATTTTTGAGACGGTTATTTTCAAACACGAATGACCATGAATGACACACGAATTTCTCATGAATTTATATTTATGAATAATTCGTGATTCATTCGTGAATAATTCATGTTGCGTCGCAGACTTTTTCAAACATGAATGACCATGAATTGAACACAAATTTCTCATGAATTTATATTTATGAATAATTCGTGATTCATTCGTGAATAATTCATGTTGCGTCGCAGACTTTTTCAAACATGAATGACCATGAATTGAACACGAATTATTCATAAATAATAATTTACGAATATTCGCGTGTCATTCGTGTGTATTCGCGTTGCGTCGCAGACAAGAATCTTTTTGAACACGAATGACCATGAATTGAACACGAATTTCTCATGAATTTATATTTAT
>JAEEGJ010023225.1_pt1 | contig 13045 bp, 5 predicted proteins | sample 8958761 | NCBI WGS metagenome assembly JAEEGJ01 (sample SAMN16246546, study PRJNA631951) | gut metagenome | biome: gut microbiome; feature: rumen; material: RS-attached | host: Bos | place: Iran: Karaj | collected 2018-10
GCTACAACGCCCTCGGCGTGACACAATATGGCCAGATGACAGCTGGTTCCTACATGTACATTGGACCTCAAGGCATTGTCCACGGTACCACCATCACCGTGCTGAACGCCGCTCGTAAGCAAGGCGGAGGCACCGCAGGCAAGCTGTTCATCACCGCCGGTTTAGGTGGCATGAGCGGCGCCCAGCCCAAAGCCGGCAACATCGCAGGCGTGGTGAGCATCACCGCCGAGATCAACCCTGCCGCTACCCAAAAACGCTATCAGCAAGGCTGGGTCGATGAGGTTTACGATAACATCGAGGAGCTCTTCAAGCATGTGAACGAGAGCCTCGCCAAGAAGGAAGCCCGCTCGTATGCTTACCAAGGCAACGTGGTGGACCTCTGGGAATATGCCGCTGAACACGACCTCCACGTCGATCTCGGCTCTGACCAGACCTCACTGCATAACCCATGGGCTGGTGGTTACTACCCCGTGGGACAGACCTTCGAGGAGTCGAAGACCATGATGGCCGAGAATCCTGAGCTCTTCAAAGAGAAGGTGCAGGCTTCGTTGCGCCGCCATGTGGCCGCCATCAACAAGCTCACTGCCAAGGGCATGTACTTCTTCGACTACGGCAACGCCTTCCTGTTGCAGAGCAGCCGCGCCGGCGCCGACATCCTGAAAGAAGACGGCACCTTCCGCTATCCCTCCTACGTGCAGGACATCATGGGCCCGATGTGCTTCGATTACGGCTTCGGCCCGTTCCGTTGGGTCTGCGCTTCCGGCAAGCCCGAAGACCTCGCCGTCACTGACGACATCGCATGCCAGGTACTGGAAGACATCGCCCGCACGGCTCCCCATCAGATCCAACAGCAGATGCGCGACAACATCCAATGGATCCGTGGTGCCCAAGCCAACCATCTCGTGGTCGGTTCCCAAGCCCGTATCCTTTACGCCGACTGCGAAGGCCGCACCAAGATCGCCGCTGAGTTCAACAAAGCCATCGCCGATGGCCGCCTGAGCGGCCCGGTGGTCCTCGGCAGAGACCACCACGACGTTTCCGGCACCGACTCGCCGTTCCGCGAGACCTCAAACATCTACGACGGCTCGTCGTTCACCGCTGACATGGCTATCCAAAACGTCATCGGCGACGGCTTCCGTGGTGCCACTTGGGTCTCCATCCACAACGGTGGTGGCGTAGGCTGGGGTGAGGTCATCAACGGCGGCTTCGGCATGATGCTCGACGGCACGCCAGAGGCCGACCGCCGACTCCACTGCATGCTTCACTGGGATGTTAACAACGGCATCGCCCGCCGCAACTGGGCTCGCAACGAAGGCGCTATGTTCGCCATCGAGCGCGCCATGGAACGCGAACCCAAACTGAGGGTCACCATGCCAAATTTAGTTGACGATAAGATTTTAGAAAACCTATTTTAAATTTTATTCACCATGAAAAAAACCATGCTTTTGCTCGCCACCCTGCTGATTGGTGGCATGATCTTCACGAGTTGCTCAAAAGATCCAACCCCAACACCAACTCCAACTCCGACACCGGAACCGTCATCCAAAACCGTCAAAGTGTCTTATCAGTTTGTCAAAGAGAATGCTGGCGTTGTTTTGTCAGATTGCTTTAAACTGAATGTGACCTACATCGATGCCAGCGGAAAGGAAGTCACCGAGAACGGCGTTACAATGCCATGGGTAAAGGAATTTGAAGTTACTAAACCATTCCATGCCAAGATGGAAGGCGAACTTGTTTACAACGAAAACGAACTACCTGATACAGTGTACTTTGGAACATGTTGCGGCATTGGCTACTACCAAAGCTCAGAGCTCAATATTTCATTGCAAGGAGGCTTTGGCATGGGCAGCAAAGAAAAATTCCTCAACACTATGGCTCATAATCCCGACAAACTGAAGTTCAAAGTTGAGAAAGACTTTTAATCTCTTTCGAGTTACAAAAAGAAAACCGCTCCGGTCCGGGGCGGTTTTCTTTTTGTAGTTTAAGACTGTTGAGGGATTTTCGCTCGTTTGACAATGATCACGGCTGTGATGGCGCTAAAGATTCCTGAGGCGAAATAGAGAAGCCACACACCATCAAGGCCCAAAAGAGGAACCATTATCACCATGCAGATCAGTGGATATACCAATGCCGCCGTCAAAGCGATGGCAATAGAATGCCGTGGCCGTTCCACCGCCGTCATATAACTCGACAACGTACATGGAATCCAGCAGACTAAATAACTAGCCGCATACAGTCGCATAGCCCGTAAACTCAAATCATACAGGGCGACATCGCCTGCTTGGATGAAAAGAGGAAGCAAGTATTTGCCACCAGTAAACAGAAACAGCATCGTCAGCAAAGAAAGACTGGCACTGGCAATCATTACCGAACGCTGTATTTTTCTCATTCGTTTCAATAATCCAGCCCCGAAGCAATAGCTGAGGGCAGGTTGTAAGGCATCGGACATACTATAGACCAGCATACCTATCAGGTCTTCGACATATTCCACAATGGTAGCAGCAGCCACAGCAGTGGCACCTCCAAGACGCAACAGCACCACATTGACGATAATGGCAAACAATGAACCGGCAATGCACACAAAAAACTCTGAAGAACCGTTGAACATTATGCTCATGATCTGCCGGCCTGCAATCTTCCCTTTGGTGAACTGAAGCTGCAGCTTCTTCCTAAAGAATGGGAGGAGTGACCATATTGCACCCACCGACATGGAGATGCAACTAGCGTAAGCAGCAGCCAAAAGCCCCTTTTTCATCACTACAATCAAGAGAATATCAAGGAGTAGGTTCAAAACCGAGCACACAACATTAATGATCATGCTGAGTCGCATTTTCCCACAAACTCTCAGGTAGTTGTCTGCAGAGAAAAAGATAGACCAGATCGGCATGAAGATGGCGAATACGCGAAAATACCCTATCGCATATTCCGCAGTGACACTGTCGGGACCCATCAGCATGATCAGCGGTTTGGCCAGGACATAGCTTAACAAGCCCAATAGGGCCGATATGCCAGCAATAAAAGTCAAACATACCGAGAACACATGATTTGCTTCTTCTTTGTTGCCCTGTCCCAGTAAAATGGAAATGCGTACCGAAGAACCCGTGGCGATCATTTCGGCCAGTGCCGTAATGATCATAAGGAGCGGCATCACTAAGTTGACCGCCGCCAAGGCCATGTGCCCAATATAACGTCCGACAAAGATGCCGTCAATGATATAATAGATGGTCGAAAATACCATCCCAACCATAGCAGGAATGGCACATCTAAAAAAGAGTTTCGGAATCGGAACTATACCAAAATCACTTTCTTTCATAAAATACTCAGTCGTTAATCTATTGGTATTTCAGGGTGCTGCACAGACAGCGGGGTACCCTCTTGCGTCAGGTAGAACATGTAGAGGATGACAGGCTTGGCACCTCGGTTCTCACCATGGTGGATGGTGTCGACCATCTCCACGACGACCTCGCCCTCATGTACCACTTTCTCTTTGCCGTCCTGGCTGACGATCGTCAGTTCGCCCTGCACCAGTATGCCGTGGTTCATCACGGGATGATGGTGCCAGCCTAACTTCTGTCCGGCAGGGATTTCGTATTTCACTGCCACCAGCTCGGGTCGCCCCTGGAGGTAGTCGGGCAGCTCAGCGCCATCCCAGCTCTGGCTGGTGCGTATTAGTTCAGTGGCCTGTACCATTATTCTATTCCTTTGATAAGACTATATCGACAGTATCTTCCCAATCGTTGAAGATGGTGTCGAAAACCGTAAAACCCGTTGCCGTAAAGGTAAACCTCGTAGTACGTTCAGCAAGGACAAGCATCACCACAGCCATAAAACATAAAGCCAATCTTTTCATTGTAAACTCCCTAATACGTGTCGGGCACAACCTCTTCTATTAAGGCAAAGATACAACTTTTTTGATTGAAGGAAATGAGAATAGATGTTATTTTAACAACGGCATCTAACATCCTTCGGATGCTAATAGAATTGTGGAATTCCTGCTACAAAGCTAGCATCCCCTGACGGGGATGCGATGCATAAATATTAATTTTACCAACAAAGATATATAATTTTTGTTTATTTTAATAAATTCAATTAAATATTTTAATCATTATCTACAGAGCTAGCATCCCCTGACGGGGATGCGATGACAATCTATTCATCTGCATCCGTAGGATGCTAGCTCTGTGGCATCGTATCAACATAATTCTTTCGCATCCGTAGGATGCTAGCTCTGTAAAAAACCTTATCTTTGCGCCCTAAAATGGAAACGAACAACACTCATACGATATATTCTGGCCTTGTGGGATCCGCCAAGGCATTTGCCGTGGAGGAACAATTCCGTGAGAAAGGCGGACAACACTTAGTGATCTGCGCTTCGAAAGAGGACGCAGCCTACTTCTATAATGACCTGGAAGCCCTGTTCGGCGAACGAGAGATGGATTACAGCAAGAAACAAATCCTCTTCTACCCCACCTCCTACAAACGCCCTTACGAACCAGAACGTCCTGACAACACCTATATCCTCTCGCGTACCGAGGTGCTGCAACGCCTCTCTACCAGCGAGAGACGCACAGTTATCGTCAGCTACCCTGAAGCACTGTCAGAGAAAGTCTTCACACGCAAGCTTTTAGCCAAGAACACCTTCAAGGTGAAGCAAGGCGATCATATCAACCTCGATTTCCTCACCGATTTGCTCTATGAATATGGCTTCGAGAACGTGGACTTCGTCGTAGAGCCTGGCCAGTTCGCCATCCGCGGCGGATTGATCGACGTGTATTCGTTTGCCAACGACAATCCCTATCGTATCGAGTTTTTCGGCGATGAGGTGGACAGCATCCGTAGCTTCGACATCGCCAGCCAACTCTCCATCGAGCGGTTCAACAACATCGTGCTGCTACCCAACATGCAACAGCAGGCCTTCATCGAGGAACGTGAATCCATCCTGGAATACCTGCCTAAAGCCACTACCATCTGGATCGAAGAGATGGGCTTTTTCGCCACGCAGATCGACAAGGAATACGAGCGCGCGGTGGAAGCTTGGGAGGTCAGAGGTGAGAGGTTAGAGGTAAGAGGTGAAAATGATGAGAGTTTGATTTCTCCAGGAAAATTGTTTGCGAAATCAGAAGAGTTGCTAAAAGCCCTTGAAGCACATCCGACGATAGAATTCGGTGATTCCAGCCACCTCTCACCTCTCACCTCTCACCCCTCATCTTTCCACACCACACCCCAGCCTATCTTCAACAAGAACTTCAACCTTCTCATTGAAAATCTCAACGACTATAAGGAGAAAGGCTACCAAATCATCCTCTATTCGGAGAGTTCCAAGCAACTGGACCGCATCCAGGCCATCCTGAACGACATCCAACACCATGACGAGCTGCATAGCGACTTTGAGCGGAAACTCATCGCCATCCATGCAGGCTTCATCGATCACGACAAAAAGGTGTGCCGCTACACCGATCACCAGATCTTCGAGCGTTACCATCGCTATCACCTGCGAGACAACTTCAGCACCAAGCAGGCCATCACCCTCAAGGACCTCTACGACCTGAAGCCCGGCGACTATGTCACCCATATCGACCATGGCATCGGACGCTTCGAGGGACTGATGACCATCGAGCTGCACGGCAAGGAGCAAGAGGTGCTGCGCATCACATACAACCACGGCGACACGCTTTACATCAGCGTCCACTCGCTCCACCAGATTGCCAAATACAGCTCCAAGGACGGCGCCGAACCGAGTTTGAGCACCCTTGGATCCAACACTTGGAACCGACTCAAATCCAAGACCAAGAGTAAGGTTAAGGACATCGCCCGTGAGCTCATCAAGCTTTACGCCGAGCGCAAGCGCAGCAAAGGTTTCCAGTTCGCCCCCGACAGCTACCTGCAGACTGAGCTCGAGGCCTCGTTCCTCTATGAGGACACCCCCGACCAACTCAAGGCCACCAACGATGTGAAACGCGACATGGAATCAGAGAGCCCCATGGACCGTCTGGTATGCGGCGATGTAGGCTTCGGCAAGACCGAGGTGGCCATCCGTGCCGCCTTCAAAGCCGCGACCGATAGCAAACAAGTGGCGGTATTGGTACCTACCACCGTGCTCGCCTTACAGCATTACCAGACCTTTAAAAACCGCTTGGACGGTTTCCCTGTCAATATCGAATACCTCAACAGATTCAAGAGCGCCAAACAGCAGAAGGAGATCCTGAAGAAGCTGGAAGAAGGCCATATCGACATCATCATCGGCACACATCGACTCACTGGGAAAGACGTTAAATTCAAAGACTTAGGCCTGCTCATCATCGACGAGGAGCAGAAGTTCGGCGTTGCCGTGAAGGAAAAACTCAAAGAGATGAAGGCTAACGTAGATACGCTGACCCTCACCGCCACTCCAATCCCCAGAACGTTGCAGTTCTCCATGATGGGCGCCCGCGACCTCAGCGTTATCAACACTCCCCCACCCAACCGCTATCCCGTTCAGACCGAGCTTAGGGCCTTCGACGGCGAGCTCATCCGTGAGGCCATCCTCTTCGAGATGGCACGCAATGGGCAGGTGTTCTTCATCCATAACCGAGTACAGAACATCATGGATGTGCACGACCTCATCATGAGTTATGTGCCTGGGTGCCGTATTGCCGTGGCTCACGGTCAGATGGAAGGCTCCAAGCTGGAAGAGATCATGCTCGACTTTATCGCAGGCGAATACGACGTGTTGCTTTGTACCACCATCGTGGAGTCGGGTCTCGACATTCCCAACGCCAACACCATCATCGTCAACGACGCCCACCGCTTCGGTCTCAGCGACCTGCACCAGCTCAGGGGACGTGTTGGACGTTCCAATAAAAAAGCTTTCTGCTACCTGCTCACCCCGCCTTTCAACACCCTCACCGAAGAGGCCCAGAAGCGCCTCCGTGCCTTGGAGGAGTTCTCCGACCTCGGCAATGGCATCAACATCGCCATGCGCGACTTGGACATCCGCGGCGCAGGCAACCTCTTAGGCGCAGAGCAGAGCGGCTTCATCAACGACATCGGTTTTGAAACCTACCATAAGATCCTCGACGAAGCCATTGCCGAGCTGAAGGAAAACGAATTCTCAGATCTCTTCGATAAGGAAACAGAACTCGTGTATGTCAGCGACTGCGCCATTGAGACCGACATGGAAGTGATGTTGCCTTCCGAATACGTCAGTTCCACAGCCGAGCGTATCAGCCTTTACACTGAGCTCGACCACATCAAGACCGAGGAACGACTGGTGGAGTTCACCGGACAGCTCATTGACCGTTTCGGTCCGTTGCCCAAGCCCGTCAACGACCTGCTCAACACCGTACGTCTACGCTGGGCGGCCAAGGATTTAGGCTTTGAGAAGATCGCTTTGCGCGACAACCTGATGATTGCCCATTTCGTCAGCAATCAGGAATCGCCCTATTATGAGACCGAAACGTACCATAAGGTGATGCAATACATCATCACCCATCCCAAGCGCTGTAGCGTTAAGGAAGCCCATGCCAAGCTCATCCTCACCATCAAGGAGGTGAGCACGGTGACACAGGCTTTGGATATCGTCAGAGCTATGGGAGAATAATCTTCTGCGTCTTCACTTCTCTGCCTTTAACGAGGCGAAGCACGTACACTCCGGATTTTAAGGTGAGAGTTGAGAGGTGAGAGGTAGAATTTAAGAGATTCTTACTGAGCACCGTTCTTCCAAGGACATCGACTACCTGGATCAAGCCTTTGCCATTGATAATGATGTCGCCATTGCTGATAAAGGCAAAGTCATCGTTATCGGCATTGTCATAAGCAATGAACACCAGTTTGAATCGGGAGACGTAGTCGTCTGTCCTGCCTTCGAAGGTATAGCTCGACATTGCCAGCAAATCGACGTCGGTACCGGTCAGATTATCAATAAGGTGTAGGTAACCCACTTTCACGTTTTCAGGAGCGACCGTAATGGTGTACTTGCCATTCTTCATAGCCTTGAAACACAGCGGCATCTCTCCTTGCTTCTTGCTGAAAGCAATGGCGAAGTCCTTGCCGTCTTGCGGGATGTAGATATTGGCATCCTGTTGCATGAAGTAGAACTTACCAAGTTGACCGCCTTCGTTGAAGCTTACGACAGCCTTATCAGAAGTGGCTGCAACACCACGACTGGAGGCCTGATGCGCCACAGCGATATTCAGGTTGCCGTTATTCGTAGCCTGAGCCAGTTGGTCCGTCTTGGTGAAGGTCACTTGATCCGCTCCCTCGGCTTCAATCAACACGCCCTCACAAGGTGCGATAACCAAGTTATCATTCACCAATTCAATGTCGGTACGGTCAGAGTTCAACTTATAATAAGGCCTGTTGACGTAGGTGTTGAAGGTATATGGATTGCCAACGAGGTTGAAGCCATCAGACAGCGGTATGGAGGTTTCATCGTATGGTACGGTATTGCCGTTAAACTCAATCTCTGTGCCGTTTTCGCTGGCATAGAGGTAGCCTCGTCCTTGTTCGAGGGCAAACTGATAGTGACTGCCCTCTGCCTTATAGTTCTCCCAAACAGTGGCATTGAGTTGATAGAGGTCGTAATCTTTCCCTTCGATTTCAGAGATTAATCCAGTAACGCTGTAATCTGAGTCTTCCGTATTCACCGGTGGGGCAATGAAATACCATCCTCCCACGGGATCGGTGGTCCAAGCCGAAATGTTTTTCTGCATTGCCACCTTGACTTCATTTTTGGCGATGAACTGGCCACCATCCTCGATGGTGATACTACCACCTTCATTTATATTGGCATGTTTGACCTGGGCGGTATAACCGGCAGGAACAACGGCATGGGCGGCAATATACACGTCATCGTCAGCACCGGGAACCCGGCTGACATTCCAGTTGGCGGCATTGTTCCAGTTGCCATCGGCAAAGAAAGTGATTCCATCCAACGTTATGAAGTTGACTTCCTCGCTCCAAACGCTGAAGGCTCCCCCAAGGTTGGCCCGCACCTTGACAGCATAATTGGTTTCGGGATGGAGTTCGCTGAGTATACGGCTGTTGGCTGGAGTATTTCCTCTGAACCTCAGCTCACCGAGCTGGAACGAATCTCCACTTTGGACCGCCGATACCTCAAAGCGGAAGTAACGGTAAACTGCATGATTATCGATGGCAAACTCAAAGTCGGTAGTGCTCACACCTTGCAGCACCTGGTCGTTGGTGACGGTGACGATGGTCGTCCAAGCGTCACTAGCGTTCAACTTGGCCTTGATGACCCAGTCTTTAGGATTGCGTTGTGGATTCTTTTGAGCGTCTGCAGCTGTGGTCAGTACATAACCTGTGGGAATAAAGTCATGCTGACTGTTGAACTCGATATAAATATTGTTCGACCAACGGCACCACTTGGTACTCCTGTCGTTATCCACAAGTTTAGCGCAGCCCTCATTGTCGCTGTAACCATTCGTACCATCGGTGACTGTGTAGCCTGTAATGATCGGATCGGGGATGATGGAGTCGTTCACGCTAACGGTATAGCCATCCGCTCCGATTATTTCCTCCCAATTGAGAACAGCAGTGGTCAGGGTAATGTTGTTGACCGTAACTGTGGGAGCAATGATGTTGAAAAGCGTGGTGAAACCGATTTCATCGCTCCATGCATCGTCAGCTCCTTCTTGACAGTTCCTCACTTTGACGGTATATTGAGTATGTTGATCCAGACCAGTCAAGGTGTATGGATTAGCATTGGTCAGGATCAGATGGTCTTCATCGCCGTTGAGGCAGATTTGCCATTGGGTGATGTTAACATTTGCGGTCCAACCCAAGGTCGCTGAGCAATGGTCGATATTGGAAACCGTCAAATTGGTTGGTGGTTGGTATAGCGTTCTAAAGTAGACCGTGTTGCTCCATTCGGACTGCGTTTCCCCAAAGTCACTGCGCACTTTGACGGCATAGTCTGTTTCGGGAAGCAGATTGGTGAGGTGCAGGCTGTTGGTTGGAATCACTCCCAATTCGACGATAGCACCGTTTAGGCTAACAATATAATTAATCGCCAAGGGATTTTCGGTCCAGCTGAGGTCGGCGGAAGTTGACTTCACATTGTTAACGGTAAGCGCCGGGGAAGTGACATCGAAAAGTGTGGTGAATTCGATTTCATCGCTCCATTCATCGTCAGCTCCTTCTTGACAGTTTCGTACTTTAACGGTGTAATGAGTATGTTGACTCAGACCCGTCAAGGTGAATGGTTTAGCATTGGTCGAAATCAGATGTTCTTCATCGCCATTGAGGCAGATTTGCCATTGGGTGATGTTGCTATTTGAGGTCCAGTCCAAGGTTGCTGAGCAATGGTCAATATTGGAAACCGTCAACTCGGTTGGTGGCAGGTATAGCGTTCTAAAGTTGACCGTATTGCTCCACTCAGAGTGTATTCCCTCTTGGTCACAGCGCACTTTGACGGCATAGTCTGTTTCGGGAAGCAGGTTGGTGAGGTGCAGACTGTTGGTTGGAATCTCTCCCAAGAATCTCAGCTCGCCGAGCTGGAAAACATTAGAGCCTTGCGTAGCGGATACTTCAAAGTGGAAGTAGCGATAGGCTGCTCTGTTGTTTAGCGGGAACTCGAAATCTGTATAATTAACGTCTTGAAGTACCGTGTCATTGGTAACCGTGGCGATGGTCGTCCATTCGTCACCTTCGTTCAACTTGGCCTTGATAACCCAATCCTTTGGATTGCGATCTTTTTTGCTTGCGTTGTCATTGCCAGTGGTAAGGATATAACCGGTGGGGATAAAGCCAGACTCCCTTTGGAACTCGATATAGACACCGTCACCAATGCCGGTGCACCACTTGGTACTCCTGTCGTTATCCACCAGATTGGGATAATCCTCGCTCGGGTTCCCTGGCGTACCATCGGTGTCTGTGTAACCTGTAATGATCTGACTGGGAAACCTAACGATGGAGTCGTTTAAGCAAACAGTATAGCCATACACCCCGCTTATTGCCGTCCAGTTGAGGTCGGTAGTAGTTGACGTCACATTGTTAACAGTAAGCGTCGGAGAAATGACATCGAAAAGCGTAGTGAAATGGGCTATATCGCTCCAGGAACTGTAGCCTTCTCCTTGTTTGACTCGTACCTTGACAGCGTAATCTGTATGTTGGGACAGCCCTGTTATGGTAAACGGATTGAAGTCGACGTCAATCAGGTTGTCCTCATCGTCGTTGAGGCAGATCTGCCAATGGTTGGCGCCGCCATTCTCAGTCCAGCCCAAAGTGGCGGAGGTATAGTCGACATTGGTGACGGTTAGGTTGGTTGGTGTCAGGTAGAGTGTGCTGAAATTGACCTCATCGCTCCATTCGCCGTTAATCTCCCCAATCTTAGCGCGAACTTTGGCGGAATAAGCTGTTGCAGGGTTGAGGTCAGTAAGATAAACACTGTTTTTCGAGTATCCCAAAAACCTCATCTCGCCAAGTTGGAGCCTAGCATTAGTGGTATTTTGCACATCCAACACTTCAAAGCGGAAGTAGCGGTAAGGATTGGTGTTGTTTAGCGTGAACTCATAGTCCGTTTTGGGCAAATTTTGCATCACATTGTTGTTAGTGACGCTTTCAATTACCGCCCAGGGATCATCAAGGTGCAACTTAGCCTTGATGACCCAGCTTTTGGGATTGCGGCCTGGATGATTTGAATCAGTATCCTTGGCTGTGGTCAGTACATAACCTGCGGGAACGAAGTCATGCTGGCTGTGGAACTCAATGAAAGCACCGCCAAACACACCATTAACGGCATTATGGACATACCACTTGGAATCCAGGTTGTTATCCACCAGGTGGTAATACTCTTCATAGTCCGAGCCCTCTGGTTCAGCAGCGGTGGCCGTATAGCCAGAACTAACAGGGATTTCAATGGAGTTGTTAAAGTTAACCGTATAGCTATCCGCCCCAAGAGTTTCTGTCCAGAAGAGCCCAGCGCTTGTACAGGTGATATCGTCAACCGTAAGTGTCGGGACGTTATCGAGGAGCGTATAAAAATCGATGCTGTTCGAAGCATTACTCTCAATGCCATTGCAAACACCCTTTACACAAGCTTCATAATGGGTCTCGGGGCTGAGTCCAGTAAAGGTGAAAGTGTTTTCGGAGAGGTTCTCGGCGGCGAGCATCCATTCTCCCGTGGTTCGGTACATCACCTTGTAGGAATCGCTGTCGGCATTCCAGCTCAGGGTGGCTGAAAGTCGGGTGATCTCGTCAACGGCAAGGTCCGTGGGAGCAGCGCAATAGGCAAGCGTGGTGAAATCAACGGCATCACTCCAAACACCATTATACTCTTCGTGACAGTCGCGCACCTTGACGGTGTAATGCGTCTCTTGGGTCAAGCCCTCCAATGTAAAAGGATTGGTGTTAGCGGCAATCAGATTGTTATGGTCATTGTTGAGGCAAAGCTGCCATTGGGTGGCGTTGCCATTCTCGGTCCAACCTATGGTAGCAACCGTTTCGGCGAGGTTGCTTACCGTGAGATTGGTTGGTGGCACATAGGTAATGAATTCGACCGCATCACTCCACTCACTGTAAACATCTCCATGTTTGGTTCTTACCTTGGCGGAATAGGTATTTACAGGGAAAAGGTTGGTGAGCTGAGTGCTGTTCGTGTTGCATTCAACTAACACGTATTCACCAAATATGCGGATGTCATCAATCCACAAGGCACTCTGTGATTGACCACAATACTTGATCCATACTTTTGTGGTGTTTTGGGGAATGTCGCATGTATATTTAAGCCATTGCCCATTGGTATTTACAGTAATCTCATTGGTAATGGATTGGCAGGTGTTGCCGACATAAAAGAGTATCTGGAAGGTCTCACTGGTGTTTTGGGTTTTATAATAAAACTCCATACTTTCACAATCCTCAAAAGAAGGTGAGATTATGAATTGATAGGACACATTTGAATTAGCGATGAATCCGAAGCCACAAGAACCATTATGGGAGTTATTGACAACGGAAGATGTCGGTATCGACGTACCTTGATAACCAAAAGTCCAACCAAAACCGCTTGCGAGGCCGTTCCAGATGACGGTTTCCAAATCGGTGGGTACTC
>JAEEGJ010023227.1_pt1 | contig 13045 bp, 14 predicted proteins | sample 8958761 | NCBI WGS metagenome assembly JAEEGJ01 (sample SAMN16246546, study PRJNA631951) | gut metagenome | biome: gut microbiome; feature: rumen; material: RS-attached | host: Bos | place: Iran: Karaj | collected 2018-10
CAATATTGTTAACAAGAATCTCTTTTTCATGATGAGTTGTATGATTGTGTTTAAATTGACGACGTTTTTTGGTTCTAATTCCTTCATCTTTTGCTCCCTATAGTTGTATCTTGAGCCCCAGTTTCATTGGGTAGAGTCCCAAGGTGCGCTTGTCGGCCAGCACGGGCATAGTGGAGAGTTGCAGGAACACGCTCCAGTTGGCCCAACCTACGGTCAGCCGCACATCGACCTTGGCGTTGACCTTGACAGACTGCTCGTCGTGGGCATCGTAGCGAATGAAGCCCCACGTGGTATCGCCTGTGACAGGGTCATAGCTGGACCTCGCTTTTCCGCCGTAGCCACTGAAGTGGCGTGTCAGCGTTCCCTTTGAGATTGCCATGCCCGGTATCACCGCCACGCCGGCATGGAAGCCCTTGGTGTGGCGACGGTCGGCATGGTAGGTGAACTGGATGGGCATTGCAAGATAGTTGGTGGTGAATCGCGTACTCCACGAGCCGGGGACTTGGTCGCGTCCCCTGTACATCACGCCTATCTCGGGCAGGATGGTGAAGCCGGTGTAGTCGAAGAGGGTTGCGTTGATTTTGTTGGTCTGCACGGGGATGTCGGTAGCCTCAACCCACGACACGAAGGGGTGGCGCAGACTATAGCTGTTCCGCTCATAGCCGAGACCTAGACCGATGGTATAGTGTTCGCGGGCTACAATGTCATACGACAGTTCCAGTTGCAGGTTGCCGAGGTTGGTGCGTGCCGAGGATGCATCCTCCCAGGCGCTTCGCTCCCAATAGGCCACATCGCGGTAGTCGAAAACGTACTCCGTTCCAGCAAGGCCGTTGAGTTGGCTGGTTCCCCAGTTGTGGAAGCCTGCAAGGAGGCTGAGGTGCACCCGCTCGATGGGTTTGTATCGGACCATCGACATGCGAGTATTGCCCAGTGTGGTCATTTCCATTGCCGTATTACGGTCATATTCTCCATTGCGGACACCGACACGGACGATTCCATTGCCCCAATGGGTCTCCTCGTGCAAAGGACTGGTATAGCTATAGCACCGCACAAGACCGAAGTAGGAGGCTCTCAGCTTGATTGCCTCGGCGTGGACATGCTTTTCCGTCATTGTGGTGGCATGGTCGTCGGCCTGCAGCGTCAGGCTGTTATAGACAAGGGAGTCCCTGTTGTTTGCCGAGGTGAGATTGACGGTACTGTAGTCACATGCCGTAATATAGAGGTTGTCGGCTTTCAGATGCAGCTCGACATTGAGGACTGTAGGATAGCTTGTTATCCCTACATTTCCATATCCAAAGTCAGAGTCCCACACTTTCATTATCCCGTCGGGAAGGGTGGCAGTGTCGTCTGCCGTACAGAGATGAAAGACCACATAGTCGTCAACGTCCTGCACTACATTGACTCGCCCGTTGCCAAACACATTAACAATAAGGCTTCGGTAGTGCGACACTTCGAGCGGCTGAACCATTCTCACAGGCTGGTATTGCGCCATGGCAGTGAGCCCGGCTATTGCAAGCATGATTAATAAGAGTGTCTTTTTCATTGCTTTGTATGTATTGATTCTGTTCAATTATTTTCTATAGGCTGGCCAGGACTGGCTCGAAGAGGGTTTCGGTGAGCGACTTGCGCTTGGGGGTGTCGTATTGCACCAGCCGCGAGGTATAGACCGTGAGGGTGTCGGTGGCTGCCTGCCGGTTGGGCCACACGGTTTTCTGTGGGGCGGGAGCCTTTGCCAAAAGGGTTTCGTCGGCGGCCACTTCCCCCACCACCGTGGGAGCGACTAACTTTGGCAGCTCCTCCATCTGCGATGCCACAAAGACCTCGGAATTCTTTTGAGCCGGGCGCACGGCTATTGGGGTTGGTGTTTTCGGTGTTTTCGGAGTATTCGGATTATTCGGATTATTCAGATTATTCGGAATATTCTGAGTTTTCTGAGGGAGTTGGGTTGCTTCGGCGAGCTGCGGGGTGGCGGGTTGGGAGGGCCATTGCCACACTGCCACGGCAGCCACTATGAGCACGGCGGCCGCGGCGGCGACACGGCGCCATAGATACATCGGGCGCACAACCGGGCAGCTGTCGGTGGTCATGGCTCGGCGTATCTCGTCATCACTGATGAGGTCACGGCCTTCCAACGCGCGGCTTTGCTTGTTCCACAGCCGCTTCATTTCTTCCATGTCGAATTCAGTCTTTTTCATTTTGCGCCATCTTTTTTAGTTTTTCTTTGATTCGGAACAGCTTCAGCCTTACATTGCCGGGTGTTGTCCCCATTATCTTTGCCGTTTCTTTGCCGCTGACGTCGTCGATATAAAGGTATATCAGCTTCTGCTCTTCGTCGTCGAGACGGTGTATCAGATCGTACATCCTGCCGAGTTGCTGCTGGTCGTCTTCGTCGGCGTAGGTCTCGGCCATGCGGGGTGTCAGCTCATCGAACTGGGGTGTCCGTTGCAGCTTGCGGTAGTACTGCAGGGCTGTGTTCAGCGCCACCTTATATATCCACGTGGTCTCACGGCTCTCGTTTTTGAATGTGCCAAACCCGCGCCACAGATTGCACAGTACCTCCTGCTTGAGATCCTGCACTTCGTCGCGTTGCTGGCGGGTGAAAGCCAGGCACACCTTATAGATAAGTGCCTCGTTGCGCTTCACCATGGCCGTAAACGCCTCTTCTATGGACTGTGTTTTTTGCATCATTCACCCTTATTAGATGCAAAAATACGAAAAATGTTACACCTAATTGAAAAAATATTTTTTGGTATCAATAAAAAAGGGTGTTTGACGTTATTGTGATAAAATATCATATCATGTTACAGATCGGAACCAAGGCTCCTTATTTCGAGGGCAGCGACGAGAACGGGAACAGGATTTCCCTGAATGATTTTGCCGGCAAGAAGCTGGTGCTTTATTTCTATCCCAAGGACAGCACGCCGGGCTGCACTGCCGAGGCCTGTGACCTGCGCGACAATTACGAGCGATTCCTTGCGCTGGGGTATGCAGTAGTGGGCGTAAGCCGCGACTCGGCGGCATCACACAAGCGTTTCAAGGAGAAATACCAGCTGCCTTTCCCCCTTATTGCCGACACCGACTTGTCCATTCTAAAGGCTTATGAGGCCTGGGGCATGAAGAAGATGTACGGCCGCGAGACCGAAGGGACGCTGCGCACCACATACGTCATCGACGAGCAGGGCGTGATAGTGGATGCCATCGGCAAGGTGGACACCAAGAACCATACAGCCCAGCTGCTGAAGTAAAGATTAGGAGTTTACTCTATGTCACAGGTATGGTTGAGCGCCGCCGGGCTGAGCATTGCCACCGTGATAGGCGCACTGATAGGGTTTGGCATCAAGGAGCTGCCGCACAAATGGAATGACGCCGTGCTGGGTTTCTGTGCCGGCATCATGCTGGCCGCAGCCTCACTGGGTTTGATTGTTCCCGCCCTGGAACAAGCTGGTGGCGGATGGTGGCTGCCTGTTACCGGTGTGGTGGCGGGAGTCCTGTTCCTGAACGTGTTGGACTGGGTGACGCCACACATGCACAAGATTACAGGTCTTGACCAGGAGGAGCACCGCAACAATTCCTCTATCGACCGCATACTACTGTTTGTTATGGCAATTGCCCTGCATAAACTGCCCGAGGGCATGGCGGCAGGTGTAGGATTCAATGCCGAGGAGACCAGCGATGCCTGGGCTGTGACTTTGGGCATAGCCCTGCAGAACATTCCTGAAGGCATGGTGGTGATTGCCCCGCTGCTGCTGGCCGGAGTGAAGAAGTGGCGCGCCTTTGTCATTTCATTGGCCATCGCACTATTAGAGGTGGTGGGCGTATGGCTTGGCTACGGCATGGGTGCCATATCCGAGATGCTGTTGCCTGTGATGCTGGCCTTTGCAGGAGGTGCCATGCTGTATGTGGTGAGCGACGAGATGATTCCCGAGACCCATGCCCACGGCTATCAGAAGCTGGCCACGTATTCGTTGATTGCCGGGTTTATGGTTTTGGCATTAATGATGGAATGAATTAGGTTATGTACACTGAGGTTTTTTCGGTAGTTATTATTCTGGGTGTGTGCTGGGTGGCACTGGCTGTGCTTGACGTGGCAGTGGCCGGGCTGCTGGCGTGGATTCTTGGTTTGTCGTTCAAGCGATGCTTTGCATGGGGACTGCTTTCACTGGCGGTGCCTGTGCTGCTGATGGGCTACGGCATTTTGATTGAGAGAAACTGCGTGCGTGTCAATACTGTCGAGGTGGCCTTCGACAATCTGCCCAAGGCATTCGACGGCTACAGCATCGTGCAGTTGAGCGACATTCACTCGCGCTCGTTCCGCTACCGTACAGGCACCCTGCAGCGGATGGTGGAGAAAGTCAACAGCCTTGATGCTGACTTGATAGCCTTTACTGGGGACATTGTCACCATTTCGCCCGACGAGCTGGATGCCACAGAGAAAGCCCTGCGCGGGTTGAAAGCACACGACGGGGTGGTGTCGATTCTGGGCAACCACGACTACTGCCCTTATATCAAGGGGGACAAAAGCGGCAAGAGTCCGGCACAGGGGCTTGCCGAAGTAATGGCACGCGAGCGCGCCATGGGATGGCGGCTGCTTGTCAACGAGCACTGGGTGATGCACCACGGCAGCGACTCAATTGCCATTGTAGGTGTGGAGAACACCAGCACTTCGCCTCATTTCCCCTCACGGGGTGACTTGGGCAAGGCCACGCAAGGCACCGAGGGCATGTTCCGCATACTGCTGAGCCACGACCCTACCCACTGGGACGTGGAGGTAGTAGGCAAGGATATTCCCCTCACCCTGTCAGGACACACCCATGCCATGCAGTTCTCGCTGCTGGGTTGGAGCCCCATAGGGCACTTCTATAAACAATCAAAGGGACTTTACCGCAAAGGTAAGCAATGCCTGTATATTAACATAGGGCTTGGCGAGACCATCTTCCCCGCCCGCATCGGGGCCATGCCGGAGATTACCCGCATTATTCTGAAGAAAGGCACCCCACCTGCTGCATCATAGACCGGTAATAGCGGGCTTTCTCTTCTATCTTCATTGGGAATGCCCTGGAAGACGAGGGCATGCGCCAGAGGTGCATTTCGCGACCCGCAATAGAGAACGCGCTGGCCTCACCCATAGGCGGCACCGTAGCGGCATAGTCTTCGCAGAGTGTTTGGGCTGATTTCTGCCCGGTACAGACAATATCATGGCAAAACGGGATTTGGGCTAGCAGCGCGGGGATGTCGGTCTTTTCCACCACTTCGAGATATTTGTCGGAGGCGTTGCCCTGCAGTCGGCGCACTGCCGTGGCCGTGTCGAAGATGGCTATACCCCGCTCGTTGAGAAGACGGACAATCTCCTCCTGGCGGAAGGTCTTGTGTTCGGCATCCACCAGGCGGGAGGCATCATTGAAGAAGACAATCCCGAATATCTCCCACATCATGTTGGTGCGGTTGGGATAAAAGAAGTCCATGCACCACCGCGCACGGGGTGGCGGGAAACTGCCCAGCATCAACAGTCGCGCCTGCTGCGGTAGGAACGGCTGAAGGGGATGCACCTCGATATCCGGCATTGCCAAGTGTCAATACTCGTAGCGGCTGGCCACGTAGCTGATTTCGGAAAGATCAAGGTCGATTTCGTCCTCGTCGTTGTTGGTGATAAAGGAGTCTATGGGATAGGTGTCGAACTCCTTGGTGAGCGACGCAGGCGCGGCAATGGCCACTTCGTGAGTCTTTCTGTTGATAGCCAGTACACAATCAAGATAAGCCTCAGGCTCGTCAAGCACATCGCACAGTTCTCTGGCAATGATGTCTTCTAATTCGTTATCTTCCATAGTAGCGGGTATTAGTTGTTTATTTTCCGTCTGCAAAGATACGACTTTTTTTGCAATTCTCAATTTTCAATTCTCAATTTTCATTTTTCTTCGTATCTTTGCAATACAAAAAAAATATAGAATGTTTAGAAAACTCCCTGTCATATTGTTCTTTGTCATGGTTTTCGCCGGAGCCATGGCACAGGATGCGCCCCTATACGAGTCCGAAGTGTTCACCCTATACCCCCGCAAAGTGGTGGAGGGGAAGAACCATGCCGACATTGTCGCCGACAATGCACTGACCAGCACTATCGGGCAGCGCAAATGGATACAGCGGTCCCCGGCCAACAACTATCCCTCCCTGTCGAGCGACATGGGGGTGAGCACCACCATCCACAACATGGCCATTGAAGAGCTGTCCAACATTCCGGGACACGACAGCACCTGGTGCATCAGCACCGACAAGGACGGCATAGGAACCCGCGACATTGCCTATGCCACGACTCTCTCCTTAGCCAGCATCGACCCGGCCACGGCCCAGCGCAGCCTGATGAAAAGGGTGCGGCAAGGCCAAATTGTGCAGGATGCCGGCACTGGCGGGGCATGGCCTGTGGGCACCGACCGCACAGTGTGGGTAACAGCCGCCTGGGAGGTATATCTTGCCACCGGTGACAGGCAATGGCTGAAACGCTGCTATGAGATTGTACGCCACAGCCTGTCGCAAGACGAGGACATGATATTCGACCCCGAGACAGGCCTGGTGCGCGGCGAGACCTCGCTGGCCGACTGCCGCAAGGAGGTATATCCTTACTGGATGCAGCCAGCCGACATATCGCAGTCGGAGTGTCTCAGCACCAATGCACTCTTTTTCCGCGCCTACGAGATTGCCGCGCGCATGGCCAAACTCTGCGGCGACGCCACCAGCGCAACGCAGTACCAGCAGCGCGCCAACCGCATCAAAGAGGCCATCAACGCCCGCCTGTGGATTGAAAGCAAAGGGTGCTACAGCCAATACCTTTATGGCCGCACAAGTCTTGTGGCCTCATCCCGCAGCGACGCTCTGGGGCAAGCGCTCTGCATCATCTTCGGCATCGCAGACCCAGTGCGTGCACGCCGCATTGTCACCACCTCATACGCCTCGCCCTATGGTGTACCGTGCTTCAGCCCACAGATTCCCAACATATACAGTTATCACAATTCCGCTGTATGGCCCTACATTCAGGCCTACTGGCTATGGGCAGCCACTGTGGCCGGGAATCCGCAAGCCGTGACACACAGCATGGCCTCAATATACCGCCCTGTAGCCTTGAATGCATCCCACACCGATCTCTTTTCCGCCACCGACGGCGAACCCATCGCTGCCGCCAATTCTTCCTCCCCCCTGCTCAGCATTGCGGCAACACTCAGCATCGCCCAACGGACAATAGCCGGCATCGCACTTGAGGAAGACGGCATTGCATTCCACCCGGTAATACCCCGCATATGGTCGGGCAAGAACCAAGTGAACAACTTCCGCTACCGTAAAGCCATATTGGATATCAGCGTACAAGGATTCGGCGACCAGGTGCGGGCGTGCTACATTGACGGAAAGAAACAAAACAAAGCCTTCCTGCCCGCATCCTTGACCGGACGCCACAGCGTGCGCCTCGTAATGAACGGGGAGTTTGCCTACAACGACCTCTCCAAGCCCCAGCCACTAACCTTCTCGCCCGAGACACCAAGGGTGTGGTTCGACGGTGCCAACCGCATTGCATGGCAACAAGTCCATGGCAGCAAAGAATACAAGATTCTGCGAAACGGCAATACCGTGGCCATCCAACCGGAAGGGTTTATCAATGGCAACCACTTCGACATTCCCGACGAGGAAGGCTATGCCGACTATCAGGTCGTTGCCGTCAGCGAAGACGGTACAGAGAGTTTCGCCAGCCAACCCCTCGCCCACTACGACCTTGCCAACATGCAGCAATACGACATGACCCGTTTTGCTCCCGCCACCTCGTTTGCCGCCTGCAAAGGGTATAGTGGCAACGGAGCAGTGGAGATTACCACTTCCGACAACACACGCATAGACATCACCCTCGACATACCGACAGAGGGCGATTACCTGATTGATTTCCGCTATGCCAACGGCAGTGGAAGCCCCGTGAGAGGCGACATGTGTGCCACCCGTATGTTGTGGCATAACAACAAATGCATGGGGAGCATCGTTTTCCCGCAACGAGGCAAAGACATCTGGAACGATTGGGGCTACAGCACCCCTATCCGCCTACATCTGGAGAAAGGGGCCCAAACCATTGTGCTTATCTATGAGCTGGCCAACGAGAACATGAACGCACAAGGTGTCAACCGCGCCATGCTCGACCATGTTCGGCTGATTCGCCTCCAATAAAACAGGACTAGTAAAGCGGACGGTACCTGCAGCTTCGCGCCGCACCTCAAGTATATCTTTTTTCTTTCCGCCTTAATGAATACCCTCACCACCCAGGCAGTCGAAAAACTCTTGCAAAGGCCCGATGTCAAAGTCATTCGCAACCCACTGCACAACGAGGCAGTAAACATCACTATTATTGCTCTCACGTTGATTTGGTTGGGACTTCTGCTGATGATAATCATGGAATCCATTGAGACACCCGACTTATGGAAATCCTATTGGACACTCTTGGTGATTCTGATTGCTCATATTGCAGCGTGTGTGGCCGTCTTCATCGGCGGACGACGCACCGTACTGGCACTGAACAAAGAGGGGATGTACCTCTCAACGGTGAACACCGAGGACTTCCGCGGCCCGTTTTCGATGCGTCGGCATTTCTTCCGTTGGGATGAAATCACCGAATTGACACTCTCCAGCGGCCCCACCCTGTCATTCAGAATAAAGGGGCGACCCTATGGCTTTACCCTGACCCCCAACATAATGACAAATGGTGGTTTCCGCGCCAAGAGATACAAACTACTTATAGAGGACATTAGCACCTATAGTGGTTTTCCTCATCACTTCCACCAAGACAGCTGGAACAACTGGAAGTTTATCTTTGCCACGCCTTTCCGGCCAGCCAATACCGAGGTGGATGAATGGGACTGGGACAGTCTGCAGCCCGTCAAACCATAATGCTCTCATCATCCTCTACTCGGAGGTTGCGCATGATGAACGCACGGCGCTCAGACGTGTTCTTATCCATGTAGAAAGTCAACACACCCTGCGTGTCAAAATCCTTGTGCAGAATCACGGGGTCGAGACGCATGTCCTGATTGATGAATCCCTTGAACTCGTCAGGCGAGATCTCACCGAGACCTTTAAAGCGAGTAATCTCGGGATTGCTGATGCTGTTGATGGCTTCAATACGCTCCTCATCGCTGTAGCAGTACTTTGTCTTCTGTTTGTTGCGGACACGGAACAGCGGCGTCTGCAGGATATAGACATGGCCCTGCCGCACCAACTCGGGATAGAACTTCAGGAAGAAAGTGAGCAGCAGCAGACGGATGTGCATGCCGTCCACATCGGCATCGGTGGCAATCACCACATTGTTGTAGCGAAGGTTCTCCATCCCCTCATCGATGTCGAGGGCGTTATGCAGCAGATTCAACTCCTCGTTCTGGTATATGTCGGCCTTATTCGACTTCACGGTGTTCAGCGGCTTTCCCCGCAGGCTAAACACCGCCTGTGTCTCCACATCACGGCTCTTGGTAATGCTGCCGCTGGCCGAAAGACCCTCGGTAATGAAGATAGTGCTTTCAAGCCTGCGCTCGTGATTGCTGTTGTAATGCACATGGCAGTCGCGCAACTTGCTGTTGTTGAGGCTTGCCTTCTTGCTGCTCTCCTTGGCCAGCTTCTTGATGCCAGCAATGCTCTTGCGCTCTCTCTCGTTGCGCTGGATTTTCTCAAGCAGGATGTCGGCGGTGTCGCTATGCATGTGGAGGTAGTTGTCGAGGTGGCGTTTGAGAATGTCATGCACATAAGTTTTGAGGTATGGACTATCGTTGCTGCCATCTTTATTATTGGGAGCCAAATGGGTGGAGCCGAGTTTGGTTTTGGTCTGCGCTTCAAACACCGGCTCCTGGATACGCACACACAGGGCGCATACCAACCCCTGACGTATATCTTCAGGTGCGAACTCTTTCTTGTTGTAGAACTCCTTCACCACACGGGCATACCCTTCGCGGAAGGCACTCTGGTGCGTGCCGCCCTCCGTAGTGTGCTGACCATTGACAAAGCTGTAGTAATAGTCGCTGTTTTGCCCGTTGACATGTGTAAATGCCGCCTCGAAATCCTCATCCTTGATATGGATGACGGGATACAGCGGCTCGCCCTCCATGTTGTGTTCCAGCAGGTCGAGCAAGCCGTTCTTGGAATAGTAGCGGTTGCCATTGTAATAGAACGTCAACCCCCGGTTCAAATAGCAATAGTTCCACACTCGTCGTTCCACATACTCGCTAATGAAGTGGAAATTGCCAAAAAGCTTGCTGTCAGGCACAAATTCCACAAGAGTGCCGGTCGCCTCCAACTCGTTGTCGGGATGATAGTCAACAATGTCGCTGTCGGCAATCAGTTTTCCCTCGCTAAACTCGGCGCAATGCGTCTTGCCCTCGCGGAACGACTGCACCTTGAACCAGCTTGACAAAGCATTCACCGCCTTGGTACCCACGCCGTTCAAGCCCACCGACTTCTGGAACACCTTGCTGTCGTACTTTGCACCCGTGTTGAGTTTGCTCACGGCCTCCACCATTTTAAGCAATGGGATACCGCGGCCGTAGTCGCGGATGCTCACTTTGCGCTCGCTAAAATTGATGGTCATATCTATACGCTTGCCGAATCCGGATGTGAACTCGTCGATAGCATTATCAATCACCTCTTTGATTAGGACATAAATGCCGTCGTCGTGCGACGAGCCATCGCCCAACTTGCCTATATACATACCCGGACGCAACCGGATATGTTCCATATCTTCGAGATGTACAATACTGTCGTCATCGTAACTGGCGGCAGGGTTCCCAATCTGGATGTTGTCGTCTTCCATTGCAGCAGAAAATTTGAAAATGCAAAAATACAAAAAAAACATAACACAGCACGCCTGCTCCGCATCTTTTTTCTCCACAACACCTGTTGAAAAAAAACTTCCCCGTTCCCCATACCTCCATTCCACTCTCATTCATCGCATCACCCTCACACCACTAAATTAACAGGCAGCCGATATTTAACAGCCTACCATCCACAACACAAAGAGAAGATTCCTCCTTTTATATGGTACAAACCATTTTCTTACTGATTATCAACAAACTGAAACCAATATATCATTTTACTGACAAGGTCTTTTTCCCCCATATGAAATACAACAGAGCGACAGCATAAGCATTTAAATAAATTTTTATTTTCTTGTATGAAAAAAAAGTTGTATCTTTGCAAAATGGAAAAATGAGACTTCATTACAACAATTATTAATCACATAAATCTAATATTATGGCATTTAAAGGACAAATCGTAATCGATACCGAGCATTGTAAAGGCTGCGGCGTATGCCTCGCTGCCTGCCCGATGCAGTGTCTCGAGCTGTCGAAAAATGTAAACGGCAAAGGTTACAACTACACCCAAGTCGTAAATGACAAGTGCATCGGCTGCGCCAGCTGCGCAATGGTATGCCCCGACGGCGTTATCTCCGTCTACAAAATCAAGTGTTAAACAAGTAAAAGAGAAATAACATGGCAAAAGAACTGAAACTGATGAAGGGCAATGAAGCTATTGCCCGCGCTATGATTGCCAGTGGTACGGACGGCTACTTCGGCTATCCCATCACCCCGCAGTCGGAAGTTATGGAAACTCTTATGGCCGAGAAACCTTGGGAAGATACCGGTATGGTTGTCCTGCAGGCTGAATCGGAAGTGGCTTCCATCAATATGGTGTACGGCGGTGCTGCCACAGGCAAAAAGGTGGCCACCTCTTCCTCCTCTCCCGGAATCTCGCTGATGCAGGAAGGTCTCACCTACCTCGCCGGCGCCGAAATTCCCTGCTTGATTGTTAACGTAATGCGTGGCGGTCCCGGTCTTGGCACCATCCAGCCTTCGCAGAGCGACTATTTCCAGAGCGTAAAGGGCGGTGGTCACGGTGACTATCAGCTCTACACCCTCGCTCCCGCCAGCGTGCAGGAAATGTACGACTTCGTCTTCGACGCTTGGGATATCGCCTTCAAATATCGCAACCCCGTCCTCATCCTCTCCGACGGTGCTATCGGACAGTGCATGGAGAAACTCTACACCCGCGACAACGTGGCCCGTTGGACCGAGGAAGAGCGCCGCAAGAACGCCCCCTGGGGCACCTGGGGCAAGCCTGCCACCCGTAACCACAACATCATCACCAGCCTCGAGCTCGACAGCGCCCGCCAGGAAGTGTTCAACCACAAGCTGCAGGCCAAGTATGCCGAGATGAAGGAGAAAGAGGTCCGCTACGAAATGCTGAACTGCGAGGACGCCGACTATATCATCGTCGCCTACGGTTCGAGCAGCCGTATCGCCATGAAGGCCATGCAGATGGCCCGCGAGAAAGGCATCAAGGTGGGTCTGTTCCGCCTGATTACCCTCTTCCCCTTCCCGACCAAACAGCTGGCCGAGGTTGCCGCCCACGTGAAGGGTATCCTTTGCGTCGAGATGAGCGCCGGCCAGATGATTGAGGACGTGAAGCTGGCCACCAAGTGCGGTGTGAAGACCGAGCACTTCGGCCGCTTCGGCGGTATCATCCCCACTCCCGGCGAGGTCCTGGAGGCTCTTGAAAACAAGATTATCAAATAAAGAAAGGAACAACAATGAATCAAGATATTGAAGCTCGCAAACAAGCGCTGTTGAAAGAGGGTTACGAGGAGGTTTACACCCGTACCAAGGTGCTCACCGACGCCGTCATGCACTACTGCCCCGGCTGCGGCCACGGCACCACCCACCGCCTCATCGCCGAAGTTATCGACGAGATGGGCATCCAGGACAACGTCGTCGGCGTCAGCCCCGTCGGATGCTCCGTTCTGGCCTACAACTACTTTGATGTCGACTTCCAGGAGGCCGCCCACGGCCGCGCTCCCGCAGTCGCCACAGCCATCAAGCGCCTCAACCCCGACACCTACGTGTTCACCTATCAGGGCGACGGCGACCTGGCCGCTATCGGCACCGCCGAGACCATCCACGCCGCCAACCGTGGCGAAAACATGACCATGATCTTCGTCAACAACGGTATCTCCGGTATGACCGGTGGCCAGATGGCCCCCACCACC
>JAEEGJ010023232.1_pt1 | contig 13043 bp, 10 predicted proteins | sample 8958761 | NCBI WGS metagenome assembly JAEEGJ01 (sample SAMN16246546, study PRJNA631951) | gut metagenome | biome: gut microbiome; feature: rumen; material: RS-attached | host: Bos | place: Iran: Karaj | collected 2018-10
ATCCTCTTTCTGTAAAGTAATGTAATAGTTCACGGGGCTTGTGAACTCGATGTCCGCCCAAGTGCATGCAAAACGGTAGTTTGGAGTGTTGTACGAGAACGCTATCATGTCACGTCCCTGCTCCCTTACCCTGCGGAACGGTTCGTTGTTATAGATTGGAACATCCATGCGGCCGCTATCGTAACCTACTTGGAAGAGAGCCACCCGCTCAGCCTGATTGACGTCAAGGCTGTCACCTGTATAGCTGTAGCAGGCAGGGTAGCCATGGACACTACTTGTGCCACGGAACTCATAGGTGTAGTATTCGCTCGTCATCACGCCGTGGTCGATGATGACACGCTCGTTCACCCACTTCACCCCCTCGCGTGCCATGGGCAGCAGGTCCTCGTTCATCCGGCCGGGACGCACGCCCTTGAAACGCTCTGAGCGGTAGATGGTCCGTCCGTTCTCGATGACACTGTCCAGCACACAAAGGTAATTGCGGTTGCCAAGGGTGTACCAATCATAATAGAGACCGTCATAGCCGATGCCCTCAATGGCGCAGAATTCATCATCCCACTTTGAGATATAGCGCTTGACCGGTCTGCCGTCCACTGTCGTCATGTCGGGAATCACCCTGGGATAAATGAAGGGGATGGGGATGGGGTTCCATTGGTTGATGAACCCTTCGAAATCGTTGAAGTCATACAGTACAAACTCTTCTCCTGCTGCAATCTTCTCCTGGATGCCCTCATCCCGGTCAAATCCGACAAGACAATCCTCATAGGTCTTCCCGTCAGGAACGATGCCATAAACCACCTTGTCCTCCTCGCGCAGATAGACCGGAACGGTATCATTCTCCCAATCAATCTCCTCACCGCTGTATTTATGCATCACTTTATAGGTATTTCCGTTTACCACGGCCTCGCCTTTCAGCTCAAGGAAGAACCTGCTTTGCGGGTTGAAGTAGTTGCTGCGGCACGCCCATTTCACGCCTTCACGAACAAAGGGTACATACTCGTAGTCCTGGGCCAACGCCTGGGACATGCCCAGCAGTGCCAACAATAAAACTAAAATCTTTTTCATAATCTCAATTATATTTATTAAATGATTAATAATTAGTGACTTATATTGTTTTGTGCGTTGTATTATTGTGAATTAGTGCAATTCGTATTAATTCTTGTCATTCGTGTTTAAAAAAATGATGTCGAAGTATCCTTCGTAGGTGTTGTCCAATGGGCTGTCGATGGTGATGAAAATCATTATTTTGAATTGCAAATTTACTTCAAGCCCTCCAATAAAGCAAGTATCACGATGTAACATTAGAAATCATATTAATCTGATTATCAGATAGTTGAAAAAATAAAATGTAACACCTGCGTATCACGGTCATTTTGCTCTCAAAAATTGCCATTTCCTGGCCATATTTTCTTCATTTTTCATTAATTTTGCAACATGAAAAATATCTTCATCATCACACACGCATGCTTGCTCATTTTTTATTCATTGATCTTGACCGGTTGCCATGGAGGGCAAGCCGACTATGATCAACGGCTCATTGCTGCCGACAGCATGCTGCACCAAGCACCCGACAGCGCATTGACCCTGCTCACGTCGATGAATAATAAAGACTTGAAAGGCCAGAACAATCGGGCCTTTCACGCCTTGCTGCTCACACAGGCGCGCTACAAGTGCTATGTCACCGCCACCGACGACAGTGCAATCAATGCAGCACTCGAATACTACCTGCGTCATGACAGCGAGGTGGAGAAGCTAACGCGGGCCTATCTCTACAAGGGTGCAGTGATGGAAGAGCTGGGCGACGTCACAGCGGCGATGAAATACTACAAGCAAGCCATGGCACAAGCCTCCCCCGACGATTACTTCAACCAAGGCTATTGCAGACTGAGGATGGGACACCTCTATCGTGACCATATTGTCGCCGACAGTACTGACATCGAGCTGTTCAAGGAGGCCAAGCGCCAGTTTGAGCAACTGCCTGACAGTTTCTACATCCTTGCTTGTTTGTCAGGGATTGGGGGCTCCTACATCAAGAACAACCAGGACAGCGCGCTCTATTATCTTGAACTGGCCAACAGCATGGCCAAGCGGCTGCACCAAAGGGCCATCGAGCAGAAGGTCCTGATTCATCTGGCTGACATCAAGATGTTCAGCAAAGACAGTCAAGACATTGCAACAGCCAAGGACATTGCATTAAATCTGCTCAATGCCAATGATTCCCCTACAGACCGTAAAGACCACCTGATCATGCTTACAGCCTGCTGTCTTGCCAAGGAAAACAAGCCTGACTCGGCCCTATATTACTTGAACCAAGTGGATGCCACACAATTATCGCCCAACATGATGGTGCTGCACGGCAAGTGCCTTGCCGAACTTGCGCGATGCCGAGGTGACTTTGACGGTTTTCAGCGCCATTTCGAGCAATTCCGGCATCTGGCCGACTCTCTTGTGACCGACGACATGCAGCGCCAGCTGCGAGATACCGAAGCCAAGTATGACAACGAAGCATTAAAATATAAAACGCTGGAATACAGGGATAAATGGATCATTTCACTCTTGCTGGCCTCGCTGGCTATCTGCGCACTGGCAATAGGCTTCATGGTCTTTAGGAGGAGGCTGTCGAGGCGCAAGCAACAACTGCTGAGTCAAGAAGCTGTCATTGAACGCCTGCGCAGCGACACGATGCGCTTGACCGAGCAGCTTGATGCCCATCAGGCGATGAGTGAAGGCCTGAAACAAACCATCCGCAACCAGATTGACGTGTTCACCAAGCTCGTTGTGACGCATGAGATCTATTCTCTCAACTCACGCATGAAGTTTGATGAGCTGTTTGAAAAAACCTACAGTATCAATCACCCAGACCAGTCCTTCTGGTCGGGCATCCGCACCTATGCCGACAGCCAATATAACGAAATCATCACCAAGTCGTTGAAAGCCCACCCCAACTTGAGGGATGTTGATATCCATTTCCTGTGCCTGTATTGTTGTGACCTGCCCACGTCGGCCATAATGGCGTGCATGGGATATCGGGAAGCCCACTCGGTCTATAACAAGAAATTGCGCCTTGCCAAAGCCATGGGCTTGTCCGTGCAACTTGACGAATACATCAGGCAGTTCAAGCAGGGGGAATGAGTTTTTGTAACGTGTTAGGGTTCGGTATTGAATTTAGAAGTGCGTGGGGTGGTGCCGACCGTCCCGCTTGGGTTGTTTCATTCCTGCCTGACGATGGCTCGGCAAGATAGTTAGTAGCCTGAGTATAAAAAGAAAAAAAATCTTAATTCGTTGGTGTCATATAATAATCTGTGGCAATGTTGCGTTATGAAAGTGTAAGAATTTTAAACACCAGATTGCCTATGCACAAAACGACTACTTCTACTAACATTGAGGACGACGTTATGACATCAGTAGTAAAGGGGCCCAAGCGCTCCACGGTAGAGTTGATCAAGCAGTTTGCGCGAGCCTACCAGTATAACGTCGAGTTGCCGAGAGGACTGGAATCGATGATTTTGAACTAAAGGAAATCGCCCCCTCTCCAAGAAATCAGGAAGCCTCTTGCCACAGTGCAGGGGGCTTCGTTGTCCTCAGGTGATGTTTTTTGTTGCCCAGTAACGGGTTTGTTGTTGTCCATGTCACGATAAAATTGTATATTTGCACCCGATTAAAAGACTGTCATGAAGAATTTGCTGAAACGCATCCTGTCGGGTGCCATCTACATAGCGCTGATCGTAGCGGCCATCCTGTTGCTGGACAATTCGCCGGTGATGTACCTGCTGGTATTCTCACTGCTCATTGTGCTTGCCATCGGCGAAATGATCACCATGGCAAAGGAGCATGAGAACCAGTCATGGCTCGTCAATGTCACCGACATGATTGGTGGAGTGGGCCTGTTTGTGGCATTTTACATGCACTATGAGGGAGAGACGTTGCAGTCACGCACCCTGTGGCTCCTGCCCATTGCCGTCTATCTGCTGCTGCGCACCATCATTCAGCTCTACCGGCCCCGCCTGAACGCGCTCCACAGCCTTGAGCGCTCATTCTTCTCGCTGGGCTATATCGCATTGCCCATCGCCCTGCTCAACTGCATCATGAGCATCACTGCCCCGCGGCTGCTCCTGGGCATGTTCCTGTTCATCTGGCTCTATGACACTGGGGCCTACTGCGTGGGAATGTTGCTGGGGCGCCACCGCCTGTTCGAACGCATTTCCCCCAAAAAATCGTGGGAGGGCGTCTTTGGAGGCGTGGCAGCATGCATCGCCGGAGCCTATATCACCCACTACTGGTTTGACGAGTTTTTCCAGGTGCCCGAGTTGACGGTATGGGTCGGCCTGAGTGTTGTGGTGGCTGTGTTTGCCACGCTGGGCGACCTGGTGGAATCGCTCATCAAGCGCACGGCGGGCGTCAAGGACTCGGGCAACATACTGCCCGGACACGGCGGCATTCTTGACCGCATCGACAGCCTGCTGCTGGTGGCTCCTGCGGTCCTCATCTACCTGATGCTTATCGTTCCCAACTATCATTAATCCTCGTCATGCGCGGCATCCTTCCCACATTGCTATTCCTGTGCCTGTTGCTGTTGTTCTCTTGTGGCGAAAATCGAGACAAGAAAACTGCCCAGCACCACTTGCCCGACACGCTCACCGTGGGCACGCTGTACAGCCCCACGGGGTTCTTCATCCTCAAGGGCGACACCATGGGATATGACTATGACAGGATTTGTGACTTTGCGCGCTCGCACGGCATCACCTTGAAATTCAAGGTGGCACGCAGCATGGCCGACCTGATTGGGTTGCTCAAGAAACATCATGTCGATGTGCTGGCATGTGAAATTCCCGTGACAGCCGAGTACAAGTCACAAGTGATGCATTGCGGCGCCGTCAACGAGACCTATCAAGTGCTGGTTCAGCACAGCGGTGCGGGAATGATCTATGACGTGACGCAGCTCATCGGGTGCGACGTGTATGTCGAGAAGGGGTCAAAATATGAGTCCCGCTTGCGCAACCTCGACAATGAGGTGGGCGGAGGCATCAATATCCACACGGTCGAGGGAGAAAAGGCATTGCCCACCGAACTGATTCAGAGTGTGTCAAAACGCAAAATCCCCTACACCATTGTGGACAGCGACATCGCGCGGATGAACCTGCTGTACTATGACAGCATCAACATCCAGTTGCGAGTAGGATTTGCACAACATTCCTCATGGGCGGTTTCCAAGCGTGACAAGTGGCTGGCCGACAGCATCAATGCGTGGGCTGCAAGCAGCAATGCCCGAGAATACTCCAAGCAGATGCTCAAGCACTACTTCGAGATGAACCGCGGCCCCAAACCCGACTCGGTCAAGGTTGATACCCTGGCTGTGACGCCTCCAGGCGGCATCTCTCCCTATGACAATGTGCTGAAGAAGTATGCCAGCGAGATAGGATGGGACTGGAGACTGCTGGCCGCCATCGCATTCTCAGAGTCGGGGTTCGACCCTAACGCTACTTCCTGGATGGGAGCCCGGGGGCTGATGCAGGTGATGCCCAAGACGGCACGATCCTTTGGCGTGAACGAGAACGACCTGGGCAATCCCGAGGTGAGCATCCGCGTTGCCTCCAAGATTCTCAAGGAGCTGGACGGCATCATGCGGAACAAGACAGGACCTCAAGACCGCATCAAGTTTGTACTGGCCGCCTACAATGCCGGATCGGGCCATGTGACCGACGCCATTGCCCTGGCACGCAAGTTTGAACTGAACCCGCGTGTGTGGAACGAGAACGTCGAGCAGGCCATGCTGTGGAAAATGGATCCCGAGTACTACAACGACTCGGTGTGCACCAACGGCTATTGCCGTGGCACCGAGCCTGTTGACTATGTAATCAAGGTGCTCAACTGCTACGAGAACTACAAGAAGAATTACAAACGCTAAAAAATGTCGGCAGTTTATACTAAAGACACCATTATTTGAGTTTATAATCTGGATAATTAAAAATCTGATAAATAAGAATTAAAATGAAAAAGAAAAGCTTAATCATTGCCACTGTAGTGGCATTATCGGCATCGATGATGATGCAATCTTGCATAGGCAGCTTTGCATTGTTCAATAAAGTGAAAACTTGGAACGACCATGTTGGTGACAAGTTTGTGAACGAACTGGTCTTCGTTGCCATGTGGATCCTGCCTGTTTATGAGTTGAGTTTTGCCGCCGACCTGTTTATCCTCAACAGCATCGAGTTCTGGTCAGGCACCAACCCCGCACTGGCCCAGGCCGAGACCAAGGTTATTGACGGCAAGGACGCTCAATATCTTGTGGCAAAAAATGAGTCGGGCTACACCATCACCAACATGACTACCAAGCAGGTGACCAAATTCAACTTCAACGTCGAGGACAATTCCTGGTCACTGCTCAATAACGGTCAGGAAGTGAAACTGTTCACGTTTGTTGACGACACCCACGTTGATGTGATTACCCGCGACGGCAGCTACACCCGTGTTGAGCTTTCACAGCCAGGTGTAATGGCCTATCGCCAATTGATTGAAGCCAGCGATGCAGCCTTTGCCATGCGGTGACAGGCTGCCGCTCATGGCGCACTACCCTATTGACTATTCATAACTGAATACATGAAGTATTACATCGCAGACGCTTTCACCGAAATTCCTTTCGGTGGAAATCCCGCTGGTGTCGTGCTCCTAGGGCAAGACACCCCCTTCCCCAGCGATGAGCTGATGCAGCACATAGCTGCCGAGTTGAGATACTCTGAAACCGTTTTTGTTCAACAGAACGGACCGGCCGAATTTACCGTGCGCTACTTCACCCCTTGCAGCGAGGTGGACCTGTGCGGTCACGGCACGATAGCGACTTACGGAGTACTGAGAAAAGAAGGCTTTATCCCCGACGGCATTGTGTGCAGCAACCACACACGCGCCGGAGACCTGGAAGTCTCTATCGGCGAACAGGTGATGATGCAGATGGCTGAGCCAAAAGTCATTGCACCGATGCTCGACATCGAATACCTGCACAGTATCATGGCAGGAATGAACAGGATTGAGTGGTCAGACATGCCTGTCGAGGTAATTTCGACCGGACTGCCCGACATCATCATGCCTGTGGGCAATGTGGAGTCGCTCAACGCCCTCAAGCCCGATATGGACGCGCTTGCCGAGTTGAGCAAGGAGTTGAATGTGACGGGCCTTCATGCCTTTGCCCTGGGCAATGACGGCTATACGGCCCATGTGCGCAATTTCGCTCCGCTCTATGGCGTTCCCGAGGAATCGGCGACCGGCACCGCAAACGCCGCTCTGACCTATTACCTGTATCGCCGCAACATCATCAAGCACAATGAAAAATGCCTTTTCCTGCAAGGAGAAGCAATGCAACGCCCATCGGTTGTCGCCGTTGTCCTGAAGAAAGACGGAATCGCCTTTGTGGGCGGACAATGTGCCATCGTTGCCACAGGAGAATTACTCGTGTAACCTCAACCTGGCAACCTCTAGTAGGACATCAAGTCATTAGTGCCCAAAGAAAAAGGGCATTTTAAAGTGAGCCCCAAAAGCTTTTAACAGACTTTTGGGGCTCATTTTAGTCACACTTTATTTGCTCAATAGGCAGGACAGGCGATTATTGGTTCATCATTATATCAATGATTGCCGACACGTCACCGATAGTGATGTGTCCGTCACCATTCACGTCGGCATTGGCATCATAGAATCCCTGTTCGTAATAAAGCAAATAATCAACGAGCATAACCACATCGGACAAGGATACGCGACCGTCACCGTTCACGTCTCCACTACTAATCAATCCAGGAATAGAGATAATATTCTCGGCTTGAGTCATGAAATAGCCATCATACCATGTGCCTGTGATCAGGAGATCCAGCAATTTGTTCAAGTCCATGATGTTAATTGCACCATCATCTACCAATTCACAAGCATCAAGATGAATATATTCAGAATTAGCGGCGGGGTCATTCATATAATCCATCAGATGAACGAGGTCGTTGATAGTAATACTACCATCAGCATTGACGTCGCCGGGTAAAACCTCTTCTCCATGTTCCATTGTTGAGGGATACACGGTGTTGAACTCGTCGCGGGGTTCATATCCGCATGTGGTCTGAGAGTTGATGACGATGTCACCGCCTTCGAAGGTTTCATCAACCCTGAAGGTTAACAACAGCATCTCATTAAATTGGCCAGGAGCCCATTTCACCGAGCCGCCATACCCATATTCACCATACTCATTAAGTTGATAATCTGCCCCATAATTCATTCCAAAGCAGGTGAGCACATTGTCATCTTGATTGACGTGATGCGCCATCGTTCCAGGGTAAGTGTCCTCTTCACCGTCAGCATTGCAATATGCGACATTCATGTCACTGCCATTTCTGAGATAAAGCGGAACCAGGCCCTGAGGTAATGAGAACTGAACGCTCCAACTGCTCACATAGGATTCAAAAGACGCCTTGACCGGCACAGTGATTCTCTGGCCCACGTCATTCGTTGAAATCCTCAAATCGTCGATATAGAAATAATTGTTATATGCGATGGGCAATGGTAGCGTGACGGTAGCAGTGGATGACTTTTCAAGCATAATATAGCCGTCATACCATTCGGCTGTAAGAAGGTAATCCAGCAATTTGTTCAAGTCCATGATGTTAATTTCACCATCATAGACGACTTCACCAGATGAAAAACTGATATATTGTGAATTGGCATCGGGATTCATCATATAATCAATTAGAGCCGTGAGGTCGGCAATGGTAACCACGCCATCACAATTGACGTCTCCAGGATAATAGCCATCACCATATTCCATTGTTGAGGGATAAACAGTGTTAGACTCATTGCGGGAATCATATCCGCATGTGGTCTGGGTGTTGATGACGATGTCGCCGCCTTGAAAGTATTCATTGACCTTGAAGGTTAACAACAGCATTTCATCAAATTGGCCGGGAGCCCATTTTATCGAGCCGCAATACTCATAATCACCAAACTCATTAAGTTGATAATCTATTCCAAAATTACTTCCAATGCAGATGAGTGTATTGTCATCTTGATTGACGTAATGGCCCATTGTTGCAGAGTATATGTCTTCATCTCCGTCTTCATTGCAATAAGCGACATTCATGCCACTGCCATTCCTGACAGAAATCGGAACCAAACCTTCGGGGAATGAGAACTGAACGCTCCAACTGCTCACATAGGATTCAAAAGACGCCTTAACAGGCACAGTAATTCTCTGGCCCACGTCATTCGTTGAAATCGTCAAATCGTCAATATAGAAGTAGTTGTCGGCACTTGCCATCGTCGTCATTACGCATGCTAACATGAGTAATAGAAATCTTGAGAGTGTTGTTTTTGTTTTCATAATAAAATCTTTTTTAAAACAATAATCAGTTAGCTAATCTCTTCATTAATAAGTCATGTATTGATAGATTCATCGGCTGGGATGCTGTCAACGGGGACAGGTTCTATCAAGTCGCGATACAGCTTCAGGGAATCGCTGGGCATGTTCTCACACCCTAAGACACATGGCATCAGGTCGAGGGTGAACTCATAGGGTTTATTATCCATCATGTGCTTCGTGGCAAAGGTATCCAGGTCAGGATTGATGGCATATAGCAGATTCAACACGATGCTCAAGATGAAAGCATACTTGAACATGAACAGCAGCGAACCGCCCAATTTGTCAATAAAGCCAAGTTTGACGGCATCGAGAGTCCCCTTGAACAGGCGCATCAGCAGCCTGATGACCACCATGACGATGAGAAACATGAACGCCAAGGCGACCGTCTTGACGGTAATGCCTGCCAAGGGCCATTCGGCCGCGCTGGGGACAAAGGACAAAAACAAGTCTTTTGCCAAGTCCCCGCACTTGTAACACAGCACAATGGCTATAATCCATGAGATGGCCGAAGACAATTGCCTAATCAGGCCCTTGCGGTAACCCAGCACAATGCCTCCGGTGACAATCAGTATGATAAGCGCATCTACAAGTGTCATAATCAGCCGTTTTCAGTAATCAGTTATGCCTCCAATCCACGGTCGATATTGCGTTTGAGCGCCTCAACATAGTTGTTGATGCGCTCCATCTCGCGCGGAATCTGGATGCGCTGGGGGCAATGTTCAACACACTGGCCACACCCGATGCAATGGTCGGCCTGACGCAACTTGGGTACACTGCGGTCATAGCCGATGAGGAAGGCCTTACGGGCACGGGCATAGTCGGGATCGTTGCGGTCGCGCGTCAAGTTGCCCTCGGCAATGCACTTGTTATAGTGGGTTAACACACCGGGAATGTCGATGCCGTAGGGGCATGGCATGCAATACTTGCAGTCGTTGCAGGAAATGGTATTATAGCCCACAATCTCATCGGCAATGCCATAGAGGAAGTTCTTCTCCTCTTCGGTCAACTCTTCCAGCGGGCAATAGGTGCACAGGTTCTCCTTGAGGTGTTCCATATAGGTCATGCCGCTCAACACGGTGAGCACGCGCGGGAACGAACCAGCATAACGGAATGCCCACGAGGCAAGTGTGCGACTTGGGTCACGCTCCATGATTTTGCGAGCCAGCGGCTTGGGCAGCGAGGCCAGTCGGCCGCCCAGCAGCGGTTCCATGATGACTGCAGGAATGGCACGCTTGTCGAGTTCAGCATACAGGTACTCGGCATTGGTGTTCTCCTCGCTGAAATCCTTGGCATGCCTCCAGTCAAGGTAATTCAGCTCAATCTGCACGAAGTCCCACTTGTACTTGTCGTGGTTGGCCAGCAGATAGTCAAACACTGCAATCTCGCCATGATAGGAGAATCCAAGGTTGCGAATGACGCCCTTCTCGCGCTGCTCAAGCAAGTAGTCCAAGATACCATTATAAATGTATCGTTGCCTGAATAGTTCCATCGCCTCCTCTCCAGTACCGCCACCGATGGAGTGCAGTAACAGGTAGTCGATATAATCAACCTGCAACTCCTTGAGAGAGTTCTGGAACATCTCGATGCTCGCGGCACGCGTTTGCGTCTCGGGGGCGAAGTTAGACAGTTTGGTAGCGATGAAGAATTCGTCACGTTTGTGACGACTCAATGCAATGCCAGTAGCACGCTCGCTCAGGCCGCGGCTATAGGCAGGCGACGTGTCAAAATAGTTCACGCCATGCTCGATAGCATAGTCGATCTGCTTGTTGACCATTTCCTGGTCGATTACAGCGTCGTTGTCACGGCCAAAGGGCTCGCCGTTGGTGGCGGGCAAGCGCATCATGCCATAACCCAGGATAGAGACCTTCTCTTTGGTCTTGGGATTCTCGCGATAGGTCATTTTACCCACGGGAGGTTCCTGCGCAGGCACTTTCATCTCATCATTCCTAGCACAGCTCACGATGACCGGTGCTGCGGCAGTGGCGGTACCCAAGCCGAGCGCCTTCAGGAAAGTCCTGCGATTCAGCATTTTACCGCCATTGCTATTATTATGCTTATTGTCGTTCATATCGATTACAATCTGAGTAGAATTAATAAACTAACAGCTAATCGTGCTAAATATCCCTATGCATCTCGTGGCCCTCGACATAGATGGCGCTGAAGGGCCTTGCAGGACACACATACTCACAGGTGCCGCAGCCAATGCACATCGCATTGTTCACAGCAGGAACCATGGGCGAGGCTTCGTCGTCGGGATTGCTGGGAACCATCATGATGGCCCCAACGGGGCAGTGGCGTGCACAGTTGCCGCAGTTCACGCCATCGGCCAGCACTACGCAGTTTTCCTTAATCCATACGGCATGCCCAATGACCATCGAGGACTTCTGGGGCACCGTAATGGGTTTGATGGCACCCGTCGGGCAAACACTGGAGCACACGACACATTCGGGACGGCAGGCGCCGCGCTCAAAGCTGAGCTCGGGCTGCATGAATCTGGAGGGATCACTTGAGGGACGCAACACGCCGTTGGGACACTTGGCAACACACAACTGGCAAGCGGTACAATGTTGGGCAAAATGCTTGGCACTTACCGAACCAGGAGGCGTGAGAGGGGTCGTGCGCTTGGCAGGCACCTTGTCCTCGATGATGGCCAGTCCGCCGTCCACCTTCTTGGCCGCCTGTGCCAGGGCGATGTCGGCACCCACGATGGCTGTTCCCACGAGGAACGCGCGGCGGGCCTGGTCGGCATTGGGCTTCTCCTCGCTCACGGGTTGCACGCTGGCCTTGGGATGACCGTAGTGCAGGGCACCGAAGTTGCACTTCTCGATGCAGTTGCCGCAGGTCACGCAGCGCGTATAGTCCACCTTGTGCGTCTTGAAGTCGATACACGAGGCCTTGCAGTTCTTGGTGCACAAGCTGCACGCTTTGCACTTGTCGGCGTCAAAATAGACCTTCAGGCACGAGAAGCGGGCCAACTGCGCCAGGATGGTGCCCACGGGGCAGATGGTGTTGCAATAGGTGCGTCCGCCGCGCCATGCCAGCACCGCGATGATGACGAATGTCGCCAGGGCAATGAGGAAGGTGGGCAAACTCTTCATCCACACGTCAACGCCGTATAAGGCATAGCTGTCCACACGCTCGGCAATTAGGGCCAGTAGGTTATTCCCCCACTGGTAGATGGGCAGCAGCAGGTTGGTCACCATGCGGCCATAGCTGCTATAGGGAGCCAGCAGGGCCACAAGCGAGTGAATGCCGGCGACAAAGGCGGCGATGAACACCACCAGCACGCCATAGCGCAGCCACCGCCGCTCGGGACTTGCCGTGAAACGGTTTTTCTTCCTCTTGCCGTGTATCCACGACACGATGTCCTGAAAGATGCCCAGCGGGCAGATGACCGAGCAGTAGATGCGCCCGAAGATGAGCGTCAGCAGCACCAGCGCCACGATGACGACAACGTTGAGCGCCAGTAATGCGGGCAGGAACTGGATGCGTGCCGTCCAACCCAGATAATGATGCAGGACGCCGCTCACATCAAGAAATAGCAACGTCACCATGAACATCATGATGGTTGCCAGTGCTATACGGATTTTTCTTAACATAGAAATATGATTTAGTGTCAAAAAGTGAAAGATGTTAAGTATAGAGCGCAAAATTAGTG
>JAEEGJ010023234.1_pt1 | contig 13042 bp, 12 predicted proteins | sample 8958761 | NCBI WGS metagenome assembly JAEEGJ01 (sample SAMN16246546, study PRJNA631951) | gut metagenome | biome: gut microbiome; feature: rumen; material: RS-attached | host: Bos | place: Iran: Karaj | collected 2018-10
ATGCGATAACTGAATGCCAGAGTAATCTTGAAGCCGCGCAGAACAGATTGGAAATACTGTATGCATATGAAAAAAGTCTTGACGGTGACAGTACGGAACTGGAAGGGCTGACTGCTAATCCGTATTATACAGAGTTCATAAACAGGAGAAATTTACTGTTTGCAAATGTTGACCTGAACGAAAGTAATCCTGCCGGTCAGATAACTCTTTATCAGGGAAATATTAATTCGATCACCGATACGATCCTGAAATACAATGAGAAGATCGTAATGCTGAATATCGCAAAGCAATGTATCGTGGCGCGTAATAATACTTTTGATCCGAGTGATTCATATTATTACAGCATGGTAAGCAGTTATATCTCTTCATATGAATACATGGTCCGTCAGTATGATAATCAGATAAATGAGTATCAGAGACAGATCGATGAATACTGGGAACAGATAAAAGCTGCGGAAAATTCAGAATCCGACAAGGGCAGACCGTTATCAATCCACAGATCCGCTTTGCCGGCAGATGCAACCGTTGACGGTGATGATCCATCTGGTGCCGATGCAGGAGATAGTAATTTATCCAATAACAGTGTTGGTGGCGATAATAATTCATCCAATAACGGTACGACTGGCAATGATTCTTCAAATACCGGTGCTGGTGGTGATGATCAATCTAATACCGGCACTGCTGGTGATGATCAATCTAATACCGGTACTGCTGGTGATGATCAATCTAATACCGGTACTGCTGGTGATGATCAATCTAATAACGGTGCCGGCGGTGATGATCTATCCAATAACGGTACAGGTGGCAATAATCCATCCAATACCGGTACAGCCGGTGATATTCCTTACAATACCGGTTCTACCGGCAATGTTATCAATATTTTTCAGAGCACAGTTTCCTCGGCAGATGCGGACACACTCAGGAGGCAGCGCAATGCACTTATAGATGCCATGAACTCCCTTATGAATGAGAAGGATCAGGCATTAAAGAATCTTGAACTGCAGCAGATCACTACCATTGAAACAAGGATCTCCGGATATAATGATACTATCCTTTCATTGCAATCGAACCTGACATCAGCAGAGCTTCAATTGAATGCTGTAAACAGTGTTGATAACAAAACTCAGGAGACCGTAGCGATCCTTACGGAAAAAGGAAATATATCCGCAGAAGCCTTAGTATATGAAGATAAGGTAGAAGAGTGCGAAAACTATTTAAGAAGTTATGATATCAAGAATGATAACTGTATAGTAAAAGCAAGTACATCCGGATATTTTTACTGTGCACAGGAACTTAAAACAGGAAGCTATGTACAGGCCGGGTCAACTATCGGAACCATTTATCCTGAAGCTGAATCAAAATATTTTGCAGAGATATATGTGGAGAACTCAGATATCGCCAAGATCCATGAAGGCCAGGTAGTTAAGTTCGAGATCGCTGCTTATCCTTCCAGCGAATATGGTTATTTTGAGGGAACAGTAGAGAATATATCAAGGGATATATCCGTGGATCAGGCTACCGGGTATGCATATTATATAGTGAAAGTATCCTGTGAAAATATGACCCTGATCGGAAAAGACGGTGAAGAAGCATCACTTATGAACGGAATGGCCTGCCAGGCCAAGATAGTTGTGGATGAACAGAATGTCCTGAACTATTGCCTTGAAAAGATCGACCTGATCGATTGAGAAAATGTGGTGAATGAGGGGACGGTTCTTACGTTTAAAAACGGAGGAACCGCCGCTTTTTTGTATTTATATTTCCATGCTTTTCATCATATATATAGCGACACCTATAAAAAGATGATAACATAGGTTCGCCGGCCCTGATATAAGAAAAATAAAGAAAAATGTAACGATTGGTAAGAAGATATCGTCTATATCTATAAAAAATGGAAGATCGGAAGGTGATGATCTTTACATGACGGGACGATGAAATGTTTTTTTACGGAGATGATAAGATGAATAAGGAAGAGTTATATGCTCCCGGTGAGGAGATTATAGAAACAGAAAGGCTGATAATGAGGCGGCTCAGGCCGGATGATTATCTGGCGATGGCAGCATGGGACATGGATGAGAGGGTGTATAAATACCTGATGAACTCTGCATGCAAGTCACCTGAAGAGCCCCTTGTCTGGCTTCCCAAGAAGGATCCCACATCAAGGATCAACATACTGATGCTGGTCATGGACAAAGAGGATGGGCACGCCGTTGGAACATATGCTCTGAACCATGTTGTGGAAAGGGATGTCTGGACACTCTCTTATGTGAACAGGTACGATGACTGGGGAAAGGGCTACACCACAGAGGGAATGAAGGCATTCATGGAACATGCCGTACGTGTCTATGGGGCGCATAATTTCGAAGGTGAATGTGCTAAGGAGAACGTGGGCAGTGCCAGAGTTTTGCAGAAGCTTGGAATGGTTTATGATCACAGCTCTTCATATTCCAAGAATGACGGAAGCGCTACCTTTGAATCGGATGTGTATGTTATGGAACTGTATATAAACGAATAGGAATCTGATATATGGGAAAACACATGAAGAAAACTCTTTTTGCGCTCCTTATATCCGTTGCATTATTGCTGACGGGATGCGGTGATGATGTGTCTGCCCTGTCCGGACATGATGATGCATCTGTCCGGCCGGAAAATGAAACTGTGTCCGGAAATGATGTGTCATCCCTGCCTGAACAGGATGTATCCGCTTCCCTGAATTATTATCCTAATGCTTTTGAAACTGTTCCTGAGGAAGTCAGAAAAGAATTTTCGGAGTATGTTCATGATAATCTTACTTTGATGGGGACATTGATGTTCAATTCCTGTCTGGCTGACGTAACCGGTGACGGGTATGACGATATCTGTTCTTCTTTCTATACCGGAAGCGGAATAGTCACTACCCTGATCATTGTCTACGATGTTCGGGAAAAACAGGGATATAAGCTTGATGACAGGATGGTTTATGACTACATGATCGAAGGCGTGGAGGACGGAAGGCTTGTTGTCGAAAGAAGGAAGTACTGCAGCGATGATGAGTCTTTGATGGGAACTGTGGTCTGCCAGGATGGAGAGCTTTACTTCGATGACGGCATCGATACCATGGGAGTACCCTATAAAGTAATTAATCTGTTTGGAGACTGCGCCGCTTTTCTGCAGGAAGGAAATACCTCATCAGGTGATTATCTGAGCTCAATGGATTTTGACTATGTAAGAGAATTCATGTTTTACCTTGATGCAGATCATCGCGAGACCGTGCATGGTATCAGTGTGGACCAGGGTTACTCGACCTATCTTATGAAGATTCCCTATGATGAATGGGCGTACCTGATCGAAGAAGTGTACATGGAAGAGGATATCTCCAGGCTGCTGGATAACCTGGATTCGTCCTATGAAGGGGACTCAGCCGTATATTATGATCAGGCTGATGATTGCATATATTTGGAAGGTTCCCATGTCACTTTCGGTGATAAGCTGTATATCATGAGAAGTGTGAGCAGGAGCGGAGACGAGTATGTCATCACATACGATGTATATTCCGGCTGGCAGCTTACACCTGAAGTTTATGACAGAACTGTCCGGGTCACCATAGAAAAAGCCGATAACACCTACGGCTACCATTTACTGAGCGTAGAAATTTAATAAAAATTTAATGGTGCCAGGCACCATTAAATTTTTATAAACTTTTTGTGGGAGTAAAACTATGCAATACACATATTCAAGCACGGATAAAGACAGGTTCAGTCTTCATGACTGTTATGCAACGTCGGTAGAGCTGGTAAATGACAGGCTTGTATTCAGGCTTCCGGACGGATTTTTTTGCATGGATTATTCCGATGAATGGCCCAATACGGGAAGGGCGGAGATTGAGTTTATCCTTGAATCCGCAGATTCTGCCACGCTGCATACTTTTGTCGAGGCTGAAGGAAAGACTTTCCGCAATGAATATAATGTCACTCAGATGATGGAGAAGATCAACAGCGGGGAGTGGGAACTGGAATTCGCCTACCGTTACGACGGTTATCAGGAGGTGCTCTACAGGTGCTGGATATGGGAAAATCCCGGGCGTGCGGCATATGAGGGTGAGCTGTGGATAAGGACTAAGGAAGATATGATCTTCAGATGGGATTCCCCGGTATAAAGTTTATAAACTGAAAGTAGTTGACTACATTGTGATACTGTTATAATATAAACGTGTTTATATAAACACGTTTATATTAAATTACAGAGAAATTGCAGGTAATGTTTTTGCAGGAAAGGACATATCATGGTTTTGATAGTTAATACTACTTCAGACCATTCAGCAACTGAGGAACTAAAAGCCCTGGCTGCTGAAAAGGGCATAGATGCAGAGATCATCGAGGCATATTCTATGAACATCAGCCACTGTATAGGCTGTAACTACTGCTGGCTAAAGACTCCGGGTGTGTGTGCGATAAAGGATGATTATGAGATCATTCTGAAAAAGATCATCCACTCAGACCAGCTCTGGGTGATATCCGACACGGCACTTGGCTTCCTTGATCATAAGGGCAAGAACATCTTCGACAGGATACTTCCCATCGCAACCATGTATCTCAGATTCGTCGGAGATCAGATGCGCCATGTTCCCCGTTATGACGGAAAAACAGATATCGGCATCATCTACAGAGGTGAGCCTGACAGGGAGTATCTGCAGAGGTGGAGTGAAAGGACCGCACTGAATTTTGACAGCAGGTCACTGGGCGTATACAGAACGGATGAGATAAAGGAGGCGGTAGCATGCATGTGCTGATAATAAACGGAAGCCCGAGGGTTAAGGAATACAGCAACACTGACAAGATACTTGCTAAGTTCACGGAAGGACTTGCAGAAAACGGAACGACCTTTGAGCAGTACGAGATCTCTGACAGGAAGCAGTGGGATACCATCAGGGATGCTTTTTATAAAAATACCGACATCATTATAGCCCTTCCTCTTTATGTTGAATGCATACCGGGACTGCTTATTGAGTTTCTTGAGACGCTGACGCCCAAGACGGACGGCACCCGTCTTTCCTTCATACTTCAGAGCGGCTTTGCGGAAGGCATCCAGCTCAGATGCGGTGAGGCTTATCTTGAAAAACTCGCAACTTACCTTGGATGTACATATATGGGAACACTTGTAAAAGGTGATAACTTTGGTATAAGATTTGTAGGTGCGGATACCCGTGAGAAGATAACCGGTCAGTACATGCAGATGGGCTGCGAATATGCTCGAAACGGAGGCTTTACCTCGGAAGAGTGCAGGAAGTTTACAGGCCCGGAGATCTTTCCGGCACCGGTTCGACTGCTGGTCGGGCTGATGTTCAGGACTGCCGCGAAGAAGAACTTTATAAAAGTAGCTAAAGAATGGGGCTGCACGAAGCCGCTTGACTACAGACCGTATCAATGAATGATTTTATAATTTAGGTATCATGGGAAGAAAAACTACGATCACAAAAGAGATGATACTGGAAGCTGCTTACGAGCTTCTTGATGGATCCGGTATAAGTTCGGTTGCGATAAAACAGATCGCAGCTAAGCTGCAATGCTCCACTCAGCCGGTCTCCTGGCATTTCGGAAGCATGACAGAGCTTCGTAAGGAACTCTACATCTATGCTGCCCACAAAGTCTTCGACGGACTTGAGGAGAGAATGCAGGGAAGAGATGCCATGGAAGCCTTCTTTTTCACAGGTGTATGGTATCTGTCCATTGCCTGCGATCACCCCCATGTCTTCCGTTTCCTCAATGTGGACGACACCACCGAGACCATAGGAGAGAGGATATACGGCAACACCAGTATTTTTTCCCTCCAGTTTGATGAGGAAGCCGTCAAAGTGTTTTCCGAGCAGTATGACATCCCCAAAAAGAAGATATCGGAGATTGTCCGTGATACCGTTATCTACACCCACGGCCTTGCTACGATGATGATGTTCGACAATTTCAAGCTCCCCAAAAAGGAAGCCTGCAGGATGATGTATGATGTTGGCATGAAGCTTGCAGACTCACTTGGGATCAAAAACAAACCGAAGTTTGAAACACTGTACAAAAGATGTGAGTGAAGAGGAGATAAAAGATTATGAATGAGAAGAAGTATAGTATACTTGGGCTGATCGCAGTTATACTGCAGGGGATTGCAGTTTTGGGAGCTGCATGCGTTATTGTATTCAAGAGGGCACTGCTTCCGTTTTATACCGTCTCGGATCTTGAATACACCGGATTGATAATCCCGGTCGCAGTCATATTCATGGTTCTGGATCTGGTCATATATATTGTGTTTCTTTTACACTCATCCGCAGAAGGTCATAAGGCACTGGTCATTGTGCTTATAGTAGTATCTGCGTTATTAACATATATATCATTTGTTTCCGGGTTTGTCGGTACCATGATCTATTCCAGAATGGGAGAGGCATATCTGGTTGCTTATTCCGGAGTTTCAAGCCTTATTTCATTTACAACTCTGATTACATCTCCGGCTGTTGTGTTATTCTATGTAGCCTGCGGAAGATATACCGCTCGAAAGGGTGCCTGACACCATTAAATTTTTATAAACTTTTTGACAGATAAAGGGCGGTTCCCGGTGAACCGCCTTTTTGCAATTAAGAAACAGTTAAGAAACTGACAAGGTACAGCTCAAGACTTGTTAAGGCCTCGGGGGTTATATTGGTACCATCAAAGGAAACAAAAGCAAGGAGAAACAAAATGGATAAGAAAATGATCTTACAGGCTAAGGAGCTTTCAAAGACCTTCTCTAACGAGTCTGTTCAGCAGCATGTACTTAAGAATCTGAATCTGAAGATATATAAGGGTGACTTCACTGTTATTATGGGTAACTCCGGATCCGGAAAGAGCACGCTTCTGTATTCGCTTTCGGGGATGGACAGGCCCTCACTTGGCACCGTCAGTTACTATCTTGGCGATGGAGACGAAGCAACCGATATATCGAAATACAGCAACGATAAGCTGGCACTTTTCAGAAGAAACCATGCGGGATTCGTCTTCCAGCAGAATTACTTAAACGACAGCATGAGTGCTCTGGACAATGTCATGATCAGCGGTCTTCTGAAAAATAAAAACAGAAAGGAACTGGCAGAAAAGGCCAAGGGACTTCTTAAGAGAGTGGAGATATCGGAAGCGGATTCCAGGAAATTCCCCGCACAGCTTTCCGGAGGCCAGCAGCAGAGAGTTGCAGTGGTAAGAGGCGTCATCAACGATCCGGAGATCCTTTTTGCGGACGAGCCCACAGGAGCTCTCAACTCTCAGAATACCGAGAACGTACTTGATATCCTCAGTGAGCTGAACGCTTCCGGACAGAGCATCGTGATGGTAACCCATACCATCAAGGCTGCGGAGCGCGGAAACAGGGTCATATATCTGGCAGACGGAGTGATATCCGATGAATGCGAACTCGGAGAATATGCGGGAGACTATAAGGATGATTTAAATCCCGACAGAGAAAGAGCACTGGAAAGACACAGGAAACTCAAGGACTTCCTTCAGGAGATGGGGTGGTAAAATGTACAGATTATTCATGATAGCAAGGAACAACATCAAGAGACAAAAGGGTGACATGATCACCTTCATGATCCTCACCTTCCTGTCCGCATTCCTTATATTCGACTGTGCTTCAGCCCTTCTCGGTATGGGAAAAGTAGTGGACGATCGGTTTGAATCCATAAACGGCGCCCATGTAATGCTCTATGCCACCGGGATTGAGATGGATGAGAATGCGGCAGAAAAAGCCTTCAGGGAAAATGAGCACATCGCAGAGTATGAGAAGACTCCATTCGTCAATGCAATTGCCGAGCACCGCTTAAAGGGCGAGGAGGAATTCGGACAGTATCAGTTTTTATTTGAAAGCTACGGCGAGACCAAGGATCTTATGAACATAGAGATGCCTGTGACTTCCTTCGGCAGGAACGATATACTCCTTCCTCTTTACCTCGAGGGAAAATACCCCCTTGGTTCATGCATGCAGATCAGAATGGACGATGAGATCTATGACCTGAACGTTGCGGGCTATATCCAGGATCCTTACTTCAGCAGTTCTGTAAATATCACGGTATATTCGGTAGTGGTATCACGGGAGATGATGGATGCCTTTGCAGAGGATCACCCGGGTGTTGCCGTTAAGGGTCATATCTATAAGGGAAGATGCGCCGACCCTTCATACAATACCAATGATCTTGAGGGAGAGATATCTGCAGTTTATAAAGCTTCTCTTGAAGAAGCCAAAGCAATAACCCCCGGGATCATCGTACCCGAGCCTCTGCTCATCAACTGGCAGATGATGCGAGGCGGAGCACAGTTCATGCCCATGGTATTTATGGCAGTGATACTTATCTTCGCAATCATCATTCTCGTGATATCACTTGTCGTCATATCCTTCAGTATCAGGAACTTTATCGCAAGGAGCATGAAAAATACGGGGATCCTTGAAGCCTGCGGATATACGGTGACGGAGCTGAGACTTTCCATGTTGGTGCAGATACTTCTTGTTACCCTTACAGGATCGGCCCTTGGCGTCATCGCTGCTGTCGTGACCTTCAGGTATTTTGCTGTAGTGATCACCATGATACTCGGTCTTGAATGGACATGCGGTTTTAACCCGCTGACAGGCCTTAGCGTCATCTGTGCGCTTCTTATCATTGCAGTTCTTCTTTCCGCATCCATCAGCGCACCTCTTAAGAAGATACCCGTGCTTGATGCGTTAAGAGGCGGAATATCCACACATAATTTCAGGAAGAATTTCTTTCCCTTTGAAAAAACTCCCTTTCCCATTCCGGTTGTTCTTTCCTTAAAGGACAGCCTGGGAAATGCAGGAAGAAACGTACTTATCGTATTTATATCTGCGCTTCTTATGATCGCTGCACTTGCAGGTTTTGGGATAATGGAGAACTTCGGAAAGGATCCTGCCGGTCTCATCAGATTCATGGGCATGGATATGGCAACCATCAGGATAGTCGGAGAAGACGGATATACTGAGGATATAGCTGCATTAAACGGTGCCGGCAAGGTTGTAAAATGTGCAGATTTCGAACCCATGATCTCATTCGGTGAAAACTCAGCCGGACTTCATGTAAATGTTGCAGATGATATTAATAACATTGAGAACCTCAATCTCATTGAGGGAAGAGTCATAGGAAGCGATAACGAGATCATGCTCACGAACGGTGTCATGGAGGATCTGGGAGTTAAGGTCGGTGATGTTGTGACACTTGAATATGCCGGAAGAAGCGCAGATTATCTCGTATGCGGAAGCCATCAGAGAGTGGACCGCATGGGCAGAAGCGCCTATATGACCTTCGAAGGAGCATCCAGAATCCACTCGGGTGATTTCCCGGTCTACTACAATGTGATCGCACTTGAGGGAGTAAGCTACGACGAGCTGGAATCTGAGGCAAGAGTGCTTGCAGAGGAGAAGGGACTTGATCTTTCATATCAGAATCTTGATAAGATGATGAAGGATACAGCCGGCACCCTCGCACTAGCCATGAAGCTTCTATGCATCATCATCACAGGCATAACCATATTCATAGTAATATTCGTTGAATCCCTTGTGATCCGCGCCAAGATGGCCCGCGAGTGGAAGAACCTGGGTATAAGCAACGCCCTCGGAAGAAGCAGCAGGGAGCTGATCGTCCAGATAATGCTTTCCAATATACCTGCAATAATCCTGGGCTCCCTAATAGGCATCCTCCTTTCGGGAAATGTAACAAGGACCATAACAAGACTTGCTTTCTCAATCTTTTCCATCAGGAAGGTTGATATCACCATCCCCGCAGTCTGGGCAGTGGTGTGTTTTGCAGGAATGATACTCGTTGCCATTCTTTCATCAGCAGCGTCAGGAACAAGGGTGAGACGCCTTCGTCCTGTTGAGATGATCACTGAGGATTGAGAACCGGCGTTAAAGCAGGGCATCTTCACCTCGCTGATGTGATCACTGAAGATTAAGTGGCTGCGTTAATGTGATCACTGAAGGCTGACTGAGATGCCCTTGCAGATTATTTTCACCATGGTTCTGTTATGATACACTTATGTGGAAATGATCCGTAACATACGGGGTGAAGATATGCATTACAATTGTCTTATAGTGGATGATGAAAAGGAACTTGCACAGATGACGGCGGAGTACTTCGGGATGTTCGAGGTTAAGACCTGCTATGTCACCACCGCCGATGAATGCTATGAATTCCTTGGAAATAACAGCACGGATCTGATCCTCCTGGATATCAATCTGGGGGACGGATCCGGCTTTGACGTGTGCAAGAAGTTACGTGAAAAATACAGACTGCCCATACTTTTCATAAGTGCAAGGCAGAGCGACGATGACATTCTCATAGCCCTCAGCATAGGGGGCGACGATTATATCAAGAAGCCCTACAGTCTCTCTGTACTCCTTGCCAAGGTTAAGGTGACACTAAAAAGGATCGCAGAGTCTGCAGGTGCTTCGGCGCAGGCGGAAGCAGGCGTACCTTCTGACAAAGAAGCCCTTTCTCTTGATCCTTCCACAATGTCTGTGATGGTAAGGGGAGAGCACATCACGCTGAAAGCCAGGGAATATGCGCTTCTCGAGGCACTGTATAAACATAAGAACACCATTGTTTCCAAGGACAGACTGTTCGAGGAGGTTTGGGGAGACGGCTACTACAGCGACGGAACCCTGAACGTCCACATCCGTAAGCTGCGGGAGAAGATCGAAGAGGACCCCAATGATCCTGCCTTCATCAAAACAGTCTGGGGCACGGGATATATTCTTGAGTTATGAAACACATTAAGGGACTTTATATAATCCATACAGTCTTCATCCTCGCGGCGCTTCTTGTGCTCATCTATGTCTTCAATAATATGAGCACCTCAGCGGTCACGGTAGGCTCCTACAGCGATGAAGAGCTTGCACTCTACAAGAGGATCTGGGACGACCTGATGCTTGCCCGCGATGCGGAAAAGAATTACATGATCAGGCTCCTTTTCATCTTCTGGGCTGTTGTGGCGGTATCCGGTTACGCACTGCTCACCCTCATTTACTTCAGACTTGTAAGGCCTGCTGAGGACATGCAGAAGTTTTCATCCGAGATAGCAGGCGGCAATCTGGACATCCCCCTTCCCGTCCGCAGGAACAATCTCTTCGGTAACTTTACCGAAAGCTTCGACATGATGAGGGAACAGCTTAAGACCGCCAGGGAGCAGGAGATACGCGCCAAGAAGGCAAACCGCGATCTTGTGGCAGAGCTCAGTCACGACTTGAAGACACCCGTCGCCACCATACAGGCAGGGTGCGAAGTTCTTGATGCACAGATGCACCGTAAAAGAAATACTTCACAGGAAAACGGCACGGTGACTCTTTCTGCTGAGGAACTGGATTCCATGATAGAGAAGGTGGGAATGCTTTCAGACAAGGCCTCCACCATCAACAGCCTTGTGGAGAACGTTTTTCACGCAACCCTGGATGACATGGAAGAGATCCGGATAGAAACTTCCGAGTATGATTCAAGGATTCTACTTGACCATATAAGAAGTATGACGGATTATGGTAACATGATCATAGAAAATGACATCCCCGAGTGCCTCGTGTCCATCGACAAACTCAGGATGAAACAGGTCATTGACAACATAGTAGGTAATTCCAAGAAATACGCCGGAACAGATATCCACGTCTCCTTCGGCATGGAAGAGATCTCGGACATATCAGGTAAGAAGATCCGTTACCTCTCCATCCGCATCAAAGACGACGGCCCCGGAGTAAAGCCCGAAGACCTGCCCCTTATCAGCGAGAAATACTACCGCGGCAGGAACACTTCCGAAAAACAGGGTTACGGCCTTGGCCTCTACCTCGTCAAGACCTACATGGAGCGCCAAAACGGCGGCTTCGAATATTATAACGATAACGGTTTTGTAGTAAAACTCCTGGTAAAGATCGCAGGGTAAACGGATTTACTTCTTGAATAATAAGAGAGTTATTACTTTAATAATGGATAAATGAACGTAGAGAATTTACCGTAATTTTTTACTGATTATCGGAAAATAAAATTGCAGCATCATCTTGAATAAAAGGAGGTCATGTTATGGCAGATAAGATTATCAGAGGCGGATACGCTTCGGACTATGACGATTTTATACTCTGGATAGAGGAACCTGAGACAGGAGCAGCAGCTGCACATATCGCGGATGAGAGCGAGTATACTCCCTGCAAAGTAACCAAAATCATCAGAAGAAGTGACTATCCCGATGAAGATGAATACAGCGAGGCGTGTGACGAGATCACAGACGGAAGCTGCGCAACCTGCACCGGAGAACTCATAACCGACGATGACATCTACTACGTTGAGATCGATGCCGACGGCGATGCTGAAGAGTACGAAAGCATCGAGTATGACGATGTGTATTTTTGCTGAGGCAGAGATTGAAAATGCAATGCAGGAAAACATGGTCGTGTTTAGGAGAACGAAGCTCAGACAATATACAGATCATACATAGTAAATATAGGGATTTGATAGAGTAAATATACTGAAATAAACAGAGTAAATTACTATTAGCGGGACATTCAATACGAATGTTCCGCTTTTTGTAGCCAAAAATATGATCCTGTGGTATTATCTCCACACGGGTTATCTGAGGAAGGGTCAGTTCGATCATAATCCACCCGTTCATAATCTATGTGTCGCACCGTAGCGCAGGCTCTGCGGTGATCACTAAATATCGCCTGCATCATTGCCGTTTATCCGGCATTACCACAGTAACTTTTTATTTAGTATTCGTATCATTCGGATGGTATATCTGTCTGTATGCTTTGTTCCTGCATTTTGCCGGCAAGGCGTTATTTCTGATATTTTTTCCGGGATACGGATACTCTATTTGGATTGTCCGGGAAAGAGAGGAAGAATGAGCGAGATCAGGATCAATGAGAAGAACAAGGACAGGCTGTTCACATTTTTGTTCGGAAACGAGGAATATAAGGAGAACACGCTGTCTCTATACAATGCCGTGAACGACAGCAACTGCAGCAACATCGATGATGTTCAGATATACACCATCGGTGATGCTGTATA
>JAEEGJ010023235.1_pt1 | contig 13041 bp, 10 predicted proteins | sample 8958761 | NCBI WGS metagenome assembly JAEEGJ01 (sample SAMN16246546, study PRJNA631951) | gut metagenome | biome: gut microbiome; feature: rumen; material: RS-attached | host: Bos | place: Iran: Karaj | collected 2018-10
CTCGGCCATTAGGTGGGCGCTGGTGTGCCAGTATGCGTGCTTGGCCTCCTCGTCCTCCCACTTGTGCAGCTTGATGGTAGCATCGGTGGTTATGGGGCGGTTGAGCTCTGTAATCTGGTCGTTTACACTGCAGGCCAACACATCCTGTGCCAGTCTCTGGCTGATGCTCTCAGCAATCTCATAACCGGTTACGCCGCTTTCATATTCGCGTACGGAACCGTCGGGAAACGTAATCTTTATCATGTTGTTTTATAGTAATTTCTAATTGAGCGTGCGAATTTATCAAATTATTCGGACTTTGAGAAGCGTTTGATGATATTATACGCTGAATATATGCCAAGTTCGCCTGCACGGCTCAGGTCACGGAAGGCCTCATCCATGCGGTTCATCAGCACCAGAACCAGGCCCCGGTTATACCAGGCCTCGGCAAGGGTCTCGTCCAACTGGATTGCCTTGTCCAGATCCACAAGTGCCGCGGGCATGTCATTGGCCATGGCATAGATGGTGCCGCGGTTGTAATAAGCGTAAGCGAATCCGGGTTCCAGATCTATGGCGCGTGTAAAATCTCTCAGAACTGACTGATAACCCACCTCACGGTCGGTCTCCTGCTCGGCTCGCCTTATCTCCACTGAGCGTGCCCTTACCTGTGCACGGCAGAACCACACGGCCCAGTTGTCGGGATCCACCTGAACAGCCTGGTTCAGGTCCGATTCGGCATTGGTAAAGTCCTGCAGCAGGGCAAAGTCAACGGCTCTGGCCAGCAGCAGGCATCCCGCATTGGCGGTATTGTCCGATAAGTACTGCGTGCGCAATCCTATATCGGCAAAGAGTTTGTCTATCTGTCTCTGGGTTAGTTGAACCTCACGGTTCTCAAGCATCAGTTCAGACATGAAGCATCCCGACGCAGAGAGTTCCTCGACAGCCTTGCTGCTGTGTACGGTGTTGACTGTCTGACTGTTATCCTTATAGAATGTAAAGCGGAACGGTTCCAGATACTTGACATCCACATTGCGGTTCTGCACCTTGCCGCGGTACTCGCTTGCGTATCCGGTTGAGTTCTCCAGGTTGTCGTCAACTATAATCTTGCGGTAGTTGCGCACGTTCTTGTCTGATTTCTCCCTGGTCTTGCCGTCATCCTCCTTCCCATCATCGTCTGAACCGTATCCCATAGCGTTGTTGAAACGGCGGTTCTGCTCCTGCAGCACCACCATCGCATCGGCTTCGGCTCCGCGGTGGTTACCCAGTTTCTCACGCACCTCGCTGCGCATCTGATAACCCTGGGTGAACTGCGGATACTCCTCAAGAACCCTGGTGATATCCTGCTCAGCCCCACGGTAATCGCCCGTCTGGTCGCGCAGTATGCCGCGGTAGAAGACAGCCATCAGGTTGTCGGGCTCGGAGGCAATGACAATGTCAAAATCCTCAATGGCACGGTTGTCATCACCTATCTGGGCGCGCAGGTTACCGCGGTTGTAATGACCGGTCACATTGCCCGGGTCTATCCTTATGCACATATCGTAATCAGACAGTGCACCGTTCAGATTATCACGGCAATAACGCACCATTGCGCGGGTTATGTAGAAACTTGCGTCACCCGGATCCAGATAGATAGCATGGTCCAGGTCCTCTTCGGCCTCCTCATAACGTTCCATGCGGGCCAGCATCATTCCGCGGCGATGCAGCATGGACGGATCGTAACGGTTTACATCGACAGCCTTGTTCACCCACTCCAGCGCACCCAGGCTGTCACCCTGTTCCCACATCAGATCGGAGCGCATGGCCATGGCAGGTGCGTATTTGGGCGATTCCCCAATAAGGGTATCGGCCACCTTCAAGGCCTCCTCGTTACGGTCCATACGCATCAGGCACAGAATCAGGTTGTGCCGCATCGCAGTGTTGGTGGGGTCACGGCGCAGTCCTTCGCGGAAATCGGCCATAGCCTCCTCATACTTGCTCTGATAGACGCGTGACAGTCCCCTGACCTGATATGCGTTCACCACGAACGGGTTGCGGTCAAGCGCCAGGCTGCAGTCCTGCTCGGCACCGCGGAAATCCTCAAGCGAGAGTTTGGCCACGGCCCTGTAGAAATAGGGCTCGGCCAGATACGGCTTGGCGTTTATTACCTGGTTGAAATACTGGATGGAGAGTACGTAATCATCAAAATAGAGAGCAGTCCTGGCCACCGACATCATACGGTCGGTGTTTATCTGAGCCTCTACCGGAGCAAACATACCCCATAAGGCTGCAGTTAAGGCAATGACGGCCCGCCCTATTCTCATTATTACTTACGTGCTACCTTGACTTTATAGTCACAACTGAACTTTCCGGCGGCGATGGAACTCAGTGCTTTCTTGTTCATCTGACGGCGCAGGGGTGACATACGGTCTATGAAACACTTACCGTCCAGATGGTCTATCTCATGCTGCAGGACGCGTGCGGGGAATCCCTCAAACCACTCGTCATGCTCCTGGAAGTTCTCATCCAGCCAACTTACGCGGACACGCTCGGGACGGTTAACCTTCTCGTGAATGCCCGGGAAACTCAGACAACCCTCCTCATACGGAACCATGGCTCCGTCAGTCTCCTCAATGTAGGGGTTGATATACGTACGGAAGTAGTCCTTGAACTCCGGCTGGTCATCGGAAATGACATCAAGGTCAACTACCACCAGTCTGATTGAAAGGCCCACCTGGGGAGCGGCAAGTCCCACGCCCTCAGATTTGCGGAGTGTCTCATACATATCCTGAATGAGCTGCGGCAGACCCTCATAGCTGCTGTCAATCTCTTCTGCCTCTTTTTTCAGGACGCCCTGTCCATACGTGTAGATAGGTAAAATCATATTTCTTTATATTGTTTTGAATCCATATACGACTCCAGGATGATGGTGGCGCTCACCTCATCCACAAGTGCCTTGTTGCGGCGTGCCATACGTCCTATACCCGAGTCTAGTATCGCCCTCTGGGCTATGACCGATGTAAAGCGCTCGTCAAACATCACGATCTTCTTGTCGGGGTACTGCTTGACAAGTTTGTCCACAAAAGGACGTATCTGTTTCATGCTGGCCGATTCCTCTCCGTTCATATTGGTGGGATAACCCACAACTACGATGTCCACGCTCTCCTTGCTGAAATAGTCAGCCAGAAAAGCGTTCAACTCATGCGTAGCCACGGTTCTCAATCCCCCCGGCACTATGCGCAGCGGGTCTGTCACCGCGATTCCGGTACGTTTGGTACCGTAATCAATAGCAAGAATCCTGCCCAAGGTTACTTCCTGTAGAGAATCCAGGCGCTCTGGAAATCCTGATTGTCAGGATATCTGGCCTTGAACTTGGTACGTTCTGCAACAGCCTCCTCCTTTGTGTCAAAGCTTGCGCAGACCACACGGTAGGTCTTGCCGGCCTCGTTAACCACAACGACTGCCTTATAGCCATCGTTCACAAGGCGCTCTCTGAGAGCGTCGGCATTGGCTTTGAGCGAGAAACTGCCGCATACTATGCCGTATGCCTTGATCTCCTGTTCGCCCGATACAACCGATACCTTCTCCTCGCGGACGGAAATATTGGCAACATCCTCGGCAGTGGGTGCATCGTTGTTTGATGCTACCGGCTCCTCGATGACTGCCTTTGCGCCATCGTCTGCAACTGCCTTCTCATATGCCTCCTTATAGGCGTTCTGACTTGATTTGCACGCTGACAGCGAAAGGACTGTTCCCGCAATCAGCAGATAAGCTAATTTCTTCATAGTCTTAATGATATTATTAATTAGTCCTGTTAAGGAACGTATTTGTCTCTGATTTGTTACTGCTCACAGTGTCTTTTGCAAGACATCCCGCAACTATGTCACGGGGTACAAGTTTCCAGTCTGTAGCCTTGGGCACACGGTATTCCTGATCTGTCTCCCTGCTAAGAGCCAGAGCGGTGATCATGTAGTACCGGATATCGGCCGGTGACGAACCGTTCAGGCGCTCACGCATCTCTTTTGGGGTGATGCCGATGGTACGGCTCAGCGTAGTCCCAAAGTACTGGTAAGAGTTTATCGTGGTCCTGTACATTTTGTCATCACTGAATGGCTGTCCGTCAGACATGGAGATTATGTTGATGCGGCTGCCCTCAGGTTTTGTGACATCAATCTCATACCTGATGCCGGCTGCCGTAACCAGACTGCTCATTGAACGGCGGCGTGACTTGAGCATACCTCCGTTGCCGTCCTTGACAGTATTGTAGAACTGGCTTGCAGACTGCTCAAGCGCCTTACGGATCTCACTGCCCTTCATCATGACCGATACCATGAAGTTGTCCGAGTCATAGACGCTGAACATATCCTTCATCCTGATGGGGCCGGCAGGGAAATATGACTTGCTGTATCCGGGTGACGCAAGTGATACCTCGGCACCCACAAAACGCATCTGAACGGTATGCTGCAAATCCATCAGCGTGGACCTTCCCCAAAGTACGGAATCTGCCTCAAGCGGAGCGGCAAGCACTCCCACGATTGAATCAGAGTACTCCTTCAGATCCTCATACCATCCCGACAGTTTCTTGGTAAAACGCTTGTCAGGTATCTCGGCTGTGATATTCACAAGTTCACCCTTTGTTTCAATGACAGGATGGTCTGTTCCTGCTCCCGTGATGGTAAGAGTTGTCAAACCGGCGTTAGTCAGGAACGGGCCGGTATTGAGCATAAGAACCGAATCACCGTTGCAGTCAACCGTCTTGAGACAACGTGCCCTGTGATCATGTCCGTACAGTATCACGTTGAAACCGGGTACCTCATTAACTATCTTGCGGACCACATTCTCCGTGACTCCGTCCTCATTCCGGCCGCCGTCATAACCTGAGTGGAACAGGCCCACTACCACATCGACCTTCTTGGTGCCTTTCAGAACGGGCATCCAGTATTTGGCAGACTCAATGATATCGGCCACGTCAAGTTCCCTGCGGTCATTGGGTTGCTGGAGATTGCTCAACTGGGTAGACATGCCCAGAACGCCAATCCTTACGCCCTTGGCCTCATATATCCTGTAGGGAGCCAGATAATCGCCGGGTTTCTCATAATAGACATTGGCTCCCAGTGCCGGGCATTTCAGATCCCTGAGGAACCTGTCGTAACAGGTGGGACCAACTGAGAAATCATGGTTTCCCAGAACCGTGGCAAAGCATCCCAGGTAGTTCAGGGCCTCGGCAGGAAGGCTTGTCCTTGAAAACTGGGCTGTTACGTCCTGATAAACATCCACTGCGCCCTGCAGGTTGTCACCGGCGTCCAGATAGACAACGTTACGGTTCTCCTTGCGCAGCCTGCTCAGGAAGGTTGAGAACTTGGCAAGGCTGCCCTCTCTCTGCTGCCCTGTCAGACAGTCCTCATCAAATATCCGTCCGTGAATATCGGATGTGGATACCAGACATACGGTAACCGGCTTACGGGGGCCGGTACAGCCTGTCACGATTGCCAGTATGACTGACAGAAAGAGGATATTCTTTGCTAACTTCTTCATTTTACGAATGACCATGATTCAAGACTCATATTCCCTGTCGATGTGATGTAGAGCTCATCCTGAACTCCCTTTAACCTATTGACCAGCGGAACACGTATCTCAGTGTATTCCGACGGTGAGTCAACCTCGGCAATGGCTATTATCGTACCCGCTGAACTGGGAGCATCTGACAATACGGCAAGTATTCCCTGACCCTTGACCTTGGCGGTAAAGCCCACAGGACCTTCGGCCAGATCCACCTTGGAGAGTCCTATCCATGAGCCTGATTTGAAATCGGCCGTACAGACATTTGTTCTTTTGTTATAATTTGTAGTCACACCATTCTCCCAAGCCATAGTCGCCCCGGGAACAGTTTGATAGGGATTGAAATTCTTAAGTTGTGAAACTCCTTGCTCTGTTATGTCAGATGTAGTCAGTCTGGTGATCCTTGCATTGACCGTATCAACTTTAAGCACACTCAAACATGTACTGCGCAACTCCACATTGTCATTAATATCCGGATTAGAACTGCGCATGGCACTCTTAAGCGTACGGGTGTGATAGAGAGCATAATACTTGCCCTTGAACTCCACAAATGCATGGTGATGGTTTCCTCCACCACCTGCCCATGACGCACCACCGGGATTATCAGAACAGCAGTCTACATAGGTAAACGGACCAAGAGGATTGTCAGACTCCATATAGCCCACATTTCCTCTGCCGGGACCACCGTCTGCCTGGAAATTGGAACAATAACTGTATAGATACTTGCCACCTATCTTGTTGATTCCAGCATCCTCAAATAGACAAGGAGGCCTTATCTCTATAGGAGTTCCGACAATTGATGTCATATTATCACCCAACTGTACGCAACGCGCCGAACGCGGATCGGCTGCATTCAGATTATCTATGCCACCTCCAAAATAAAGATATGCCTTTCCGTCATCGTCAATAAGCACAGCCGGGTCATAAACGGAAGGGACAACCGAAAATGAGCAGTTCTCTGTATTGTGGTTAACGAGAGCCTTACCGAGTGGATCTGTCCAGGGACCATAGGGGGTATCAGAAGTAAGCACACCTATACCGCTTGAATTGTTGGAAAAATACATGAAGTACTTCTCCTTGCCGTTTATTGTCTTGTGTGCGGCACAGGGAGCCCACATATTCACGGCCCATGGTGCAGGACCTCCGCTACCGGCTACGGGTTGAGTACCGTGATCCGTCCAATTGACCAGGTCATCAGATGAAATGATGGTCACATTTTTACAGTCACGATAATCCCAAGCATCCGTAATCGGGTTTCCGTCAGTTGACTTATAAAGATGGTCATCGGTCATATAGACATAGAGTCTGTCTCCGTCAACCATTCCGAACGGATCGGCGCCGAATTTGTGTCCCATCAGCGGATTGTGGTTACCAATCTTCTTGTATGATGTTTTCTTGAAACTCACAATACTCTTACGCTCCAGAATCAGTTCCTTCACAGTCCTGCGGTTGGTGCTCTCTATCTCAGGATTCCAGACTGTTATGCTGTCAATCTCGGCATAGATGATGGAATCAACCTTAGGCTTGGAATAATTCAGATTCCTGTTGTAATAAATCATGGCCTTGCCCTCCCTCTCGGCAGCCGCCAGACTGTCAAAGGTGACCAAAGGATAATCCTTTACCTCACCGTTGTGCCAGACCGACATGGTCCTGTAACCCTGTCCTGAGACGGAGGTTATGGCCGTAAACAACAATATCGTCAAAAATGCCCTTTTCATAAATATCATCTGCGTATCAAATGCCCAAATCTTTCTTGAACGCCTCAATCTTCTTCATAGCCTCGGCCTGAACCTTCAGGTAATCCTTCTTGTCAGCCATAGGCAGTTTAGCCTCCATGTAGAACTTGATCTTGGGCTCGGTTCCTGAAGGACGGACCGATATCTTGTCACCTGCGGCAGTAAAGTACTGCAGCACGTTTGACGGCTCGGGCATAATGAGATCGGTAACCTTACCCTGTGCATCGGTCTGCTTGAGCAGCTTGAAGTCCTTTATCAGAACCACCTTCTCACCTGCCAGAGTCTTGGGCGGGTTGGCGCGGAACTGCTCCATCATGGCCTTTATCTCATCGGCTCCGCTCTTGCCGGGCTTTACAACGCTTACGGCACCCTCCTGCGAGAATCCGTACTCCTGGTATGCATCAAGCAGCAGGTCCCACAGCGTCTTGCCGTTCTCCTTGGCCCATGCGGCAATCTCGGCCATCAGCGAGCAGGCCGATACGGCATCCTTGTCACGTACAAAGTCCTCAGCCAGGAAACCAAAGCTCTCCTCACCGCCGCCTATGTAGTGCTTGCCCTTGGCGTTCTCATCGGCAATGACCTTGGCAATCCACTTGAAACCGGTGTAGCAGTCAAACATCTCCAGGTTGTTCTTCTCGGCGATGCGGCTGATAACCTCGGTGGTTACGATGGTCTTTACGATGTACTCCTTGCCGGTCATCTTGCCCAGTTTGGTGTACTGTGTTATGATGTAGTACAGGAAAATCATTGCGGTCTGGTTACCGTTCAGGAGGGTAAGTTCACCCTTGTCGTCGCGGCAGGCCACACCCAGACGGTCGGCGTCGGGGTCCGATGCCATTACAACGTCAGCGTTCAGTTTGCGGGCCAGGGCCAGAGCCATGGTCAGAGCCTCGGGGTACTCCGGGTTGGGTGATACTACGGTCGGAAAGTTGCCGTCCGGAATCATCTGCTCGGGCACGCAGTTCACGTTGGTGAATCCCCACTGCTTGAGTGATCGCGGAATCATTACGCGGCCGCATCCGTGAAGCGGAGTGTAAACTATGCAGAGGTCATGGTTGCGCTTAACCAGGGCGGGATCAATGCAGATACGCTCAATGGCATCCAGGTAGGGTTTGTCAACCTCCTCGCCTATGATCTGGATCAGAGCGGGATTGCCCTTGAACTTGATATCGGCCACCTTAACCTTGGCAACCTCATCAATGATGCCGGTATCATGCGGAGCCAGCACCTGTGCGCCGTCCTCCCAGTAGGCCTTGTAACCGTTGTACTCACGGGGGTTGTGGCTGGCGGTCACGTTCACACCGCTCTGGCAGCCCAGGTAACGGATTGCAAATGAAACCTCAGGTGTGGGGCGCAGGTCATCAAACAGATAAACCTTGATGCCGTTGGCGCTGAATATGTTTGCTACGGTCTCGGCAAACAGACGTCCGTTGTTGCGGCAGTCATGTCCCACTACGACCGATATCTCCTTACGCTCCTTGAAGTTTTTGTTCAGATAGTTGGCCAGGCCCTGGGTAGCCATACCAACGGTGTATATGTTCATGCGGTTGGTACCTGCGCCCATGATGCCGCGCAGTCCGCCTGTTCCGAACTCCAGATCCTTGTAGAATGCGTCAATCAGATCTGACTTGTCCTCTTTTGCCATGAGGGCCTTGACCTCCTCACGGGTCTTCTCATCGAATGAACTGCCCAGCCACTCCTGAGCCTTGGCAGTTACCAGTCCCAATAATTCGTCCATATATGCTAATACTAATAGTTTCTCTATACGTAATTAGCAAAGGTACGGATTATTTTCCTAACAACCGCCTTAAAAGGAGATAGAATTGAACCTGCAGGAAATAAAGCCTGAATGAATGAAACGGAATATAGCCCGGTTTCATTTTAAGTCCGGCGGGCAGCAGACTTTTGTCAATATCCTTCCATACTCTGCGGAACCTTTCCAGAGCCTGTTCTCGGTCAAGTATCTCCCTGTTTCTGAGCCAGATACCGATAATGCCGGTTAGGTTCACCCAGCGCTCGCGCTCAAACAGCGCCAGGACCTCCCTGCCCTGTCCCGCCTCACGCAACTGGCGCGCCATTGACATATTGGCCTCAAGCAGTTCCAGCCTCAGGGCCGATACGCGGTTGGTCATGCTCTCACCGTGCTGACGGTAGTAGTAAACGCCGTCGCACTGTCTCACCTTCACGCTGTGCAGATAGTGCATGCGGGTGGTATTGTCATCGCTGTAAAGACGGCATGAGGTGTCATACGGAAAACGTCTGAAAAGATCCGTCCTTGATACATACAATCCGTGGATTGACCAGTCCAGACTGAGCCGGAACGCCTCCTCTCCGCTCCACTCCCTCTTATCGGAGCGCATCGGGTACGGGGTCTCCTCCGTGCCGTTCACATAGACCAGACGCAACAGCACGGAGCCCGTATCGGGGTCAGAGTCAAGAATCTTTACCGCCTGTTCAAGGGCATCGGCCGACATTGTATCATCGGCATCGAGCATGGTTATATAATCGCCGTCGGCTACCTCAATGCCCATGTTCCGGGCTACGGCCTGACCGGCGTTTTGGTTACGACGCAGGATCTGTATCCGGCTGTCTTTGTCTGCATATTTCTGAAGTATTGCGGGAGTAGAGTCAGTAGACGCATCGTCAATGCAGACTATCTGAATATCCTTAAGAGTCTGGTTTACAAGTGAATCCAGACAGGTCTCCAGATACTTTTCAGCATTGTATGCCGCTACCAGAACCGTAACCCTGCTCATAGGCCCAACTTGTTTTTCACCTTGTCGCTGACGGACCTGATTAATGAAGTATGCTTCTTAAGGTAGTAATACGAATGCAGGACCGATACCGCCAGCAGCGCCATGCCTGCAACCCACTGCCAGACTCCGTCCAGATAAAAGAGAGCCACCCATGTTGCCACGATAAGAGGCAACTGGACCAGGAATACGCTGAGCGCACGCCTGGAATATGTGATTCCGTATCGGGCATGAGTTATGGCATAGACAATCAGCATATCGGCAACGGCTGCAATTGTCAGCGCAGCGCCTGTCATGGTTATGCCGCCAAAGTTGAAGAAGCCCACCACCGCAACTACAAAGACCACGTCGTAAAGTACCTCCTGCAGCATGAACGTCTTGGAGTCACCCTTGGCCAGCGATACGTATGACAGCGGAGTGGTCATTGCCTTGAACGCCAGGCCTATGGCCGCCAGCCGCGCCATCGGTATGGCCTCCAGAAAGCGGGTGGTCAGAAGCAGGTTCACTATCAGCCCCAGGAATACTATGAAGCCCACAACCATGGGCGCCATGAGAAGTATGGCAACCTCTGCCTGACTGTTCACCAGGTCATTCACCTTCTCCTTGTCCTGATTGACCGCCGACAGCCTTGGGAAATAGTCTGATTCCATAGCCGAGAAGACAAACATCCCCAGATATGAGATCAGCAGGTAGCCCGCACTGTATATGCCTGTTATCTCGGCATTTCCGTGTTTCATCAGATAGTTGGCTATGATGGAGAAGGCACCTGCGCCAAAGAATGACGTGACGGTAAAGAAGATACCCAGCCGGATCATTCCGAAACCCTTTCTAAGAGTCCTGCCCGAGAACGGTTTTACCCTGTAGGGATAGGCGCGGAACGTGTATCGGCAGGTAATTATCATCGATGCAAAGGCCACCAGCACCAGCGACGGAGCAATACCCTGCAGTCCGAACTTCCATAACAGCGGGATTGAGATAAGCAGTGTGGCCACCACGGTAATCAACTGGCTCTTGGCCAACTCACGCAGCATGCCCGTGCCCTTCATTATGGCCATCTCGCCGCCGTTTACGGCACTGAACGCAGCCATGGGAGACAGCATCAGGAACGAAAGCGTGTAACCCCAGTCGCCCTCAAACGCCCAGTAACTGAACAGGGGCGCCAGCAGCAGGCAGAGCACCATACCGGCCATTGCTGTCAGAAACGCCCAGGTACGGGTAATCAGCAGACTCTCCTCAAGAACCCCCTCATCCCCCTGGCTCCGGCACTCCGACACCGTCTTTACGGCGCTGAACGGAACGCCCAGATCAGTGGTACTCTTTACCAGGTTCAGGGTACGGTTGAACGACTCCGTGATACCGAATCCGGTAGGTCCCAAAAGCATGGATACCAGTTTGGTACGCACAATGTTAATCAGGACGACAATGCCCTGCACGCCGCCAAACAGACCGGTATACTTGATAATCCTGTCGTATGAGTCAGTTTCTCTCTTTCCCACGTTACAATAAACGCGATTATAACTGCAAAAGTATACAGAATCTAAAATAAAGAGCTTATTTTTACGTTTTAGAGTAAGTATGGCAACATTATCGGTCATAGTCCCCGTTTTCAATTCCGCCGACACGCTTGAAAGATGCGTCAGCAGCATCCTCTCACAGCAGGTTGACGGCCTTGAACTCATACTGGTTGACGACGGCTCCACAGACGGCAGTCCCGCCCTCTGCGACCGCCTGTCCGGGGCCGATGACCGCGTCCGTGTGATCCACCGCGCCAACGGAGGCCTCAGTGCCGCCCGCAACACCGGAATCGATGCCGCCACAGGCACCTGGATTGCCTTTGCGGACAGCGACGATGAACTTGCTCCCGATACCCTTTCAGCCAATCTTGAGCTGGCCACTGATGATGTTGATCTGGTGGAGTTTCCCGTATCGGTTCACTATGGTGCGCCCAATTGCTACCAGCTTGATTTTGAGTTCCGTTCCGTATCGGGTGATTATGTTTTCAGGCACTGGATCAAGTCCGGCGGTTACAACCATTGCTACGCCTGGAACAAGATATACCGCACCACTCTTTTTGAGGGCATCCGTTTCCCCGAGGGTGAGAACTTTGAGGATGCCGCAATCTGCCCGTCCATAATTCGCAGGTGCCGCGCCGTAACTTATTCTGACCGTGGCCGTTACCTCTATTACAGTTCAGGCGGAAGCATAACCCTGCAGTACCGTTTTGCCAATCAGGAACCGCTGTTCCGTCACAACCTTGAACTGCTACAATCCCTCAAAAAAACGGGGGTAGATGCCGAGTCTTTTGGCAAGCTCTGGAACATATGCCTGAACCTGCTCATTGATCTTGCCCGATGCAAGGATGCAGACAAGGATTATATTGCTCAAAAGGCCGCGGTTCTGGCCTCTTTGAAGCCCTTGAACGCCAGGCGTTACGCCGGTTCTCTCAAGCAGAAAATAAAGGTTGCCATGGGACCCGCCGCCGCATGTAAGTTACTCAGTATAAGGAAATACAAATGAAACTGTCCGTAATCATACCCTACTGGAATCCCGACGGCAACGCCCAGACTGACGCGCTGCTCATGAGAGCCGTAAGGTCTGCACAGGACAGCCGGCCGTTTGAGATTATCGTGGTCAATGACGGCTCACCCTCTGACCCCGATCTGACATCCTTCCCTGAGGTCCGGTACCTGCGCCGTGAGCACGGAATGCTGGGTGCCACCCGCAATACCGGAATAGAGGCCGCAAAGGGCGATGTAATCTCCTTCCTGGATGCTGATGACTACTACTATCCCGGCTCACTTAAACCCTGCCTGGAGGCAATGGAGGCCACCGGTGCCGACCTGCTAGGATTCGGCCACAGCATCACCGCAAATGCCGAGGGCATTGACTCCGTAAAGACCTGCTGCGGACCCTCATTTTCCAGCCCCGTGACAGGCGATGAGTTCATGCGCTCCAACAATCTCTTTGGCAGCGCCTGCCAGTATATCATAAGCCGCCAGCTCATTGAAGAAAACGCCTTACGCTTTAAGGAGGGCGTC
>JAEEGJ010023236.1_pt1 | contig 13040 bp, 10 predicted proteins | sample 8958761 | NCBI WGS metagenome assembly JAEEGJ01 (sample SAMN16246546, study PRJNA631951) | gut metagenome | biome: gut microbiome; feature: rumen; material: RS-attached | host: Bos | place: Iran: Karaj | collected 2018-10
GCTATGGCGCGGGGGCGCACCTCTTCCCATTCCGAACAGAGAAGTTAAGCCCCGCCGCGACGATGATACTGCGGGAGACCGTGGAAAAGTAGTTCGCCGCCCACCCATAACGGAAAGCCCGTCAGCAAGCGCTGGCGGGCTTATCTGTTTTTATTCCTTTGCTATTATTTTTCCATCCTTTCTATATTTTTTCCTATCTTTGCCCGTTTTTACGAAGCAAATCGATAGACCAATGATAGACGTTAAGTTTTTAGTTAAGAATCCCGACATCGTCAGGGAAAACATCAAGAAGAAATTTCAGGACAACAAGTTGCCTCTCGTTGATGAGGCCATCAGCCTTTACACACAATATTGCGACTGCCAGCAACGTGCCGACGACCTGCGTTCGCAACGTAACTCCATCTCCAAGGAGATTGGCATACTCTTCAAGAATAAGGAAGTGGAAAAGGCCAACGAGATGAAGAAACTCGTCGAGGCCAACGCCCAGGAGCTGGAGCAACTCGGCAAGCAGCAGACTTCGCTGATGGATCAGTTGACTAAGGTGATGTATGCCATCCCCAACATCATCGCTCCTGAGGTGCCTGTAGGCAAAGACGACACCTTCAATGTGGAGAAAGAACGCTTTGGCGAACCCGTGGTGCCCGATTTTGAAGTGCCTTACCATGCCGATATCATGGCCAAGTTCAATGGTCTCGACCTTGACTCGGCCCACCGCGTGGCTGGCAACGGCTTCTATTATCTCATGGGCGACATCGCACGCCTGCATTCTGCCGTCATCACCTATGCCCGCGATTTCATGATCGAGCGTGGCTTCACCTACTGCATCCCGCCGTTTATGGTGCGCAGCGAGATTGTCTCTGGAGTGATGAGTTTCGCTGAGATGGACGCCATGATGTACAAGATCGAAGGCGAAGACCTCTATCTGATCGGCACCAGTGAACACTCCATGATTGGTAAGTTTATCGACCAAATCGTGTCCGAAGAGAGCTTGCCCCTCACGTTGACGAGCTATTCACCCTGCTTCCGCAAGGAAAAAGGTGCTCATGGCATTGAGGAACGAGGCGTCTACCGCATCCACCAGTTCGAGAAACAGGAGATGGTGGTGCTCTGCAAGCAAGAGGATGCCGACTACTGGTATGAGCAGATGTGGAAGAATACGGTGGATCTGTTCCGCTCGATGGACATCCCCGTGCGTACGCTGGAATGCTGCTCTGGCGACTTGGCTGACCTCAAAGTGAAATCACTCGATGTGGAGGCTTGGTCACCGCGTCAGAAGAAGTATTTCGAGGTGGGCAGCTGCTCCTATCTTGGAGATGCCCAGGCTCGTAGATTGAAGATCAGAATCAAAGGTAAGAACGGCAACTACTTTGCCCACACCTTGAACAATACGGTGGTCGCCCCGCCGCGTATGTTGATAGCTTTCTTGGAGAATAACCTCCGCGCCGACGGCTCTGTGGCCATCCCGAAGGCATTGCAACCCTATATGGGCGGAAAAACTGAAATTAGATAATTATGGACATCTCCGTTGTTATACCCTTGCTGAATGAGGCCGAGTCGCTGCCTGAGCTGGAGGCATGGATTCGTCGCGTGATGGACGAGCATAGCTTCTCCTATGAGATTGTGTTTGTCGATGACGGCTCCACCGATAACTCTTGGGCCGTGATCCAGCAGCTCTCACAAGCTAACCCGAATGTGAAGGCCCTGCGTTTCAGAAGAAACTATGGTAAGTCACCGGCACTGAACGAGGGCTTCAAGGTGGTGCAAGGCGACGTGGTCATCACCATGGACGCCGACCTTCAGGATAGCCCCGACGAAATCCCTGAACTCTATAAGATGATCAAGGAGGAAGGCTACGACCTCGTTTCAGGTTGGAAGAAGGTGCGCTACGACTCCAAGATTGCGAAGAACATCCCTTCGAAGTTTTTCAACTGGACTACACGTAGGATGTCGGGCATCAAGCTGCACGACTTCAACTGTGGCCTGAAAGCCTATCGAAATGAGGTGGTGAAGAATATCCAAGTGTACGGCGAAATGCACCGTTACATCCCTGTCATCGCCAAGATGAACGGCTTCACCCATATAGGGGAGAAGGTGGTACACCACCAGAAAAGGAAATACGGTAGTAGTAAGTTTGGTATGAGCCGTTTTGTGCGCGGATACCTTGACCTGCTCACCATCAACTTCATCTCGAAGTTCAGCAACCGCCCGATGCATTTCTTCGGTATGTTGGGCTCCATCACATTTTTGGTGGGCTTCATTATCGCATTGTATCTGGCTTGCTCACGTCTGTTCTTCCATGTCTATGGCATGACGCGTAGGCCGTTGTTCTATTTTGCGCTCTTAGCCATTGTTCTTGGTGTGCAGCTCTTCTCGACGGGCTTCCTCGCCGAGATGATCACCTCGACGCAGCGTGAGAAACGCGTGTATTCCATTTCGGAACGTATCAATGTAGCATAAAAAAAGCCACCAGCTGGTGGCTTTTTTTATGCTATGTAGATCAATCAATACAATTCGTCTAAACCGCCGTCAATACTTTCGTCGAAACTGTCACCGAATTCATCGTTGAATTCGTCCTCATCGAATTCGTCCTCAAACTCATCAAATGGGGAGTCGTCGGCAAAGTCGTTGTTTTCCCAGTCAAAGTCGCGTTCTAGTTTCGACTCGTCAAATTCATCCTCTTCTTCATGTCCGCTGATGAAGCTGTCGATCTCATCGTCGCTCATCTTGTCGAAATTGACATCCAGAAGAGCCGAGTCGTTGATGGCACGTCCCATCGACTTCAACTCGCGCATCACGGAAGGGGAGACATAGAATTCGTCAATGTTTTCTTCGCAGTATTTCAGGTATTTAGGGTCTTTCTCATACACTTCGGCGATGGTCATGCCCTCATATTTACCGAAGGTGAATACTGAATCAATGTCATAGAATTTCATATTATTTCCTTTCTTTTTTGTCAGTTAATAGTGTCTTTTTCAGTCCGCAAATATCATGCATTTTTACGTTTTTCGCAACAAAAACCTACTTTTTAAAAGCAAAAAACACGGCGAGGATGATGAACAGGAACGAAATGACATGGTTCCAACGGAAGGATTCGGTCTTGAACACTGTGATAACGATGACGGTGAACACGGTCAATGAAACGGCTTCTTGAATGACTTTCAGCTGGATAAGATTGAATGGACCTCCGTTTTGCATAGCACCGATGCGGTTGGCGGGGATCATGAAGGAATACTCGAATAAAGCGACGCCCCATGACATCAAGATGACAAGAAACAACGGCCAGTCTTTCGAAGAGGGGACGATTTCAAGCAGTTTCAGCTGTCCGTACCATGCAAAAGTCATAAAGACATTTGAGACAATAAGTAATAAAACGGTGTAAAGTCCTTTCATTGGGTGTTGTTTTTAACGGGGTGCAAAAGTACAGGATTTTCTTTCATGTCCGACATTTATTCCTATTTTTGCACAACCAAATGAGAACATCATGAATGCTACCATAATACTTTCCGTATTTGTTTTGTATACCGTTCTTTTGTTTGTGATTTCGCACTTCACGGCGCGGAAGTCCGACAACAATGCGTTTTTCCGAGGCAACAAGAGTTCGCCGTGGTTTGTGGTGGCCTACGGCATGATCGGTGCCTCTTTGTCGGGCGTGACCTTCATGTCGGTGCCGGGCGGCGTTTATACTGGGCAGTTCACCTATATGCCTCTTGTGTTTGGCTATGTGTTAGGCTATGCAGTGATTGCATTGGTGTTGCTGCCGCTGTATTATCGGTTGAACCTGACTTCCATCTATTCCTATCTTGAGATGCGATTCGGCCCGAGGTCGGAGAAGACGGGCGCGGCATTTTTTATCCTGTCGCGGCTGTTAGGCTCGGCTCTGAGGATGTATCTCGTTGTCTTTGTGCTTTATGAGTTTGTTTTCAAGGAATGGGGCATACCCTTCTGGGTGCCTGCGGTCATCTTTATCGCCATCATCTTGCTCTACACCTTCAAGGGTGGCATCAAAACGGTGGTTTGGACGGATACCTTGCAGACGACATTCTTGTTGCTGGCGGCTTTCCTGACGGCATGGTTCATCATGAAGAATTTGAACATCTCCTTGGGCGACCTGCTGAAATCGGCTTCGCAGAAAGGCTATACCAAAGTGTTTGAGACGGATTGGACCCACAATAAGTTCTGGGTCAAGCAGCTGTTGAGTGGCATGTTTATCACCATTACGATGACGGGTTTGGACCAGGATATGATGCAGAAGAACCTGACCTGCAAAAATCTGCGTGATGCCCAAAAGAATGTGATGACTTCAAGCCTGTTGTTTGTGGTGGTCAATGCGCTCTTCCTTTGCTTGGGTGCCGCCTTGATTTATTATGCCCAGCAGACGGGCTTCCAACTGCCAGTCAACGAAGCGGGTGTGGTGGTCAACGACAAGATTTTCCCCTCGGTGGCCTTCTCCTTGAGTAAGTTCACGGCTATCGTCTTCGTCATTGGACTTGTGGCTGCAGGTTATTCCAGTGCCGACGGCACTTTGACGGCCTTGACGACCACCTTCTGCTTCGACTTCATGCGATTCGACAAGAAACAGCTTACCGAACAGCAGATCACACAACGCCGCAAATGGATCCATGTGGCTTTCGCTTTGTTGTATTTGTTGGTGATCATTGCATTTAGGCCTTTCCACAACGAGTCACTGATTGATAAGGTGTTCGACATTGCAGGTTATACCTATGGACCCTTACTAGGCCTCTATACTTTCGGGCTGTTTGTCAAAAACAGAAAGGTCATCGACAAGGCAGTGCCATTCATCACAGTGGCCTCGCCTGTCATCAGTTATTTCTTGAAGCTGTATTCGCCTCAGTTGTTTGGTGGGTATAAGATTGGCTTTGAAATACTGGTTATCAATGGTTTATTGACATTTATGGCCTTGTTGGCTTTTAGCAGAAAGGAAAAAACGGCATAAAAAAGGTGTATTTGTCGGAAAATGTGTATTTTTGAAGTTTGAATCTAAATAATTTGAAAATGAATAAGATTGTTACCAAGATTGCCCTTGCCTTGTTAGTCATGACCTGCATGATGGGTCAGGCCGAGGCTCAGATTGTCACTACTTTTGCCCGTAATGTCACGCCAGGGCAGCAGAATGGCTTGTATTATTCTTTGCCTCAGACCATGCTGAAGCTGGATTTTGTCATTGAGGAGACCAAGCTCGAGAAGAGTCCTCTTGCTGACTATGCCCAAAACTATATGGGTAATGCTGACGTGGTGGAATACGAGACCACAGAATACAAGCTCCTTGATGTGAAGATGTCGACGGTGGCAAGCCCCGATCCCTCCGCTTTGTTCTTTGTGACGTTCGGTAGTGCAAGAGGTGGAGCCAAGGCTTTGTTTGACGTGATGCCCAATGGCATCATCCGCAGCGTTGGTCTCGGCAATGCCGTTGGCGAAGAGACGGCTGTGGCTCCTGTAAAGGAAGAACAGCCCGAAGTACCTGTAGCGAAAGCCTACAGCAAAGACGTCACCAGCTTAATTACAACTGGAAAATCTAATGGTCAATTGGCCAAAGAAGTGGCTGACAAGATTGAGGAGATCCGCAAAGCAAAGTTCTATCTGATTTCGGGTGATGTGGAGATGGCCTCCAACCCTGAGACTTTCAGTATGATGTATCAGAAGCTCGAAGAGATGGAAGACGAATACACCCAGCTGTTGCTCGGCCAACGTAAGAGCAAGACCGTTGTGAAGACTGTTTACGTGATTCCTAATAAAGAGACGCCCGTGCAGACCGTGGCCAGGTTCTCCGAATATGAAGGTCTGACAGTGGGTACGGCAGGTTCGGGTGAGACCATCTCGGTGCAGACCATGTCGCTCAACACCACAGAAGCCATCAATGCTCCGAGTCAGTCGGCCATCGAGTCGATGAACTATGAGAACAAGGTCTTCTACCGCGTGCCTGAGCAGGCCTTGGTGAAGGTGTTGCGTGGCAATAAACCCTTGGCAGAGGAACGTATGACTGTCAATCAATTGGGCGCCTTGTTGATGGCACCACTTCAAAACACGAAATTGGTGTTTGACACCAAGACGGGTCAGATAACCAATTTGATCATGCAATAGGAGAGAGGCACCGCAAGGTGCCTTTTTCATTATAAGGCTTCTTTGATGCGTACCAGTTGTCTCAACAAGTCTTCGACTTTGTCGAGGCACAGCATGTTGGCACCATCGGATTTGGCTTGGGAGGGGTTGGGATGCGTCTCCATAAAGATGCCATCGGCACCTGCAGCGATGCCTGCCTTGGCGATGAGGCCAATCATCTCGGGTTGTCCGCCTGTGACACCGCTGCTTTGGTTGGGCTGCTGCAACGAGTGGGTGACGTCGAGGATGACGGGCACGCCAAACTGCTGCATGGCGGCGATGTTGCGATAATCCACCACCAAATCCTGATAGCCGAACATAGAGCCGCGTTCGGTGAGCATGACCTTGTCGTTGCCCGACTGTTGAACCTTCTCGACGGCAAATCTCATGGCCTCGCCTGAGAGGAATTGTCCCTTCTTGATGTTGACAGTCTTGCCTGTTTTGGCAGCGGCCACAAGGAGGTCGGTCTGGCGGCAGAGGAAAGCAGGGATTTGCAGTATATCCACATATTCGGCAGCCATGGCGGCTTCTTCAGCGGCGTGTATGTCGGTCACCACGGGGAGTTCGAATTCCTTAGCCACTTTTTGCAGCACCTTCAATGCTTTTTCGTCGCCGATGCCGGTGAAGGAGTCCAGTCTGGAGCGGTTGGCCTTGCGATATGAGCCTTTGAAAACCAAAGGAATGTCAAGTTTTTGACAGATGTTTTTCAAGGTCTCGGCAATGAAGAGAGGTGAGCTCTCATCCTCGATGACGCAAGGGCCAGCCAAGAGGAAGAAACGGTCGGGGCGAAGGTCTTTCAGGATGTCGAATTTTGTGGTGTCCATGGTGGAGTTTTTTTTTGCAAAAGTAGTGTTTTTTTTGAATGTCGGCCCTTCGACAGGCTCAGGGACCTTGGTTTTTGTGTTTTAGCAGGTCCCTGAGCTCGTCGAAGGGCAGTCTTATCATTGTTTTTTAAAACGCGGATGATACGTGGTTAGTGTGTCGCGAAGCAATTCGTCGGAGATATGCGTATAGATTTCCGTCGTGCTTACGCTGGCGTGTCCTAACATCTGTTGGACTGCGAGCAAATTCGCACCGCCTTCCAAAAGATGTGTTGCAAAGCTATGCCGGAAGGTGTGTGGACTGATGGTTTTGTCGATGCCATTCTTCTCGGCGAGTTCTTTCACGATGAGAAAGACCATTTGGCGTGTGAGGCCTGTGCCACGACTGTTAAGGAAGACCGTGTCGGTGAATTTGGGTTTGGGCGTGATGTGCAGCCGCGCACCTTCGATGTATTGATAGAGGATTTTCAGGCTACTATCGCCTATGGGGACAAGGCGTTCTTTACTGCCTTTGCCAAAGATACGCAGGAAGCCATCTTCCTTATAGATGTTGCTGATTTGCAAACCAATGAGTTCTGATACACGCAGACCGCAGCCATACATCACCTCAATCATGGCTTTGTTGCGGTGGCCATTGGGTTGGCTGAGGTCGATGCTGTCGATCATCTTTTGGATTTCCTCGTAGCTCAGCACTTCGGGGAGATGGCGTCCGAGGGTGGGTGAGGAGATGAGTAGGGTAGGGTCTTTGTCGGCGATTTCCTCTTGAGTCAGATAACGCCAAAACGACTTCAGCCCCGATAGAATGCGGGCCTGCGAAGTGGCGCCTATGTTGAGGTCGAAGAGATAGGCGAAGAAGTTTTCAATGGTTTCTTGGGTAATGGCATTGATGTCGGTGGATACCTTTTCGGCTTCAAGGTATTGCAGAAACAGGTAGACATCGTGGCGATAGGCCTCCACGCTATTGTCGGACAGTGATAGCTCAAGCCGCAGATAGTCGGCGAAGTGCTTGATGAGGTTGGGGCTGAGGGTGACCTGTTCCATCGTTTTGTTTTTGCAAAGATACAAAATAAATGGGACGCGAGCTTCCATGTCTCGCGTCCCGTATCATAATGTCTCATGTCCCTATCAATCCAGTGTGTGGATGACGAGGCCAGAGCGCAGTTTCGGCTCAAACCAAGTGGTCTTGGGAGGCATGATGTTGCCGGTGTCGGCAATGTCGATGATCTGCTTCATGCTCACAGGATAGAGCGCGAAGGCGACCTTCATCTCACCGCTGTCCACACGGCGCTTCAGCTCGCCGAGGCCGCGGATACCGCCAACGAAGTCGATGCGCTTGTCGGTGCGGAGGTCCTTGATGCCCAGAATCTTGTCGAGGACAAGGTTGCTGAGGATGGTGACGTCCAACACACCGATCGGGTCGTTGTCGTCGTAGGTGCCGGGCTTGGCCGTCAGACTGTACCACACGCCCTCGATGTACATCGAGAAGTTGTGGAGCTTGTTGGGCTTGTACTCGGTGTCACACTCGCAGTGGCAGGGGAACTCGCAGTTGCACTTGCCGCCGTCCTTGGTGCAGTTGCACTTGCACTCGATGTCGAAGTTCTCTTGTAGGGCTTTGAAGAAGTCCTTGGTGCTGAGACCGTTGAGGTCTTTCACGACGCGGTTGTAGTCGATGACATTCAACTGGTTGTCGGGGAAGATGACGGTCATGAAGTAGTTGTACTCTTCTTTACCAGTATGGGCGGGGTTGTGCTCCTTCTTCTCCTGACCGACGAGGGCTGCGGCAGCGCTACGGTGGTGACCATCGGCGATGTACATGGCCGGGACCTTCTTGTCGAACAGCTCGACGAGGCGGGCGATGGTGGCCTTGTCGTCGATGATCCAGAAACGATGGCCGAAGCCGTCTTCCTTGGCGATGAAGTCATAGATGGGCTTCTCAGCGGTGATCTTGCTCACGATGGCGTCGATTTCGGCGACGGCAGGGTAGGCGAAGAACACAGGCTCGACGTTGGCGTTGGTGAGGCGGACGTGCTTCATACGGTCCTCTTCCTTGTCCTTACGGGTCAGCTCGTGCTTCTTGATGACCTTGTTCACATAGTCCTCGCTGTATGCGCAGGCCACGATGCCATACTGCCAGTGGGCGTTGGCATCGGTGGGGTTCATGCTCTGGGCGTAGATATAAAGCTTTTCCTCTTGGTCTTGCTTGATCCATCCGAAGTCTTTGAACGAGTTGAAGTTCTCGACGACTTTCAGATAGGTCTCGAGGTCGCTGTCCTTGTGGCCTTCGGGCAGGTCGATTTCGGCCTTGGTCACGTGGAGCAGGCTATAGGGGTTGCCTTCGCATTCTTTGCGTGCTTCTTCGGTGTTCAGCACGTCGTAGGGACGGGAGGCGAGTTTCTGGACGATGTCCACGCCGGGACGCCATCCTTTGAACGGTTTGATAACTGACATTGTATTAGAGTTTTAATTGATGATTCTTTGGTTTGTTTTCGACAGTCAGACTTCAGGGTTATTGACTGAATCATGTTTCTGAAAAGAGATAATCAGCGCGCCGATCATCTTGGTGAGTTCCATCAGTTCGTTGCGGATGTCGCTTTCTTGAGTTTCGTCAATCAAAGACTGTTTTGAGGCTAAAGTGCAGAGCATCACGCATTTGCCGATGTTCGACTTGGCTTTCTGCAAATACTCGATAAACTCCATTTTTGGGCGGCCTGCACCTTCGATGATGTTGGAAGAGATGTATCCGGCTTCGGTGAGGAATTGGTCGATGATGATCTTTTGGGCGGCTGTTTGGGTCGTATTACTGAGGGAAAGGATTGCATTGGTAAAGTCCACCGACTTGTGATAGATGCGGAGTCCTTCAAACTTGAAGAAATTTGTGGGTTTTGTAGTTTCCGGAATCATTATCAGGCAATTAAGGGAAAGACACCTCAAGAAGGCTTGGGGTGTCTTTCAGTGTTGGTTGAATTATTTGTTCACTTGGAAGCGTCTGTTGCCGGTCTTGAAGAAATCGGCAATCTGGTTGGCAGCAGCCAAACCGGCGTTGATGTTGGCTTCTTCGGTCTGGGCACCCATCTTCTTGGGTGTGGCGAAATAGCGGCCTTCGAAAGCCTTGAACTCGGCATCAGCATCGGGCATGATGTCGGTGATGTACTTGAGGTCGGTGCGCTCGGCCATCAGCTTGAGCAGCTCGGGCTCGTTGATGACTTCCTTACGGGCGGTGTTCACGAGGATGCCGCCTTTGTGCATCTTGTTGACCACAGCGTAATTGATGCTCTGCTTGGTCTCGGCAGTTGCCGGGATGTGCAGCGAAACAACGTCGCAGGTCTCGAAGAGGGCGTCGCGGTTGGCAACGGCGTGCACACCAGCTTCTTCGATCTTGTCGGCGGGGACGAACTCGTCGAAAGCATAGACTTCCATGCCGAAGCCCTTGGCGATGCGGGCGACGTTGCGACCCACGTTACCGAAGGCGAGGAGGCCGAGTTTCTTGCCCATGAGCTCAGTGCCGCTCTTGCCGTTGTAGAAGTTACGGACGGCATAGACCAGCATACCCATGACCAGCTCAGCAACGGCATTGCTGTTCTGACCAGGCGTGTTCATGGCCACGATGCCTTTGGCAGTGCAAGCCTCAAGGTCGAGGTTGTCGAAACCGGCGCCGGCACGGACGACGATCTTCAGGTTGTTAGCGTGGTCGATGACTTCCTTCGTCACCTTGTCGGAACGGACGATGAGGGCGTCGGCGTCGGCGACAGCCTTGTACAGGTCGTTGACATCAGTATATTTTTCCAAAAGAGCCAGTTCGTAGCCATTCTTCTCTACGACTTCGCGGATGCCGTCAACGGCGATCTTGGCGAACGGTTTCTCTGTTGCTACTAATACTTTCATGATAAATTCTCAATTTTCAATTATCAATTGTCAATTTATAGAAATCCAGCAGACATTGGCGAACGAAGTTCTGGTCGAAGCGTTCGGCAATCATAGGTCGGGCATTCCCAGCCATACGTTCCCGCATTTCGTTGTCCGTCAGCATCAGCTTCATCGCCTCATATAGCGCCCCCTCATCCTTCGGCGGAATCACAATCCCGTTCGTTTTAACCTTAACGCTAACGGGAACCTTAACTTTTTCTTCTTCGTTACCTGATCCTCCCTACCTCAACGGACCACCATAAGTATTCCATTTTACCAACCTGTCAAACAGGAAGATGCCGTCCCATGGCATTTCAAAGTTCAACATTCGTCCTATCAAGGGCAAGCGCATCACTCCACGCTTCGTCGCTTCAGTTGCAAATTCAATTGCCTTTTCTGTTGGAGCAGCAATGCCAATGGTCTGGGTATTCTCGTCAATATATTTCAGGCTGTCGAAGATACTCTTCACTTTATGAACAAAGAGTACTCTGCTATAGACTGGCTTATCTATTTCATCTATGTCATCTAATAAAACAGTCCATGACATGGTTTCACTTCCTTTTACAGATCCTTTGAAGTCATATACTCCACGAATTGAATGAATCTGAGACACTTGTTCAGGCGACATCAAAGGCTTAGGAATCTGAAGTTCGGTCTTCTGCATCGAATCTCCGAGAATATCAACAAATTCCTCTGGAGATACTTCTCCTCCCTCCTCTATATATAGATTATGTGGTGAAGCGCAACCTGTTTGGTCAAACACAGAAACATCAACACTCACCTTTCGAGCCAGTTTTTTTGCCTCCTGAACCGATGAGAGTTCTTCTTTGGCTATAACTGAATATGACAGTTTCGGGCCAAAGATGACCGTTTCAGCATCATAACGTGCAGGATAACCTGACACAGTTTCTACAGACTCTCTGCCTCCCCAGGCAACACGCACGTCAGCTTGTTTTGACATCTCTTCACCTAATTTATCGGCATGGCGGTTAAAATATACCACAGAGATGGTATTCAACAGATCATCACCAATGATTGTATAACCTGTCTCTGTAGTATAGCTGACACCCCTGAATTCATTCAGTATATCCGTGAATACGCCATCGTCACGTGAGGACACTTTTAGCAGATTCACATTCTTGGAGATGATGCACTGTACTAAGGCAAACATACCCAATATCTGCACATTACCAGCTAACCAATGACAAACCAATCCTCGGGCATTGGCTTTCAGGTAATGTTTGTCAGAGTCAGGGAACGGCAGGAACTGATCCATATAATCAATGTTTCCTCGTAAGCCCATATTAGCTACTGAACGCAGATGCTTTTCATCACACCATGTAGACAAGAACAACAAGCCCCTGTCTTTAATACGCATCAGTTTTGGATCAGTAGCCCATTTCTTAGCCACTTCACCAATCAGTCCGATGATAGCCTCAACGGGTTGATTATTCAACCATTCCTGTTGAGTCTTCAGAGAATCAATTATCTCTTTCAGTTGTGCCAAAGGTTCTTCGGTTGTCACAGGATGCTGATGCAGATATATTTCTAATTTTGCATCTTCCTTCTTACCTCTTCCTTCTTCCCTCTTTTGAAACGTCAGCTTCTGTGATAAGATGTCACCACACCCACGCACCTCAGCCTTCTTCATACGACCTACTATCTTGAATCGTGTTCCGGCACGGCCATGAGTACAACTGGATGCATCAATAATACCAAGATCATCCGTCAGGACTGCATTACCTGGATATGAATGAGGTACTGGTGTAATGAATTCAAGTAAACCCTCCTTGCCTGGAGGCAGAACCTCGCGAGTAACCGTATCACGAACTAAAACTCTGACGTATGATGATGTATGTTTCCATCCACATTCACAATCTGGATAGTTCAATCCCATTTGTTCTGTGAATCCATATATATCAATCACATCTGTCGGTTCGATGCCAAAGCATTTGGAAAGTCTGGCATTAAACAAATCCTTGCTTATCTTCTCACTCTCCAGTTTCTTCCAACCACCAATATGGATAATCTTCGAACCCTTTGGCAACTGAATCTCCACTCCTGCCTTCTCGATGCTCTGCAACACATGCTGATAGAGGATGTAGGTAAAGCCAAAGACAACTACAGGCTTATCAGCCTCCAATGCCTTGACATATTCCTGAATACCCTCCACATCGAAATATGAAACGTTATTCTCGT
>JAEEGJ010023237.1_pt1 | contig 13040 bp, 8 predicted proteins | sample 8958761 | NCBI WGS metagenome assembly JAEEGJ01 (sample SAMN16246546, study PRJNA631951) | gut metagenome | biome: gut microbiome; feature: rumen; material: RS-attached | host: Bos | place: Iran: Karaj | collected 2018-10
TCGTGTCGCGGTATTCGATATCGAGTCTCTCGCTTATGGAGGAACTGGAATTGAAGGAGTCCTCGGCGTAGCTTCCATTGTCGTCGGTAATGGACGACGTGTTCGTATGCGATGATTCGCTGCAGGCGACAAGGAGCGCGAGCGGTACGAGAGCGAGGATTGTCGTTTTCATAGTCATAGTGGCGCTGTCCTAGTTGAGGATAAAGAACTTCTGCTCGGCGGTGAAGGCTTCGCCGATAATCTTGAGGGTGTACTTGCCGGTGGGGAAGGCCTTTGCCTTGAACTTGAAGTTGGTCTTCTTTTCGCCGGCGAGTTCGCGGGCGGCGACCGTGAGCATGCGCTTGCCCGATTCGTTCACGATTTCAATTTGCACGAACTGCGGGTAGCCCACGGTCAGGTCAAAGTTGCATTCGAGGTTCACGATGTCGATGTTCACCTTCGAGAGGGTGTAGCCGCCGTCCATCGCCTCGCCGCCTACGGAGCGGGAGTTGTCGTAGTAGCCCACATAAAGCGCTGGTGCCATGTTCTTGCCCGCGTTACGCGACTTGATGAACGTCTCTCCGGGTTCGACTGCGGTAAGGATAAGCGTGTAGAGGCCCGAGGCGTGCTTCCTCTTGAAGAATTCCGTGAGGGCGGGCGTGCGCAGGAACGCACCGAGGGGAGCCTTCGGGTTGAGTGTGATGATGCCGATGAAGTCTGCGTACTTGGTGTCGATACCGCCACCGGAGTTCTTGCGGATGTTGAACTGCCCGCCCGACTGCTGGAGGTTCGCGGGGGCGTTTTCCCACGTGAGTTCGTCGCTCTTCCAGTCCACACCGAGCTTGTCCTCGCCGAAGTTCATTTCCTTGCTCGTTTCCTTGAGGCCGAAGATGTTCAGCTGTACGGGCTTCTTGATGGAGTCTGCGTCGAATTCCAGCTTGAGGGCCGCATCGAATAGCGGGCCGGGGAGTGCGGACAGGTCGTACTTCAGGTAGATCTTTCCGGCATCGTTCTGGTCGTTTGCCACGCGCAGGTTCTCGTCGGTGCTGTGCGGCGTGTAGTTGTCGAACATCGAGATCCAGGCGTCGGCGCCGCGCCCGCTCGGGACGTTGTCACCCGAATGGTCAAGTGTCGTGTATCGCTTGTCGAACACGTATACCTTGCCCGTATCTGTCCTGTCCTGGTAGCCGTCGTTGGCATTGAACAGCAGGTTGTATCGCCCGCTTGCGGTAAACGTCACGTCGGTCTCGTATTCGGTAGAGTCAGAGAAGGATACCTTTCCGGGGCCAGCACCCTTGCGCCATACCACGGGCACGCGGCAAAGTCCGTCGCCACGGCCGTCATCCTCTACGCTGCCCAGCAGGTGGAGTTTGCCCGGCTGCACCAGGATGTGTTCCTTGTCCATCGAGGGCTTCGGGGGCTCGTTCTGGCCCTGCTTGGGGGCGTAGCCCGTGTAGAGGGCCATCATCACGCCGCCCGATTCATTGTGGGGCAGGTCGGTGTTCTTGAGGGTGTACACCTTGGAACCCTGGCGGGATTCCTCGACAATCTTTGAGTAGGGGTTACCGCGGGTAAGCGTCTCCTTGAGGCCCGCGATGGAAAGGCTCGAGTTGTCGTTGATGAACATCGGGTTGTTCTTCGCCTTGTCGCTAGCGATGACGTTCACGCCCAGGAGTTCGGCAAAGCCCTTGTTGAAGTTGTGGAGGATGGTGTTGCCGTCCCTGGTGGTAAGGCCCAGAATCCAGATGGAACCGCCGTTGTTCGAAATCTTCGGGCCCTTCGTGTCGCCGACCATGGTGACCTGGCGGCCCCACAGGCGCTGCATGCTGGTCTGTATCGTGCCTATGGAGACGTCTTCCAGGAATATGTCGCCTGTCGCGAGGTCGTCGGACTCGTAGGACTTCACATACATGTTCTTGAGTACCACGGAACGCTTGGAACGGTTGGTAATGCCGCTTGCGAACGTGGAGAATCGCTCGATGGTGATGTCGACGAAGGCGCCGTCCTCGATAATGAACTTGCCCTTGCCGTCAATCTTGCCCTCGGTACCGATAAGGCGGTGGATACGGTTACGCAGGTAGATGTCGCGGTTGATTGTCCAGCGGCCTCCCGGCGGGAAGAAAATGGTTTCCGCACCGTCGTCGATAGCGTCCTGGATGGCCTTCGCGTCGTCGGAGCCGTCGTTTGCCTTGCCGCCGTATTCGCCGCTGATGGAGGTCCAGTACATGGACTTTTGTTCCGCCTTGTTGGGCGTTTCTGTTACGGCGAGTTTCATGGCCTGCTTGGGGCTGTGGCAAAGCTGGTGGTTCTCCTGCGTGGAGAACTCGATAATTTCGGTATTGCTGAAGGATTCGTTGTAGGCTTTCTTGGTGCTCTTGATTTTTGACTTGTACTTGCTCACGATGACGGCGCGTGCAAAGATCTGCCCCTCGTTCACGATGGCTGTAATGCCCTTTGCAGCCTTCTTGCCCGGGTCGTATTCAAGAGTCGCGTCTACGAATACCATCGAGGCGTCCGGACCATGGTTATAGACTGCGGTCGTGTTACCCTTGAAGCGGAGCCCGCGGATAGAGAGCATCTGGTTGTCGTTATCGAGACCGAATTTCTTCTGACCGCCGAGGGTCACGTGCTCGAAGGTCATGCTGTTGGAGTTGCCTGCGGTATAGACACCCACGTCGAAGCCGTCCACTTCTACGTTCTTGAGGAGAAGCGGGCCGATGTTGTCGGTAAAGCCGAGGTCGATGCCGTACACGCCCGCGCTGTCGCCGGAGGCGACCTTCACGTTGTTGATGGTGCCCTGTACGGAGGCGTTGAAGCGGATACCGATGGCGCCCGGGTTCTTTTTACCGGTACGGAGGGTAAGGTCGCGGATGGAGTTGCGCTGGCGGGCGTTGGGGCCGTCGCCCGTGTAGATCACCGCCTGCGGAAAGTCGGGGTTTTCGAAGCCAGGAACGTCGTCCTGCAGCGCGATGATGGTACCGCCCATGCTTTCGCCCTGGAGGATAGTGCGCCGGTAGTCCTTTTCGGGCTTGTCGGCGGTAGGCCAGGTGAGGGCGGAGGAAATCTTGTAGATGCCGTGGGGCAGGTAGATAATGAAGTCGCCGTCGGGATGGTCGTTTAAAGCCTTCTGGATAGCCTCGGTATCGTCGGTCTTGCCGTCGCCCTTCGCGTTATACGGTTCTTCCTTTACATTGACGACTTCGGAGCCCATCGGGAATTCCACCTGGGCATACGCAGAAAGTGCGAGACAGCACAAAAAACTCAAAAAAAAGCGATAAGAATACATTGAGACCTCGTTCTGGGGTACCATACACCCTTAAATTACCTTTTTTTACCGGGTTGTGGACGAGCAGTCACCAAAATGACATGAATATATAGGCTTTTGGCGTAAAAAAGGAGCCAGGCAATGCAGAACATTACCTGGCCTTGGGGTTGGTTTGGAGTAATCGCAATTATAGCATTTTTCCGGGATTTGCGGGCGAAAAACCGCCTGACCCGACTCGGAGTGTGATTTACATCACTTTTGCTACTTGTAGTAGTACTTGAGCCCGTTCGGGAATTCCACCGTCTGCATGCCGCTCGTGCTGACCTGTGCCACGGAGGTCACGGAACCGCCGTAGAGGATCATGCTTCCCGAGCCCTTCGGGGCGAAAGCCGCATTTGCGCTTCCGTAGGCCGTGCCCGCGGTGTAACTGGTAGCGGAGCAGTTCGGGTATTCCTCAGTCTGGTTACCGAAGGCAAGCAGTACGCCGCCCGTGATGGTGAAGCCTTGGTCGGTGTCGATCAGGCCGCCTGCGCCGTTTGTCGCGCATCCGCCACTGCTTCCGCCCATGCCGCTTCTACCGCCACCCATGCCGCCCGAGCTGCTGTTGGGGATTTCAAGGATGACTACGCCGCCGCTCTGTTTTGCCGTGCCGTTCGCGTCGAGCACGTCGATGTCGTTCCCCGAGGCGCTGATATAGTGGTAGCCGCCGGTGATGACGATGTAGCCCTTGCTGCTGCTCTGCATGCCACCTCCCATGCCGCCTCCCATGCTCCAGCCGCCCTGGCTGCTGCCCGTGCTGGTAGAGCCGTCGGCAGAACCGCCTGCGGCATTCCAGCCGTCGTCGGTGCCGTAGGTCGCGGTGATGCCGCCTTCGGCAAAGATGTAGAATGCTTCCATGCCTTCGCCAGCCTTCTCGACGTTCACGGTAGAACCCGAGAGGTACAGCGCGGAATCCGCATGGATACCGTCGTCGCCCGCATTGACCTTGATATTGCCACCAGTCAGGACTACGTTCAGGTCACCGTGGATGCCATCGCCGCTGGTCGTGGTGATGGTGATGTTGCCCTTTTCAACATCGACAAGTTCCTTGCCCTTGAGGCCGTGGTTCTTTGCGGTAACAATCACGGTGGTTTCACCGCGGAAACGCAGGTCATTACTCGTGTGAATGCCGTTGTTGTAGTTGCCCTTTACGGTAAGTTTTCCTTCGCCCTTGATGGTGAGGTCATCCTTCGCGTAGATGCAGGCACCCGTGGTATCTACCTTGGTCTCGTTGCTTGCGTTCACGTAGGTGAAGGTCTTGGTGCGGTTGCTTGCATCGGAGAGTGTGTTTTCGGTGCCGCTCTTGGCGACAACGAAGGCCTTGCTCGCCATCTGCACGTAGATGACGGCATCTGTGTTGTTGGTAAGCGTGAGTCCGCGCAGGTTCAGGTACACACCGCTGTCGCTCTTGGGGGAGTATACGCGAATCTGTGCGTCGTTACCCGTGTAGGAACCGCTGAAGTCGTAGTCGCCCGCGCAGGTAATCAAGACTTCGCCGCCGTTCACTTGTACACAATTGTTGTTGTTTGTGACCGTTGCTCCGCTTGCCGCGTAGGTGATTGCGGGGGTGTTGCCGTTGCTGGGTTCAACGACTACCTCGCTGCCCGTGCCTGCAGAAGATGCCGGCACGTTGCTAGAAGAAACGGGCGTAACACCGGTAACGCTGCTGGAGCTTGCAACCTCAATTATGGTTTCGGAAGAAGAAGATGCGACAACTTCTTCCAGGAACTGCTTGTTGCATTCGCCGTCGAAGAAGAACGTTGCTCCATTGGTGTCGCGGTAGTACGAAACATCCGCAAGCTTGTAAAGGAAGGTTGCCGTGCCTGCATCGCATGTGGCCGATGCGGAAGACGGAATGATGGGTACGTCTTCGGGAGGCAGCGGCGTTGTGCCCGGATCCTGCGGAATATCCATTGCCGCGGAACTTGCGGGAGCCTCCTCTACGGGCGTGCCGATAGTGCCGTCCGGGTTAATCCAGAAGGCAAGATTCCCGCTTGCATCAAGGCACATGACTGTTGCGCCATCGGCTGCATAGAAGCCGGTGTAACCTTCGGTAAGGCAGATATTGCCAGAGTCTGCATTTGCATCGATTTCGCTTGTAGCAGGCGCCTGTACGCCAGAGCTATCATCGGAGCATGCGGCGAGAAGGCCGAATGCGAGTACGGAAAATGCAGTTATCCTTTTTTTGATTATTGTATTCATTTTAAACATCCCTTTTTTCCAAACAACAACCCGGAATGGGTTCGTTTCTACAAGATAAATTACCTAGTTGCATCGCTTTTTTGAACCCGTTTTTTTCGTTTTTTGAAGAAAAAAGAAAAAGTTATCGGGGGCTTTTGTTCCGTTCGGAACGAATGTTGCCGAAAAAGACCTGTTGTGTTTTTGACAACATTCCGCGTGCAATTTGAAAAAACTAAATTACGGTTATGATTCTTGTAAAATCACGTACACTCGCCTTCACGGCTCTTGTAGCTACGACGTTACTTTCTACGCAAGCGGTTGCGGGCTCGCCCGTAATCGGCACGGAACACACGCGCAACTTGCGCACGCTCGAGACGGCGCCGATGCTGTTTGAATACCACCGGCAGACCGTTGGGGAAGGCAGGCAGTTCTTTGCCTACCCGCAGCGCGACACCTCGTTTATCCGACACTTTACCGAGACGGAAGGCAAGGCGCTCCTGTATTACGACAACATGCGTGGCGGCGCCATATCGGGGCACGGAATCGAAGTGAAGTGCCACGACGATGATACGGCGTGCGTGCGCGTAAAGAACGAACTCCAGACGAAACTCCCTACGATTGCGATAGCGACAAGCGTGGTAGGCGGTATGGATTACCGCGGTGGGGAGACTCTGGGAGATACGATCTGGCCCGGAATCGATGGTGGTATCTACCTGCGTGGCTATGCGGACTCGGTTGAATTCGTGCTCGATGCCCGCATCTATGATGAAGGCCATTCTGCCGAATGGCCAAAGTCCTGGGACCGCGAGTTTCTGGAAGTGCAGAAAGAGGAGAATAACTCCGGCGTGGAATACACGAGCTATGCGCGTTACCGCACGCACTTTGCCTTCAATTACGACTGGTTCCGCGTGGACCTTGCCCGCGACGTGTTGCACTGGGGCCCGGGCTACTACAACAACCTGACCTTGAACCAGTTCGCGCTCCCGTACAATATGCTTACGATGGACCTGCACTTTGGCCCCCTCCGCGTGACGAGCTTCTATGCAGACCTCCGCATTTACGGCAGCATGAGCGACAAGAACAAGGACGAGACGCGTAACCTCTTTGGCCACCGTTACGAACTTGCGGTTGGCAATGCGACTATCGGTATCAGCGAACTTACGGTGCTCTATGATAATCTGAAACCGTGGCTCTTTGTACCGACGGCTCCGCTCTTTATGGAGAAGGGCAACTACTCCGAGAGCAGTAATAACGGTGCGCTTGCGATGGACTTTAACTACAGGCTCTTTAATGCTGTGCGCCTCTACACCGAATTTTTCCTCGACGACATGGAATCGCCGATTAGCCTCGTGAAGAACGACAACATCGAGGCGAAGTGGGCATGGATGGCCGGTTTGCAGGCGGGCCATGACTTCTATTTCAAGGGACACAAGCTTGAGGCCGGTACGATTGCCGAATATGCCCGCGTGGAGCCCTACGTCTATTCGCACTTTATAAAGAATACCGCGCAGATGGCGCATCTGGGCTACCCGCTCGGGAACCAGGGCGGCCCCAATAGCCGGACTATCGACTGGACCCTGTACGGAAGGCTTGACGGACACATATTTGCGTCGCTTCGCAATACCTGGTTCTGGAAGGGAACGGATTACGGGAGCGCCGTGAACGATACGACTCCGCACCACAACCACATGAAGATCCACAAGAAGTTCCTTGACGGGGCGGAAATGCAGTACTCGCTTACGCCTGCGGTAAGTTACGAAGGGCAATACGTGAGCTTCATGGGCGAAATTACCTTCATTGACGACCGCAAGGTTTACCTGCGTGCCGGATTCAAGTGGTAGTGCGGATGAAAAAGCCTGAATTGTTGGCGCCTGCGGGCGATTTGACCCGCATGAAGTATGCCTATGCATACGGCGCGGATGCCGTGTATGCGGGGCAGCCCGCGTTTTCTCTCCGTGCCCGCGAGAACGGGTTCAAGAACCTGGACGACCTCGCCGAAGGCATTGCGTATGCGCGAAAACTCGGGAAGAAGTTTTACCTCACGAGCAACGTGATTCCCCGTAACGTGAAGGTGGAATCGTTCCAGAAGGCCCTGCTTGCGGCGATAGAACTTAAGCCCGATGCCCTCATTGTTGCCGACCCCGGCTTTGTGGGATGGCTCCGGAAGGAACGCCCCGATGTGGAAATACACCTCTCGGTGCAGGCGAATACCACGAACTACCTGGCCGCAAAGTTCTGGCACGACTTGGGGGTGCGCCGCATCATATTGAGCCGCGAACTTCGTTTGTCTGAAATTTTAGAGATAAAGGAAAAGTTGCCGGACCTTGAACTGGAAGTGTTCGTTCACGGGGCGGTGTGCATGGCCATGTCGGGCCGTTGCATGCTCAGCAACTGGGTGACCCACCGCGATGCGAACCAGGGTGCCTGCGACAACAGCTGCCGCATGCCTTACCGCCTGTATGCCAACTCCGGCCCGCAGGTCGAGGATTACCGCGAGCACGAGGGCGAGTTCAGCCTGCAACGCACGGACCGCCCGGAACTCCCTCCGGTAGCGCTCGATGAGGATACTTGGGGAACCTACTTCATGAGCAGTCGCGACCTGTGTGCGCTGGATGTTATCCCCGAACTGGTGAAGGGCGGGCTCGATTCCTTCAAGATAGAGGGACGTACGCGTTCGGTCTATTACCTTTCGCAGGTGGTACGCGCCTACCGCATGGCAATCGATGCCGTTCACGGGTCGCTGGAAGGTGGTGCCGAGGCTTCACCGGAACTTGTGCCACAGGAATCCCGCAGGGCGATAAAGTTCGTGGATGGCCGCGGGTTCATGCCCGGCTTTTTGCGTGGACCGCTCCCGCAGAATTACGAGTCTACCCATGTGGCTGCCGAAGGCGGGTGCGTCGCCGCCCAGGTGCTCGATTACGACCCCGCGACAAATTCCTGCCGCGTGAACGTGAAGAACCCCTTCTGCATGGACGATACGCTCGAACTGATGACCCCTTCGGGCATGTGCCGCTGCGAGGTGGATAGCCTGCTCGATTTCAGGGGCGCTGCCGCCGACCGGTTGAACCCGGGTACGGAAGGGCGTGTTTTTTTACAGGGAAATGTGCTAAAGGACACAGAAAAGGCTGTTTTTGGGTTCTTTGTAAAGAATATCACAGCGCGGGAATCGCTGAAAACGTAAATTATAAGTATGGCAGTCGACGAAGCGACAAAGAAACAGGACGAACTAGAGCTTTACCAGATTGATGATAAGGCAATCGTGCCTTTTTTCAAGGATCATCTGGATGACTTGAAGAAGTTTGTCGATGCCCACAAGGGGCAGGGGCTTTCGCTCCTGGAACTCCTGAAGCAGTTTATTCGCACGTACCGCCTCCCTTTCAACATGCAACGCTACATGGAAGTCCAGAGGACGTTTATCCAGCAGACGCTGCGTAGCCAGCTTGAGAACCGCCAGGCGGCGGTGAGCAACTGGATCCAGGAACATGCGGGCAGGCACCGTGACCGCATGATTCAGCTGCAGTGCCTGTACCTTGAACGCGTGAAGGGCTCGCTCCTCCCGCAGGTGCAGGAACTTTTGGAACGCCGTATCGAATCCTTGAAGGCCAAGGAATCGGGCCACGGTGAAGATTCTAACAAGACATAAGGTAATCGGGAGAACCCATGATCCGTATTTTTTCGCGTAGGAACGGCGCTTTAGCGGGCGTCGTGTTTGCATCTTTTTCTCTTGCCCTGTTTGCTTGTGCTTCGGGTGATACACCGAAACCCGCAACGGAATCGACGGAAGTATCCGCGAGTGCGCCCGGTGTGACGGCATTGCCGGCAGATCCGACTGTGCCTTCGACCATATTTGAGATGCGGGTGGTCGACGGGGACCGGCAATGGCGTATCGTCGGTAAGCCCACGATGGCCGCCCTTGATTTTGCCGCCTACTTTGCAAACCCGATTCGCCTTGCGGGCAAGGACGAAAAGCCGGAGAACTATAAGGGAAAGATGGCCGGCGTAAAGTTGTCGGATTATCCGTTCCCGATGCTTGACTCAATATCGGAGAATGAACCTTCTGCCGTGAATGGGCGCATGCCGGTGGCGTGGGAACCCTTGTCCAAGTTGCTCTATATGCAGACGGGGAACGATTCCCTTGCACAGGTCATTGGCGCAGTGGAGGCGGTCAAGTGGGATGAACCCGAGGTGTTCAGGGCTTTCCAGACGGTGACTCGCCTGTGGGGCGTGCCCATGAGCGACGGTTCTGTCGAGTGGTGGGCCGAAGTGATGCCTGCGCAGTGGACCGGGCGCACGGCTTTTTACGGGAAACTGAAACTTGCTTCGCATGGTGAAACCGCCGAGGTGCTGAACTTTTACCTCACGGCGGAGATGAATGCGGAAGATGCCCAGAACTGGGCGAGGACGCTGTCTTCGTACTGGTACCCGACGCTCAATACCGATTTGGAACCGCATTCTGCGGGAGCCCCGTGGGAGGCGAAAACCGACTGCAGGCCCTTTGCTGTAATGCGCGGGAACCCGATGGGGAAACCCATGTGGATTGCCTTTGACGTGCCCGCCTTCCGCCTTACGGACGAGGCGCTGCGTGCCCAGCAGGTGGCTGATTCGCTTGCCGCCGCGGGTGAGGTGGTGCCGGTGAACCGCGTGCTCGACACGACTTCGGATGCGCGCCTGCAGACGCTCGCCTCGCTGGAAGGCAGCTGCCCCGCAAATGCGGAAACCGCGAAGTTCCGCATTGCGCTCGAAAAGACGCTTGCGAAACTCCCGAAGGAACAGAACGCCTGGGCAACTGCGGGAGCATCGCCCGCAGAGAACTTCCTCTGGTTCCGTCGCAATGCAAACTACCTGCTTGCAGACAAGATAACCGGGCAGGATAGCCTGCACAACCCGCTCCCGCGCCTGCTGGAACTTAAGCACTACCTGGATTCCATCGGGGTGCAGTTGCTTGTGGTTCCCGTTCCCGTGAAGGAAGAAATTTACGCCGAGCGCCTTGTGGCAGGGACGCCTGCCGACCTCTGCGTGAACCCCGCGGGTCGCGAGTTCACCCGCGAGATGCTTGCTGCCGGGCTTGACGTGCTCGATATCTACCCGTCGCTCATGGCGGCCAAGGCGGGCGACGAGCCCCCGCACTTTAGCTACCAGCGCTACGACACGCACTGGTCGCTCCCCGGCATGCTTGCCGCCATGGAACAGCTTGCTGCCCGCGTGACGCAGTACAGCTGGTACGGCGATGCCGGAGCGAAGCCGGGTTCGCTCAACATGCAGGAGACGACAACCTTGCGCGAAGGCGACCTGGTGGCGCACCTGCCCGATGCCGAGAAGGCGAAGTACCCTGCAGACACATTGCCTGCAATGAAAATTTTCAAGGGCGCCGAACCCTACAAGGGCGGCAAGAATGCGCCGATTCTCCTGATGGGCGATTCGTTCACGGGCGTGTTTGAATCTGTGGACCAGAAGAGCGGCGGGCCGGGTTCCTTGCTGGCCTATGCGACTGGGCTCGACGTGCAGGTGCTTACCAGCTGGGGCGGAGGCCCGGGCGTGTATCACCGCATGATGAAGATGAAGAAGGATATGCAGAGCAAGAGGCTCGTCATCTACATGATGACCGCCCGCGATTTTTGGCAGTCCCCGATGGAATGGGATGCCCTGTAATAACTTGTCTGTATTACTTGGGAGTAAGGACGCTGCCGTCTGAACAGTAAAGGGATGTGAATGAACCTTCCATATAGAGGTGGTTCATGTCGCAGTTTTCGGCAATTTCGTCGATTTTTTGGACTACGGCGCTCCAGGCCTCTAGGGTGGCGTCATCGCGCTTGTTGAAGTTGTCTTGCAAATCTTCTGCAATCAGGGCCTGTTCTACAATCTGCTTTTCGCAATCGGTATAGCCCTCGTTTGTGAATTTCCCGGTGTCGAATACCGGGCGGCATTTTTCAGAAGAATCTCCGTACGATACGTCCTCGCCGCCGTAGGTGCAGGCGATGGTCTGGATGGCGATGGAGGAGAGCACCAGCTGGGCCCAGTACTTGCGTACAAAGCTAACGGGATTGCCGATATTGACGCCGTTGTTCCAGAAAAGGGTGCATGCGAAAACGCTCATGCGACGGAATAGGTTTCTCATATAATCTCCTCTACCTTTATGGGTAAAATAGTTTATATTTATGTTGAGGAGCAGAGAATAAATGAAACAAGTAGCAATAATTGCACTTTTTTTGGTTGCTTCCGTTTTTGCGGATGGCGTTCCGGACGGGAAATCCTTTTATTGGGGTGGCCACGTATCCTGGATTCTAGGCAGTGCCTGGAACGATAAGCCGGTCAAGGGCGTGTTCAGTGTATCCGCCAGCGAAGTCAATGAGTATGAATTGCTTAAGGCTGGCAGCTTGGGCCTGGAATTGGGCGCTCTGTGCTGGTTCAGGTTGAATAATCTTGTCGGGTTCGAGGGCGAAGCGAATGTGAAGTTGGTAGATGCTACCTTGAATGATCGTATTTACAACCGTACGGTAGATGGGAAGTACGATGAAGAGAATGATGCTTCTCTCCTTGTATGGTCATTCAACGTCCCCCTGGTAGTCCGTTTTACGCCGACACCATCCTTTTTTCTTGAATCGGGAGCGCAGCTCAACGTAAACTTGGGGGGGCGCCATATCCAGTTACGACGATTCCTTTGATTTTGACGTTGAACCGCTAGGCTGGTCGCTGGTCTTTGGTGGCGGCGTTTTCTCTTACAACCCGCAGAACAACCTGTTGTGGAGTGCGGGCATTAGGCTTGCCATCGACATGACCCGCATCGAGAAAGAGGGGATTGTCGAGATACGGAAAGGGGTCGCCTACCGTGAGGCGTCCCCGATGAAATTCTGGAATTTCCAGTGTGATTTGGCCTTTTATTTCTAGCGGAAATATTACCTGTACTGTGTGCTCCAGCGGCGCTTGAAGCGCGGCTCGTCCAGCACCTTCGCCCAGATGAATCCCTTGCGCACGTCGGCAAGGCTCCTTGTGGAAACGAGCGGGGCACGGCGCGGCTTCGGAGCGGTTCCGTCTTCTGTGTCGCTTGAGGTTTCCGTGGCGGAGAATGCCGCGGCGCTTTCCCTTGCAGATTTTGCACGGCCTTCGAGACTGTTCAGCTTGCGCTGGCGTTCCAGTTCCTGTTGGCGCGCCTGTTCCGTTTCGGCGTCTGCGGCAGAATCCTGCAATCCGGTGGGTTCTTCCGCATTTTGCTGCGGCGTCACGTGCCTTTCGTGCGAAAGCAGGTTGTCCAGTTCGTCCATGTCGTGCACGAGCACGTCGTGTTCGCCGTCTTCCATGTCGCGCCCGATGATGCGGTATTTCTGCAGGTCGTTTAACGCAGAGATTGCATCGCCTTCGCTCAGGTTGAATTCTTCCATCAGGAATTCTGCATCGACAACGTCCATTTCGATGACCGCTTCTGCAATATCGCGGAACGTCACCGGCTTGCTTGGGTCGTGATGCCTATCCACAGGGGGCGTAGGCGGCTCGATATTGCCCTGAGCGGCTTCCCGCTGGGCATTCTCGAACTGCTTGATAAGATCCTGCAGGGAACGCGGGGGCTGAACTTGCGGCTCCT
>JAEEGJ010023239.1_pt1 | contig 13040 bp, 12 predicted proteins | sample 8958761 | NCBI WGS metagenome assembly JAEEGJ01 (sample SAMN16246546, study PRJNA631951) | gut metagenome | biome: gut microbiome; feature: rumen; material: RS-attached | host: Bos | place: Iran: Karaj | collected 2018-10
GGATGACCGAGGGAGCCGTATGGGGCAAGAGGTACCACGTCATGCACATCACCGCAGACGACCTCGACTCCTTCAGCGCGGAATAATAGAAAAAACAACCCCAAAAGGTAAAAACCAACATGAAGCGCCTCGCACTTATCGCACTTGGTTTTTACCTTTTGTTTTTTTCTGGTCCCCTCCACGCCCAACCCACCCACTACGCCTTCGGTCCAACCTTCGGCACCATCATTGCCACCGGAGGCTCCCCATTCAACGGCCGCTCACCCACCGTAGGCATCGACATTGCCACCCTCTGGCAGCAGACCGACACCTCCGTCTATTGGCACCGCTTCTGGGGTTACCCCTTCATGGGTATCCGTGCCAACTACGCCCATATCTGGCACAGCCCTGCCGGCCACCGCTTCGGCCTCGCCGGCACTCTGCAGGGGCCCCTCATAGGTCCCCTCCACTGGACCTATAGCGTTGGCCTCTCCGCCTACACCAGGCCTTACTCCGTCACCCACGACACCGCCAACATCTTCATCGGCTCCCATCTCAACTGTCTCATCGACATCGGCCTCCTCTATAACCTCCCGCTCTCCGACCGTCTCGCTCTCACCGCTGCCCTCAAAATCGTCCACTCCAGCAACGGCTACCTCTACAAACCTAACCACGGCCTCAACTACCTCCAGCTCGATATCGCCCTGCGCTATCAGGCAGTCAGCAGTCAGCAGCCAGCAGTCAGCACTGGCCGCCGACCACTGACTGACCCCCATTTTTCTCCCTACGGACGCCCCTTCATTCTTATCGCCCCCGCAGCCGTCATGTCCCGCTACGACCCGCCCGACTCCATCCGCTTCCACCCGGCCTACACTCTTCAACTCGGCTACATCCGACACCCGCACCCCTGCTTCAACTACGGTGCCGCACTCGACCTCTCCTACAACTTCTCCCACTCCTCCCAACCCACAGCGCCACGCCTCCCCGTCTATCCCGCCGCCACCCTCTTCGGTGACTGCCTTTGGGGACCCCTCACCCTTCGTGTCGGCCTCGCGCACTACCTCCATCGCTATCCGCTCAACTGGTCCCAATACTACGAACGCGTCGCCCTCTACTACCGTCTCAATCCGCACCACATGGTCGGCGTCGGCATGAAAGTTCACGATGACCACATCGACTTCATTGAATGGTCCTACGCCTTCGAACTCTAAAAACCCACCGTATCAGAAAAAAAGTGTATCTTTGCAGTTCCAAAGCAACTAAAAAAACAGCATAATATGAAAGTAAGAGAACTCGTAGAAAAGTTGAACCTCAAAGTGTTGAGTGGTGAAAGCGGCCTTGATCGCGACATCGACGGCTGCTATGTCAGCGACCTCCTCAGCGACGTTATGGGCAACGCCGAAATGGGCAACGTCTGGGTCACCCTCCAGACCCACAAGAACGTGATGGCCATCGCCTCCCTCAAAGAGCTTGCCTGCGTCATCCTCGTCAAAGGACTCACCGCCCCCGAGGACACTGTCGAGCAAAGCAACGAAGAGGGCATTCCCTTCCTCACCACCTCCATGCAGACCTACGAAACCGTCGGCAAAATCTATCAACTCCTGAATGCTTAACGCGTTCAAAGCCGACCTGCACATCCATACCGTGCTTTCGCCCTGCGGCGACCTCGAGATGTCGCCCTCGGCCATCGTCACCCGTGCCCTCGCCCGTGGCCTCGATATGATCGCCATCACCGACCACAACACCACCCGTCAGGTGAAGGTGACGCAGAAGATAGGCCGCGAGAAAGGCCTTTTCGTCCTCGGCGGTGTCGAAGTCACCTCCCAGGAAGAGACCCACTGTCTCTGCTACTTCGCCGACGACACCCAGCTCGACGCCTTCCAGACATTCCTCGACGCCCATTTGCCCCCCATCCCCAACGACGAAGACCGCTTCGGCTACCAACTCATCGTCGACGAAGACGACGAGATAGTAGGCGAGGAGCAGTACCACCTCCTCAACGCCATAGATGTCGACATCGACGGCATCTACGATGAGGTCCACCGCATCGGCGGCCTCTTCGTCCCCGCCCATATCAACAAAGGCACCACAAGCCTGATGAGCCAGCTCGGCTTTGTGCCGCCCGACCTCCGTGCCGACGGCCTCGAGATCAACTTCCGCACCACCAAGGAGGAAATACTCAAGAAATTCGCCTACCTCAAACGCTTCAACTTCATCACCGACAGCGATGCCCACTTCATCGACAACGTCGGCGACGTCTACAACGTCATCCACATGGAACACCGCACCTTCGACGAGTTCGCCAAAGCCCTCCACGGCGAAGACGACCGCTCGATAGACACCGCCTACTTCCGTGAGCACAAATTAAGAAAGATACTATGATGAAACGAGTAATTGCAACCCTGCTGCTGACCCTTGCCGCCCTTGCCTCCTTGGCGCAGAACGCACGCCCGGGCGACCGCCCGGGAGCCGTACCCCCGCCGGCGCGCTACACCGTCAACTTCGAAAGCCGCCACGGCGAGTCCTTCTCCGTCTTCATCGACGGCGAACTGCAGAACCGTATGCCCCAGACGCGCGTCATCGTCAATAATATCAACGGCAGCACCCACGAAGTCATCGTCGTATTGAAACGTCCCGCCGAGAAGGCCGCTACCCTCGCGCTTCGCCCCGGCGAGCCTAATGTCACCGTCGCTGTCAACTACGACCGCCGCCTCGAACGGCTCTACCTCTACACCCCTGAGCACAACCGTCCGCAGGATGATCCGCTTGCTCACTGGCGCAACCGTCAACCCGGCGATAAACAACCTCCTGCTGTCGTCCCGCCAGCTCCCGGCCAGCTCTCCAACCCTATACCAAAACCGGTGGTAAGAGTGGCTACCGACGACGAGGTAGACAGCATGGTGGTGCGCATGAATCAGCAGCCGTTCGACAGCGACCGACTCGCCCTGGGCAAGGTCATCGTCGCCTCTGCCAATCTCACAGCGGCGCATATCGCCCGCTTGGCAAAGACCATTGATTTCAGCCAAACACAGGTGGAATTCCTCAAATATGCCTATGCCTACTGCATAGACAAGCCGAACTACCACCAGGCCGTCGAAGTGCTCACCTTCAGCAGCGACAAGAAGAAAGTGCTCGACTACATCGCCACCCAGCGCTGACCTACATCGCTATTTGCGTTGACTTGTTGTCTTTGATATTTACCGCCTCAATCGTGTTCGAGAACGAGACGGTCACGTAAGCTTTACTTCCATAGACAAGCACATCCTGTGCGATGTCGCCGAGGTTGCGGCCGTTGGCAGGAGTGAATACATTCTGGGTGGTGTTGCCCGACGAGAGGGTAACGCGTCCCAGCGAGGCGTTGCTGGATCCCCACGAGCCTTCGTTGAGAACATATGCCGTCCCGTCGCCGACAGGCTCCACTTTGTTGGGGAACATACCGGCCTCGCACTGCCATTGGAGTGTGCCGTCGAGGGCGTACCGGCAGAGGTCGCCGTTGGAGTTGTAGGGCGCCGAGGTGACATAAACATCGCCGCCAATCACACGAATGCCATAGGTGTTACTGACGGTGACGTTGGAGAGAATCGGAGTGACGTTAAGTGTAGTGGGATCGAGAGAGAAGAAGCTGACTGTAGCGCTCCCGTAGGGTGCCGCATAAGCGTAGATGAGCCCATCGAAGGTGCAGAAGCCGGTCATCTCGTGTCCCGTCTGGGTGACGGAGAGCGTGGCGGCGTCGATGATGCAGGAGCCGCCGGGGTTGCTTCCATAGTCGCCGAGATAGTTTACCACCACATGCTCTCCGTCGAGTGTTTCAACACGCTGCGGGTTGAGACCGACGGTAAGGGTGGTGGTGACGCTGAAGGAGGCGAGGTCGATGACGTAGACTTTATCGTCGCGTACTATATCGCCGCTCTCGTCGGCAATCCAGGAACTGGCCACGAAGAGCTTCCCGCCGGCGATGGCAATCCCTTCTGGCTGGTAGTTGCCGAGCGGGCAGACAGCCTCGACCCGCAGCGAGGCTGTGTCGATGCGTACGACGGAAGGCTGCCGGTAGCATGTGACATATAGCTTTCCCCCTGCGGCGGCGAGGTAGCGCGGCGTGTCGGGCACCTCGATGTTCACGACGGAGTCATCGGGCGTCGGCTCAATGGGCTTGTCTTTGTGGCAGGCGGTGATGGCGGCAGCCAGAGTGGCCAGCAGGAGCAGTTTGACAATCTTTTGCATGGTGTTATCGTTAGAATTCATAGACCAGTTTCAGTCGGTAGTTGCGGCCCATCATGGGATAGGCCCGCACAATCTCGTATTGCATGTCGAGCAGGTTGAGCACATGCACCTGCACCTTCAGCGTTCCCCAGCGCAGGTCAAAGGCCCGGTCGGCACTGACGCCCAGGTCGCAGTAGGGCGGCATCAGCGCGTCGGGGGTGTTCTGCATGCGATAGTAGCGGCTTCCCACCACCATGGCGGAGGTGCCGAGGTTGACCCACGGATTCTCCCAGCGCAGGGTGGCGCCGCCGGTGTGCCGCGGGGTGTAGGCAATCTGGTGGCCGTAGGTCTTGCTGTTGGGGTCGCTGCGGTCAACAGCGCGCTGATAGCTGTAGGTGAGGTGAAGGGTGATTGGCGAAAGCTGTAGGTCGGTGGTGGCGTTCATGCCTGCGATGTTGGCTTTCCCGATGTTCTCCATACTCCAGAGGAACATGTTCTGCGTGGGGATGGCGATAATCTTGTCCCGCACGCGGTTGTAGTAGGCGTCGAGCGTGGCGCTGAAGTGCTGGCCGGTGTGGGTGATGCCGATGTTGTGCTGGCGTGCGCATTCGGGGCGCAGATCACGGGGTAGGGTGAAGAAGTAGAGTTCGCTGAAGTTGGGCGCGCGGTAAGTCTCCTTATAGAACCAGCGGACGGTCGTGGCGCCGCCGTTGAAGGTATACATGGCGCTGACGTAGGGCGACATCCGGCGGTAGAGTGGCACGGTGTCCAAATCTGCAATGTGGTCGGCAATGGCTGTGGCCAGCAGGTGCCCCTGTAGCTCGAAGCCTTGGTGATGCAGCGTCATGGCGGCCACCGCCTGCATCGTGCTGCGCCGCACGTCGTTCCGTCGTTTGAGGTTGGAGCGTAGCCGGCTCAAGCTGCCATCCACCGCCCCGTTGAAGGTCAGCCATCCCGTCGCACGCCATTCCCCGCTGCCGCTCAGGTACCCTTCCCCTTGCCGGTAGTCGTTCCGTTGATAGCGGGTGAGGGTATAGGCTGCGCTGTCTTCAAACATGTCGTAGGTGCTCTGCAACTTCCCGAGCAGCTGCATTCCCCACTTTTCTTTTTCCACTCTCCAGCGTGTCTGCGCAAAGGCCACCTCCTCTTGCGTGTTTTGCTTCGAGACGGCTTGCAGGTAGAGGTGTACAGGTCCCGGGAGCTGGTGATGTCCGCGCATGTAGTGCACCTTGGTGGTCAGCGTGTTGCCGTCGCCGATGCGGTAGAAGAGCGACCCGTCAGCGGTGAGCATCCCCATGGCGGAGTGCCGCCGCATCTCCTGCGAGGTCTGCCCGCTGCGGTCGTCAGTGTAGTAAAGGGTGAAAGGGTAGTCTCCGTCGCTTTTCAGCCAGTTGACCCACAGGCTGCTCTTCAGCCGTTTGTTCCATTTCTGTTCCCAGAGCGCCGAAGGACTCATCATGTTGAAGGAGCCGAGTTCCATGCCCACCTTGAGGTTGGTCTTCTCGGCCATGAAGAACTGCGGCTCGGCGCTTTCGAGGCTGATGACATTGCCTGCGGCATAGGCGCGGGCGGAGAGCAGGCGCTGCTGCTCCTGTCCGCTGCTGAGGCTCACATAGGCGGCGTTGCCCACCAAGTAGCGCCCCAGGTCAACATGGCCGTTCTGTGAGTTGTCCACCGCCACGCCGTCGACCACCAATATGGAGAACTGGCTGCCGAGCCCACGCACCGACACGGTCTTCATGCCGCCCACGCCGCCATAGTCTTTCAAGGTGACTCCCGCCATCTGGCGCACGGCGTCGCTCAGCTGCAGCATGCCCTGTTCTTCAATCTTCTGGGCGTCGGTCACCTGTGTGGGCACTGCGGTGCGGAGTGTCGAGGGGGCGCGTTGCGAACTCACCTCCACCTGCCCCAGGTTCCGGACGGTGTCTTGTGCCTTTGCAGAAGGAAGGAAGACGTTGAAACACAGCATGCAGAGCATCGCTGCCACACGGCAGTGCCGTTGACGGACGATAAACCTTGCGATACGATACAATACAATGCGCATATTGACAGTCCTTTCCTCGAGGGCTCTTTCATTTGTGGCTTTGGCAGGTCTTCTGGCTCGCCTCCACACACCCGCCTTCCCGTGCATCTATCGCGATGCATAGTGGCTTGATGGATGTGTAACCTGTTGAGGCTCACAGCAGCGGGACTGCTCAGGATTCGCACCTGATTCCCTCTTGGCGCCCCTCCCGGGCGACCAAAACCGACTGCAAAAATACAAAAAAAAACAATATCTGCCGAAATTGTTTTTTGCCCGTTTCCCGGGTGGGACAAAGCGGCTGTAAACCAGCGTCTCATAGCCTCTAGGTCTTACTCAACTCCTACTCCTCTTTTTATCCTCGCCTTATCAAAATTTACTCGAGTAGGCAATAATATGGAGAAGATAACGTTATAGGTAGTAGTTAATAATTTAAAAAGAGTACGTCATGGCAAAGCAAACGGCTGGTTATCTGGGCGGTTTCAGCGGCAAGCTGGGACCTGCGGTAGGGTATTTGTGGAACGGGAAATGGTGCCTCAGGGCGCACAACTCCATGGTGCGCAATCCGCGCACAGAGGCGCAGGTGGAGCACCGCGAGGTGTTCAAGCAGCAGGTGCAGCTGGCGGCAAGCATGAGGCCGGCCGTCATCAAGTCGATGACCGCCCTCGCGCGCGAGGCGGGCATGACGTCGTACAATCTTTTTGTGAGTGTGAACCAGCCGGCATTCAGCGTCGAAGAAGGACGCTTGCGGGTGGATTACAGCGCCTTACGACTCAGCATGGGCGATGTGCCGCAGGTGGAGCTGCGCGAGATGGAGTGGTCGGACGACAACGTGCTCTCGGTCAGCTTCCGGCCGGGCGGGGGGCGCAGCCTCGACTATGTCTACCTCTATATCTATGTGCCGGAGCGGGAGCAGGGCTTCATCTCGGCGCCGGTATACCGGCACCAGAAGCATATAGCGCTCATGCTGCCCAACAATTTCGCTGGGTGTGAGGCGCATGTGTACCTGATGGCGATGAGCGAGGACGGCCGCTGGAGCGAGTCGCTCTATGCGGGCGTCATAAGGCAGGGTGAGGAAAACGCTGATGAGCAATCGCCTCTATTTGAGGCTGGTGGGCGACACGAGACGGCCGATGAGGTCGTGCTCGCTGGCGTCGGTGATGCAGACGTCGACGAAGTCGCCGGGGCGCGGCGTCCGGGTGGCCCCGGAGGCGGGGATTAGCACCTCGTCGTCGACTTCGGGGCTGTCATACTGGGTGCGGGCGACCAGGTATTCGCCGTCCATTCTGTCGACCAGGCAGCGGTAGGTCTTGCCGATGCGGGCTTGGTTTTTCTCCAGTGATATCTGTTCCTGTATGGCCATGAGCTCGGCCACGCGGCGCTGTTTCTCGTCGTCGGGCACGGGGTCTCCCAGGTGTTCGGCGGGGGTGCCTTCCTCGGGCGAGTAGGCAAAGCATCCCATGCGGTCGAAGCGGGCCTCGCTGACGAACTGCTTCAGCTCTTCAAATTCCAGTTCCGTCTCGCCCGGGTAGCCGACGATGAGGGTGGTGCGGATGGCGGCATCGGGCAACTTGCGGCGGAAGGTGTCGAGCAGACGCAGGGTGCCTTCACGGGTGATGCCGCGCTGCATGGAGCTGAGTATGCGGCTGTTGATGTGCTGCAGCGGGATGTCGATGTAGTTGCAGATATTGGGGTGGCGGGCGATGGCGTCGATGGCGTCCTCGGGGAAGGAGGTGGGGTAGGTGTAGTGGAGGCGTATCCAGGGGGCGCCGCTTTCGGTGGCCAGCCGGTTGAGCAACTCGCCGAGGGCGCGGCGGTGGTAGAGGTCGAGGCCATAGTAGGTGGTGTCCTGGCTGATGACGATCAGCTCTTTGACGCCTTTGGCGACGAGGGCTTTGGCTTCGGCTACGAGTTCATCGATGGGTATCGACTTGTGGGCTCCGCGGATGAGCGGGATGGCGCAGTAGGAGCAGCTGCGGTTGCAGCCTTCGGCAATCTTGAGGTAGGCGTAGTGGGTGGGGGTGGAGAGGGGTCTGGGGGAATAGGGTTTAAGGGTTTTAGGGCCTGAGGGTTTAAGGGTTTTAGGGTCCTTAAGGTCATTGGCGATCTTGTCCCATTCGTGGACGCCGTACCAGGCGTCAACTTCGGGCATTTCGTTGGCAAGCTCGTCCTTGTAGCGCTCGACGAGGCAGCCGCAGACAATCAGCTTGCGGGCTTTGCGGCCGCGCGTCTTGACGGCGACCTGTTCGAGGATGGCGTTGATGCTCTCCTCTTTGGCGTCGCCTATGAAGCCGCAGGTGTTGACGATGACGGTGTCACAGTCGTTGCGCTGCCGGTCAAAGAAGAGGGTATGCCCCTGTGCTTTCAGCTGGCCGGCGAGGTTCTCGCTGTCGACGGTGTTCTTGGAGCAGCCGAGGGTGATGATGTTGATCTTCATTCGAACAGGGAATCTACGAATTCGTCGGGGTTGAAGAGTTGCAGGTCGGTCATCTTCTCGCCGAGGCCGATGTAGCGGACGGGGATGTGGAACTGGTCGCTGATGCCGATGATGACGCCGCCTTTGGCGGTGCCGTCCAGTTTGGTGAGGGCGAGGGCGTTGACGTCGGTGGCTTGGGTGAACTGGCGCGCCTGTTCGATGGCGTTCTGGCCGGTGGAGGCGTCGAGGACGAGCAGCACCTCGTGCGGCGCGTCGGGAACGAGTTTCTGCATCACTTTGCGTATCTTGGTCAGCTCGTTCATCAGGCCCACCTTGTTGTGGAGACGTCCGGCGGTGTCGATGATCACCACGTCGCTCTGCTTGGCGAGGGCGCTTTGCAGGGTGTCGTAGGCCACGGAGGCGGGGTCGGCCCCCATGCCCTGCTGCACGATGGGCACTTCCACGCGGTCGGCCCACAGCATGAGCTGCTCGACGGCAGCAGCGCGGAAGGTGTCGGCGGCGCCGAGCATGACCTGCTTGCCGGCTTGTTTGTAGCGGTAGGCCAGTTTGGCGATGGTGGTGGTCTTGCCCACGCCGTTGACGCCTACGACGAGTATGACGTAGGGATGGCAGGGGAGGGAAGCGTCGAAATCGGAGGGGAGGTGTGTGGCGGTGGGAGAGGTGCTCGGGGCGCGCAGCAGCTGCGCAATCTCAGCGCGCAGTATGGAGTTGAGTTCGCTGGTGGAGATGTATTTGTCTCGTTTGATGCGGGTTTGCAGCTTCTCGATGACCTTGAGGGTGGTCTCTACGCCTACGTCGCTGGTGATGAGGGTCTCCTCGAGGTTGTCGAGCACCTCGTCGTCGACGGTCGATTTGCCAAGGATGCTCTTGGTGAGTTTCTGGAAGAAGCTCTCCTTTGTCTTGGCGAGACCTTGGTCGAGGGTCTGTCGTTCTTCTTCTTTGCTTTTGCGGACGAAGTCAAATATTCCCATGCTGTATGCTTGTTTCGTTGGTTTCGTTTACCATTCGTATTGCCAATCCTGCTCGTTGTCCTGTTCGGCCTCGATGTATATCTCTTCACGTTCTTCGCGGTCGCGGAGGCGGAAAAGGCGTCCGAGCCAGTCGTCTTTCTTCGAGCGCACCTGTGTCTGCTTCCGGCTGTCTTCGTCGATGATGTGGGCGAGCCGGTCGGCATAGTGCTCGACATAGCTGTGGTTGGCGGCAGGGTCGTGGTGGATGACGGCGCCGGTGTAGTAGTGGAGAAGTATGCTGTCGTAGGAGTAGCCGAGAGAGACCATGCGGATGGCGCCTTCCTGGCTGAGCCCCACGCCGTGGCCGTAGCCGTGTCCGTGGAGGATGACGTTTCCGGAGGCGCTGTCGGGGGTGACGGAGAAGAAGGTGGACTTGAGTTGCATGTCGGAGCGCACCCGCGTCAGCGGGACGCCGAGGAGGCGGGCGCAGCGCGACTCCTGGGTGAAGTGCAGCAGGCTGTCGCGCACGGTGCTGTCGGCGGTGTTGAGTTTGTGGGTGCGGCTGAAGTAGTTGAGCCAGCGGTCCATGGGGATGGTGCGGGTCCAGTCGCTCTGGCGCATGTGGAAGGAGAAGGTGTCGGGCACCGAGCGCAGATAGGGCAGGGCGGCGCGCCACACGTCCTCGGAGTTGGCGGTTTGGCCGCCGCTGTTGGAGTGGAAGGGGGTCTCGATGAGGGCGCCTGTGCTGTCGACGAGGGTTTCGCCGCTGCTTTGTATGGTTCCCATCATGATGTCGGGCCGTATGCAGCGGTTGAGGTATGCCTGGCAGTGCACTTGGTCGCAGAAGTTGTAGCCGTCGGAGGCGTGTTTGTTGATGTTGCGCAGGGCCCAGGTGCGGCTGATGATGGCCTGGATGCGGAAGATGTCGCTGTGGTGGCCGTAGATTTCGCTCTGGGTGACGCCGGCGATGTAGGTCTCAAATTCCACGTCGTTGACGATGAGCAGGCTGCCGTCGGGCAGTGCGCTCACTTCGAGGTCGCCCTCGTAGGTGCGCTGCTTGGCTCCCAGCGAGTTTGCATCATTGCCTACGGGGTTGAGGCAGAGGATGCAGGCGGTGTCGGTGGCTTCGAGGCGCAGGCTGTGGAAGAGGCCGAGGTCGTCTTCGTTGACGCTGACATGCAGCTGGTTGCCTTCGGTGTAGACCACTACCGAACGGCCTTCGCTCACCATGTCCTCCAGTAGCTGGATTTCGCCGCCTTTGGTGCTGATGCCGTAGAGGTTGTAGCTGCCGAGGTCGAAGCTTATGTTGAGGGTGGAGATGCTGGTGGTGCTGTAGAGCCGCACTTTGACATGGTCGGCGGAGGCGGTGAAGGCGGCGAGGAGCAGCGTGGCTATAAGCATCAGGCGTTTCATGCGGCGTTTAGTGTTCGGTGAGCAGTTGGTGGATGGCTTGGGCGGTGCGTTTGATGGCGCCTCCGTCGCCCAACTGGGTGCGTATCTTGGCGTATTCGTCGAGTATCCGCTGCCGTGTGGCGTGGTCGGTGGTGATGAGCGCGAACTCTTTCTCCAGCCGCTCGGCGGAGAAGTCCTCCTGTATCAGCTCGGTCACTACCGGTCGGTCGGCGATGAGGTTGACCAGCGAGATGTATTTGATGCGCTTGCCTACCACGGATTTGGCGATGAGGTATGAAATGGGGTTTCCGCTGTAGCACACCACTTGCGGCACGCCGAAGAGTGCTGTCTCGAGGGTGGCGGTGCCGGAGCAGACCACCGCGGCGTGGGCCGATGCCAGCAGGGTGTAGGTCTGGTTGTAGACAATCTTGATGGGGCTGTCGGAGGGGATGTATTTGCGGTAGGTCTCCTCGCCGAGCAGGGTCATGCCGGCCACCACGAAGCGGTATTCGGGATGCCGCTGGGCTAGCTGCACCATCTTGGGGAGGCTGTTTTTCAGTTCCATGCGTCGGCTGCCGGGCATCAGGGCGATGATGGGCTTGTCAGCGGTCAGCTGGCTGCTGGCTGCTGACTGCTGGCTGCCGGCTGCTTTTGCGTCCAGCAGGGGGTGGCCCACATAGAGGGCTTGCGGCATGTTGTTTTCAGCGAAGAAGGGCTCTTCGAAGGGCAGGATGTAGCAGAGCCGGTCGAGCGAACGGCGCATACCTTTGATGCGGCCTTTCTTCCAGGCCCAGAGGTTGGGCGAGATGAAGTGTACCGTTTTGAAGCCGTGCTGCTTGGCCCAGGCCTCCAGCTTGAGGTTGAATCCGGGGTAGTCGATGCCGACGACCACGTCGGGGCGGTAGGCGGCGATGTCGCGTTTGCAGAACTTGATGTTGCCCAGCACGGTGCCCAGATGGGCCAGTACCTCGACGAAGCCCATGATGGCGAGGTCGCGGATGTGTCGCACGGGGGCACTTGCGGCTTCAGTAGCCATGGCGTCGCCACCCCAGAAGCGGAATTCGGCCGCGGGGTCTTGCTCCCGCAGGGCTTTTATCAGCAGGGCGCCATAGAGGTCGCCCGAGGCTTCTCCCGCTATGAGGTAGTATTTCATTGCAGTACCAGGATTCGTGCTTTGAGGAGATAGACCATGAAGGCCAGGAAGGTGACGAAAAACAGGGCAATGAGGGTGCGAGTGACGCGGAGGTGGTTATGGTCTTTGACGTAGTGGCGCAGGACGAGGACAAGCGGGATGAACATGCCGCCGAACCAGCGGATGTGTGCCTCGATGGGCTCGCCGGCGATGAGCAGCCCTATTGCCAGTACGATGGCGAAGCCAAGCTCCGCGCCGAGGCCGGCGACGATGCCGACGAGGACTGTGTCTTGTGAGAAAAACTTCTTCATTGCTTGTCGAATGCTAGGTTCTGCAGTTGGTCGAGGGCGGGGTAGTGGGTGAAGTCGGGATGGATGGGGACGACGGAGACGTAGCCGTGGGCGAGGGCCCATTCGTCGCTGGTCTCGGGTGGATCGTTGCAGACGAATTTGCCGGTGAGCCACCAGTAGGGGCGGCCTTGCGGGTCGGTGCGCTGCTCGAAGCTGTCAAGCCATTTGGCTTTGGCTTCGTGGCAGATGCGTATGCCGCGCAGCTGGTCGTAAGGCAGGCGCGGGATATTGACATTGAGGGAGACGTTGAGCGGCAGCCCCTGTTCGAGGACGCGCCCGATGATGTGGCGTGCGATGGGGATGCAGGCTGAGAAGTCGGCGTCGGGGTTGTGGTTGAGGAGTGAGAAGCCTATGGCGTCGATTTCAAGGGCGGTGGCTTCGATGACGGCGCCCATGGTGCCGCTGTAGAGTACGTTGATGGAACTGTTGCTTCCGTGGTTGATGCCGGAGAGGACGAGGTCGGGCTTGCGGGGGCAGAAGTATTCGGAGGCGAGTTTGACGCAGTCGACGGGTGTGCCGTCGCAGGCGTAGACGTCGAGTCCGGGGGTGTGTTTGATTTCGCGGACGCGGAGTGGGCGTT
>JAEEGJ010023241.1_pt1 | contig 13039 bp, 8 predicted proteins | sample 8958761 | NCBI WGS metagenome assembly JAEEGJ01 (sample SAMN16246546, study PRJNA631951) | gut metagenome | biome: gut microbiome; feature: rumen; material: RS-attached | host: Bos | place: Iran: Karaj | collected 2018-10
ATTATCAATAAAGTTAAAAACTCAATCTTTCGGTAATTTATAAAGATATGAGCTGGAATAAATACCAATCTGTCTTACTAAAAGTTGAACGTTCAACATATGCGGATGAAAAGCATAGATTGTAGGAACACCTGCTCTCCATAGGGATCTCGTGGCATGTCCGACACAACTATTAAAAAGTAAATCCCAACGTTTTATATTTTCAGCATATCCGGCAATCACTTTTGTACTAACATTTTTTAGAGTTATAGACCAAGTTCCTTTATCATTAAAATGTGTTGGCCAGCTAGTATCAGCATCTTTAATAGATTTAATGTAAGTTTCATAAAGAAAATCGCTTTTTTCAACAGCCTCTACTGGTCCCACTGAAACTAATGACTCCCCATTTTCTCGAGTTATTGAAGAATGACCCCACCAGTCTTTATTACCATTTGAGTTACGATTATTTGTGGATGCCGAATTAACAGAAATATTCTCTCCTCCACCATAAATAAGTGAAATAATATCAGGAATGTTTGCCAATGCCCCAAACCCATATCCAATGTTTTCCAGGATTGAATTGCCTTTTTTTCCTAACCATCCCCATGAACTTTGAGTGAAATTGTAAGAAGCAAAACCAAAACTCATTGTTATATCAGTTTGGCCACCAGTATATGCGAACGTACCCAACGAATTGGTTAATGAACCACCCATAATAGACAACGTATTTGCCATGGGAATCCCTGACGAAGCTATGGCCGCGCCAGCAGCGCCAGACAAAGCTCCTGTCAGCATTCCGCCTGCCATATAGCCCCATGTCTTACTTGATTGCCAATCCCACATAGTAGGATCAAAATTACCGTCATTTGCCAAAACTCCTCCCGAATACGTTCCAATGATAGCACCAATTATAATAGGTGCCCACACTATCTCGCCACTTGGATCCGTGTACTTGAGCGGATTGTTGAGGCAGTAAGAGTAGCGGTTGAAGTTCTGAGGGTCAGTTGGTGCCTGGACGTACGGGTCCGGGCTGAGGAAACGGCCCAGCTGCGGGTCGTACATGCGGCCGTTCATGTTTATGAGGCCCAGCATTTCCAGATGCTCATGACCGGTGTAGCCGCGGTCAAACGTGAGGTCAAACCAGTACGGTATAACAATCTCACGGTTGCCCCATGCGTCATATCTGGTAATGTACGCGTAGTCACTCTCGTCTATGAGGGCCGTTATGCTGCCCAGATGGTCAGTCACCACCTTGGTGGTCTGTGATACTGGCTGGGCGTTGGGGCTGGTCTTTACGATATGCAGGGCCTCCAGGCCGTTTGCACCGTTCAGATAGTAGTAACGCAGCGTGTCACTGCCCTCCACCTTCTCCTCATAGTCATCCCAGTAGAACTTTTCATAGAGTTTCTGGTATGTACGGTGCATCTCGCTGGACACCCTCCTTAGGTCCGGGCCGTAGTCTACGCTGTAGATGTAGAAATTATTCTCGTCAGTAGCCCAGACAGAACTCATCTTGTTCCAGTTGTTGAACCCCACGTCCTGCACCTGCAGTGTGATGCTGCCGTCCGTGTTGTCCACCTCTGTCACCGCATGAGGCCGTGACGATGAGCCGTAGGTGTAACTGCCCATACCAGTCTTGGAGAGTATGTTGCCATTCTGGGCGTATGCCATAGTCATAATGGTCTGGTTATCCTCCTGTACCAATGTCAGCCGGTCCGCCGTATCGTATGTATACTGCTGCGGGTAGCCTCCACCCACGATGCCGCTTCTGTACATAAGGTTGCCGGTCTGTGGAGAAAACCCATAGTCCTCGGCCTGGTAGCTACAGTAACTCTGTCCCCACCGCTGTAGTGTTATTATGGAGTCAGGCAATCCGTAACCGTCAAGCGCTATGGTCCTGATGAAAGGATGCTCCGTATCACCATTCAATACAGTCTCGGCCGTTGTACGGCGGCCTGTATATCCGGCACTGCTCCACCCAACTATACCGGGTCCCATGTCTATGCCGTTAAGGTTACCGTAAGGATCATAAGAGTAGCTGTAAACCATGCCTCCTGGCAGGGTGCGCGATGCAATCAGCCCGTTAGAGCCGTAGGTGTAGCTCCTGCTCCTGGTAAACGCTGTACCCTTGCTCATAGTCTCACCTGTGACCCGGCCCAAAGCATCATACGTGTAGTTCTTGCTCCATGTGCCGTTGCTCTCGCTTATAAGGCGCATCTGACCTGTTCCGCTGCTACCATAAGTGTAGTTGATGGTGGCATCGTCCGCCTTTTGCTGTGTCACGCGGCCAAGGTAGTCATATTTTGTGACAAAAACAACTCCGCGTGCATCGGTTCTGCTGGTCTCACGCCCCAGTGCGTCATAAGTGTATGTGGTGGTGCCCGCATCCGGGTCGGTCATGGAGCTGCGGTTGCCGCAGTCATCGTACTGGAAAGTCCAGGTGGCTCCGCCCGATGCGGTAGTCCTTATGCCGCCGTTTGAGGCGTAGGTGTTGGTTATGCCTGACACAGGGGCAGTGACTGTCTTCACGTTTCCCCATGCGTCATATGTAGTTGTGGTAGTGCGGCTGTTCTCAGAGACAGCAACCGTCCGGTTCCCGTACTGGTAAGCGGTATAGGAGTTGCCTGGTGCCGTTTCGGTCAGTACCCTACCGCGAGTGTCGTAGGTATAGGTGTGGGTCAGTGACAGGTCGCCGCTGGTCTCGGTACGGCTGGTTGCAAGACCCTTGCTGTTGTATGTGGTGGTGCTGGTAAGGCTAACGTTATCGGGACCAATGCTCTCAGTCTTAACTTCACGTCCCTGATTGTCATACCAGGTCTTGACCCAAGGGGTGGCGGTTCCCTGTGCAAGCAGGTAGTAACGTTTGAATGCGCTGTTGTTCCAGCCTCGGGTGTAGGTGGTTGCAGTACCGTCAGGCCTGACGGTGCTGACCAATTGCCCCCATCCGTTGTAGGAATGGGTCACGGTGTTGCTGACTGAAGAGTTGATGCTGTCCTGCTCTGTCAGCACGTTACCCCACAGGTCATAGGTGTACTTCTGTACAGACGAGGCCGGGTTGGTATAAACCCTGGCAGGGAAACGCCTTGTTTCATCATAACTGTAGTATGTGGTGCAGGCTGCCGTTATGCCACTGCCAGTGCTCACCTGGCTGGTCAGGTTACCCCATACATCGTAGGTATACTGCGTGGTGAGAGGCTTTGATGTACCGTAGTTGTCAACCTTGTCTGTGACAAGGCCTGTTGTGTTGTTGTATGTATAACTGGCCGTTATGCTGAAGGGTGACGCGTCATCCTGATGCTTTTGCGCAGTAGTAACCGTCTGGGGGTGATAGGCTCCTCCGGCAAGTGCATAGTCAGAATATGTGATGGTGCGGTACATGCCTGTACCATAGGTCGTGGTCTCAGACAGGGGATAACCGTATGTGGTGTCATAAGCGCTTACCGTGGTAACGGTGTTACCGTCCATATCCCTTGCCACGGTCTGTGAGGGATATGCAAAATAGCGTTTCTGTCCCTTGTCCGCTATGGTAAGGGTTGTGGTGTTCTGCGCATAGCTGCTGCCGACGGTGGTCTTGGAGTAGGTTACCTTTGGTATATAGAACGCAGTATTCCATTGTGTGACTCCGCTCTCAGATATCACGCCTGTGGTTGTGCAGTTGGCCGCCATCTTGCTGAATCCCAGCAGGCCTCTGCCCCGCAGGTGTGCCTTTAGTCCCTCATAAGTGTAGAGCGTGGTCAGTAAACCTGCCGCGCCATTATTCTGTGTAGTCAGCCTGACCACGTTGAGCGGTATGGTATATCTGGGTGCGGGATAGGGGTCATTACCGCCTCTGGTATAGACTGAAGGGTCAGTGAGTGTGGAATACGTTATGCCGATTGTGGCGCCATAATCGCCTGTTATGGAAGTAACCTTGCCGCTCTGCGCAGTAAGGTTGCTGTTTTTGTATATGCGCCATACGGGATTGGAGTTCGAATTGGTCCCGTTTACGCAATCATAACCGTAGTTGACCAGTTCCATGTGGCCGTCACCGTCAAAATCACCGGTGATGTATTTACTTGAATACATGTCACTTGATTGTTCTGATGTTGCCGAGTGTTTCTCCACAAGCGTGGCTCCAGTTGAATTCAGCCACTTGGTTATGACATAGTCAAATTCTCCCCATTCATGTCCCCAAATGTTTGATTTCCTCTTATAGACCCCTTTGGTTATGATTACGTCAGACTTGCCGTCACTATCCATATCAACGACATTAACACTTAGTTTGTCATTGTCTTGCTCTGTGAAGCTTTGATCTGAAATGACGCTCATGTTAAGTGCTAGCGTCTCATTGAAAGTACCATTTCCTTTGTTAAGAATGAAGTACCAATTGTTTGAGCCTTTAGTGTTCGAAAGGAAATCCATCAGTCCATCTCCATTATAATCGCCAGGAGTCAGCGAATGTACATCCTTGAGGCTGGTGCCGGTACTTTTGTTCGCGTCGGAATAAGTGTTTGCAGAGATTCCGTTTCCTTGGTTCCAATAGATAGAATAGCCGCTATTGCATATTACTATGAGATCATTCAGGCCATTGCCGTTCATGTCAGATATGTATACATGCTGAGGTGCAGAACTCAAAGAAAGGGAGGTCTCTGTATCCATATCAAACAACGAATGTTCCAATTCGTTGCTACCGGAGATATAGTTTATGTTGTATTTCCATAAGTATAAAGGATAGCTGCCGTTCCTTTTAGTCTTTTCCATGAATACCACATCCGTTCTGCCGTCATTGTCAATATCTCCAGATGTAAAAAGGGGTTTACCGGTATTGTAAAGACTTGTAGCACCGCCGCCATCTCCAACAGAAAAGTTCTGCCCTAACACATATAATCCCAGGGCAGCAGTCGATCCTGACTGTACATAATATGGTATAATTAGTTCATTAATTCCATCACCATCTACATCAATGACCGACAATGCGTTAACATTACTTTTTATCCTTCCTGATTCAACACTTGGCGGTAATATAAAATTTGTCCCGGATATGTATTGTGATGTTCCCGATTGAGAAAGCGTCGAGTGATACATGTATATATATGTATAGTAGTCTTCCCCCCCATTGTTATTGGGCTCTCCGACTAATGCTATACCGGCAATATCGGACCGTCCGTCTCCGTTGAAGTCTCCTGCCATATATGATTGGTTCGCAAACGGGAATGAGACAAACGGGTTGATATTTGTCGGCTGATTAACAGCAAGTGCTGAGGCTGTATAAGATATTGGTGGTAGATAAGACCAATAGACCGTAGTTGGCGGAAGAGTCTGGTTCTGCGCGTTCTTTTCAGTAACGCTCGTCAGGCGTGAGAACTTGCAGGCCACGCCATCACCTGTAGTGTTGTAGTTTAGTGTATATGTACGGTATACGCTGCTACCGGTCATACCTGTGATGGAATGGAGTCTCCTTTTCATGCTTCCCCTTTTGCCGTCAAAAATGACAGGTATGGAATCTGTCCGATCCTCGTTATATGTGAACTCAATTGTATTAGTCAGAGAGTTGCTTTGATAAGAATTGTTTCCATATCTAATCCTGTAAGGGTAGACACAAAGGTTTATTATATCATATTCATAGGTCATGTAATTGCCAGTGGGCTGTGAGACATAGCTCAGATACCATGAGTGTATTTTCTGTGCCCCGTAATCATCGGTGTATGACAGCCTTGAATGTGTGTCTGTATTAAGGTCGGGATTATATCCGTACCGATAGACCATGCCGTCGCGGCTCTGGACCTCATACCACGTGTTGTTTGCTGTTGATGTACATGTACCATGTGCTATGACACGCGTGAACGGGTCTGACTCAGGATAATAAACAGCTCCTTCTTGTCCTGCAATACTGTTCTCATCCAATATCAGCCGCACTCCATCCAGATAAAGTGCATCATCGGCAAGATATTCTAATCCATTGGCATTGTTGTCATGATGAATATCCTTGGGGGCACGTGTTATTGAAGACAAACCTGACAGGCTTGCACCATAACCGCACAATCCGTTACCGGATTGGCTGTTATATATAATGGACAGTCGCGGTTGGAGTCCGCCCACTCCTAGCGGAACATCAATGGGTATACTATAAGTTGCTCCACCCATAGGTGATACATTGAACACACCGCCTACGGCTTCTACTGTTGTACCAGGTTCAGTGCTGTAGGCTGCCGGTACTATGGTATAGCCATATTCTGATGCATAGCCATAAATATTGGTTTTGATCGTCCCGTTTGCATTATTACCTTCCGATACTACATAATAGATGCCGGGAGATAGCTGACGCTGGATAAAGGAGTGTAATGTGTTGGAACAATGCCCGTCACCCGAATAATTATCATTGCTTTCTATCATATTACCAGCTGAGTCAAGTAGCGAAACGTATGTGTCGTATAGTTCTGACCCTTCGTGAGTAATGACCACATTCATGGGTGTGGTAAGTTGGAACTTATAGTACACATCCCGTGTTGTCATACCTTGGTACTTATCTGTGAACAAATTAGTATTCTTGGTACTATAAAAATAGAAATCCGTGTTCCTGGTTCCTACAATGAATGGCAGTTCAAAGAAATCACCAAATATAATCAGGTTTGGATCATCCGGGTCATAAGATTCAAGCGATTTCGGGGCAAAGTTGCCACCTTCATACTGGCGCAAATAAATCTTGAAGCTATCAGCATCGGCTGTAATGATGGTATCGGCTGTATCTTGTGCATTAATCAGCGCTGAATTCATAATCAATGCTGATATGAGCAAGGCTATAGTGCAGTGTATTTTCATGGTGATTCTCAGATTTTGATGATTTTCCATATTTTGGACTCATTATCTAATTTGATAATAAGTAGATACATGCCACTGGGACATGATGTGAGGTCAATCTCGTTCTCGGCCTGAATCTGGGCGTTGCTGTATACAATGCTGCCATTGTTGTTATATACTACAATTGACGTATTGTCTACAGTCTCTATCCCAGTTATTTCAACTATGAGCCTGCCGTCAGTAGGATTGGGGAGTATTGTTATACGGTGAGAGGACAGCATGTCGTGTCTGGATATGGTGTCTGAAGGAGAACCATTCCCGTTATTGCGTAATGGTAATTCCCTCTCACTTAAGATTCGGTTGCCTATAGCATCGTAACTGTATTGTATTCTGTCAGCATGTATCATTACGGGTCTGACGCACAATAATGACAAAGAGAGAATGATTGGCTGTAGTAGCCGGTCTGTCCTTTTCATAATTATTTTTATTAGTGGTTGATTTGATTACACAAGGCATTTTTGACTATAGGGGAAATACTGTCATTCTTGAGCATTATCAAAGGTTGAAGTGCCCGTACCACCAGTACCCGAGCGCATATATATGTAAGGTGTAGCTGCCTGATGGCAGTGTCGATATGTCAGCCTGAGCACTATAGGCAGAAGTATAAGTTTGATCAAATACCGTCAGATTTGCAGAGTCTCTCACCACAATCTGCGATGCTGTCAGCTCGCTGAATGATACGGTTATCACTTGGGCATCAATTGATGCCGATACCTCACACTCAATAGAACGAGGGGCATCTTCAGGATCTATTACAGGTGGATCATTTTGGACTAAATGAATGTTATCGCCAGCTTGAAGAGCGATATTACCAATAATAAGCATAAAAACAAAAAATAATACCTTTTTCATAAACATCATTTTATTTGGTTATATGCTCAAAAATAGGAATAACATCAGGTCATGTCCAAAGAATTATCTGGACAAAAAAGTGGACATTTTCAAAGAAATGCCTTACAGTGGTGCCTGAATGGCTCTTTTCAATTGCTAAATGCTATATATGGCAAGAAAATCTGATGAGACTTTTTGTGATAGCCTGTAAAGACGTTTCTTTACAGAGTCCGTCGTAATGGAAAAAAGTGACGCTATCTGTTCAATACCCAAGCCCTGGTTTTTAAGGATGATAGTAAGAATGTCTTTTTCTTTTATTCCTGGTATTTCTGCCTGCATGTCTGTTATGGTTTCCAGATAAGAACGTTTAAGCTGATTAAATAATGTCTCCTTGTCATGCCTATTCAGTTCATTGACGTTCAACTTAAAGGAAGACAATATGTTGTATTCTGAAGTCATCCTGAAAGCCCTGTTACACATCTGTAGGCGGTTTGAATATGACCTTATTAGTAACGCTCTAGCTTCCGGATCATGATCGGAATAATCCTTTATCTTGGATTCAAGCATCTCTATTGTGCTTTTGCGGATTCCTTCCTCTTCTTTAAGGAGTTCTTGCTTCTTTTTCATTATCCGCTCTACTTCTCTATGCTTAAATGTGGAATAAATAAAAAAGAGTATTAAGGTTATCATTAATAGAGTGCCTGCAAGAACTATTATAATCACCTTATGGCGATGGGAATACTTCTCGCCTGTGACAATCTCCTTGTGCTGATATCGGATTTCTTCAATTTCACGTGCGCTTTCAATCTTGGTTATGGAATCATTCAGTTCTTTATATATTCTATGCCATTTTGCCGATTCCTCATCTTTATTAAGAATGGGTGACAGCTCCGATAGGCGGTCAGCATTGGCGCATCTGGTATAGAGTTCCAATTCATGTTTTAAGGATTCTTTTGAATAATAATAGGCTGAATCCAACAACTGCATCTCGTAGAAGATATCTGCCTTCACACTCAATCCTGCCGCGGTTTTAGAATAATCATTTATAGTTTTCAGATAATAATTGACGTATTCTAAAGCCTTATGATAATTGTTATAATAGTGTAACTGAATTTTTGCCAGACTAAGAGCTGATGCTGTTCTCATGCTCCTTGAGAAATTAGAATCGATGAATATTCTAGTGAAAATGCTGTCTGCCAGCAAAAAGTCTCTACTGTACAAGGCACATAACCCTAGCTCATTGTAAGAATAGTTATAGATTTTTGGTTCATCAAGCCTTTCCCCATTCAATAAGCTGCAGTAGAATGCGTGCATAGCTTTATCCAACATCATATGTTTAAGATAGAGGCTTCCTAATTCTATCTCTGTAAGTGAATAATAACGCGATAATGTGTCAGGAAATAAATCTTTTGCCCTCAGATAAGTATCTATGGCCGAATAGTCATTACCAAGTTCTTTATACACGCACCCCTGGGTATACCAAGCCATTGCGGAGCGGTAACTCTTTCGGTGAGTACCGTAATAGTCTGTGGCAGTCAGAATAAGGCTGTCGGATGTGATGGGTTTGTATTGTTTGTAGTCCGCCTGCGTCTTGAGTACGGCATACCAGGCGCGGTCGCGTTGCCTTGTTGGTATGGGCATGTTGATCAGGATGGAGTCGGCTGCTTTTGAATCAGTCTCCATAAGCATTTCTGCCTGAGAGAGTCTTTCATCAGTACATCCTATGATAATCCATCCAATGGCAACCGATATTAATGAACTGAGAGTTTTTTTGAATTGTCTAGACTGCTCTTTCATATTAGTCACTGATCATTCTCATTGCATGATTGTACAAAAGTATTTTATTTTCGGATACCTGCAACTCTTAGGCATTAATCGGGCTATAATGGAGAGTTTTTTAGTAAATGATGTATCTTTGGGATTACTAATTTTTTAGTTTTTTTATTATGGGTCTTATTATTTCTATTCTTATTGGTTGCTTGGCTGGTTTTCTGGCTGGCAAGATTATGAAGGGTGGCGGTTTTGGTTTCTGGATCAATCTGCTGGTTGGTGTAGTAGGCGGTTTCCTGGGCGGTAATATCCTGGGTTGGATTGGCATTAGCTGGGGCGGAACCGTTATCGGCTCTCTTATAACAGCAGTTATCGGTGCTGTTGTACTGATTTGGATAATATCCCTTTTCAAGAAGTGATATAATAGTACAATTGGGGACAGACCCCTTTTGTATCATTTCCGAAATGATACAAAAGTGATATGAACCCCGAAAGTTGGACAAAAAACTTTCGAGGTTCATATGAACAAAAAACAAAACACTTATGACGATCGTCTCAGGTATGTCAGGATGATCGAGAGAGGATATAGCATAGACTATATCTGTAAACACCATGCTATAAGCCATAAAGACCTTGAGGTGTTGTGGCTTAAGTATCAGAAGGATGGCCCATCGGGTCTGATTAAGACAAAACATCATTGGAAAGATGGTGAATCGCGCGAGATGATACTGCGTGAAATAGATACCAAATGTTTATCTTTGCGCAAGGCAGCAGCCAAGTACGATGTCAATGTCAACACCATCATACGTTGGAAACGTATGGTAGAGAAAGGAGGTTACGTGGCTTTGTACAACTGCAAGCCGTCAAATCACTCCGCAAGACTAATGGGAAGGCCAAAGAAAAAGAAACTCGAAGAAATGACAGAGCTTGAGCGTGCACTGTACGAGAATGAGCGTCTGCGCGCAGAGAATGCCCTGCTAAAAAAAGTAAAGGCCTTAATCGAGGAAAGAGAAGCTCAATTACGCAATATTGGGCGCAAGCCATCGAAGAATTAAGGCCGGAACATGACCTTGACCTCCTTTTGGAGCTCAATGGGATGGCTCGTTCCACGTTTTATTATCACATCAAACGAATCGGACAATCCGATGGATATGACGACCTGAGGGCTCGCATCCGTGAGATATACGACCAACATAAAGGCCGATACGGATACCGCCGTATAACCATCCAGTTAAGGGATAAAGGTGTTGTTGTAAACCACAAGACGGTCAGAAAGCTCATGGTAGGTATGTCATTGAAAGCCAAGCGCAGGAACCAGCGCTATCGCTCTTATAAAGGCAATGTAGGAAAGATTGCTCCCAACTTCATCAACCGTGACTTTAGTGCCGATGCGCCCAACAAGAAATGGACTACCGATGTCACACAGGTGAAGATAAAAGAAAGGAAACTGTTTTTGTCGCCAATCCTGGATATGTTTAATGGGGAGATAATATCGTACCAGATATCTTCAAGCCCCGATATGAAGATGGTATTGACGATGCTCAAGAAGGCCTTTAATAAGAAAAACGACTTGTCGGGACTTATTCTACACTCAGATCAAGGATGGCAATATCAACAACAAAGATATCAGGATATACTCAAGGAAAGAGGCATAATACAGAGCATGTCCAGGAAAGGAAACTGTCTGGACAACTCAATGATGGAGAACTTTTTTGGACTTATGAAGTCTGAGTTGTTATATTTGCAGGACTGGGAATCGGTCGATGAGTTTAAGAAAGAACTCAAAGCTTATATCAGATACTACAACAACGACCGAATAAAACTGAGATTAAAAGGAAAGAGCCCGGTGCAATACCGAACTCTTTACCAGGTAAATGATTAATAAATCGTCTAACTTTTGGGGTTCACTTCAAAGGGGTCTGTCCCCTTTTGTACTATTTGACCCAGGCGGGGTTATGGACTTTGGTCCTGGAGGGGGTGTAGTACTGGGCCTTTACATCGGGGATGTCGATGTAGTAGGTGCGGTGGGATTTGTTGTTTAGTTTGGTCTCACGCAGCCACAGGTTGGCCCGCTTAAGGTCAGCATATGTGATGCCGTGGTCCTCGGCAAACTTGACCAGATCCTCGATGGGATCGGTTATTTTTATCTGCTCCTTGATGGGAATATAGGGATAGAGGTCCTCACGCTTGAATGAGAAACCAAACATAGCCGGGTTCTCAAACATCATCTTGGCCGCAATGACACGGAACATATAACGGGAAGTCTCATCGACCAGCCACATATCCATTGCGTCGGTCTGATGCTGCTGCTCTATGCGGCGGTCCATACCCTGCTGGCCACCGTTGTAGCTGGCGGCCACCGTCATCCAGTTCTGGTATTTGCCGTATGCCTTGAGCAGGAATTTACATGCTGCCTCGGTGGCCTTGACCGTATTATAGCGCTCATCGATATTGGTATTTACCTCCAGTCCGTACTCGCGGCCGGTTGCCTGCGTGAACTGCCACAGTCCCGCAGCACCCGCTCCCGATACGGCCTGCGGGTCAAGGTTGCTCTCTATCACCATCAGGTACTTGAAATCATCGGGCACGCCCATGCGCTTGAGTATGGGCTCAATCTCCGGGAAGAGCCGGTTGGCGCGCTTAATCATGAGAGTGGACATATTGTGCGAGTAGGTGAACGCTATCAGTTCGCGGTCCATACGCTCGCGCAGATCGGCCCTGTCAAATACGATCTTCTGACCCGCAAACACCACAGACTCGGGAACCTGAGGCGGTACAGTCTGGGCATGAACGGAAAATATGAAACATGATATGACCGAAGTCAGGAACAGTAGTAATTGCCTTCTCATAAAACTTGACTTAAGTGGCGCAAAATTAGGCTCTTTTCCTGAAATAACATTATCTTTGTTGCACTAACCAAAAATAAACCCTGACAACTATTATGAAAAAAGTCTGCTATCTGCTTCTTTCGGCAGTTTTGTCCTTATCCGCTTGCCAGAAGGCAACAGTCAAGATTCAAGATTACAAGGTTTCAATCGGCATGTCCGACGGAACCCTTTACGTAACACCTATGGCCGATGACGCCATCCGCGTACAGTACATTCCCGATGGAATAGAACTGCCGCAGCTTGAAAACCTTATTTATACAGAAAACCCTGCTCATCAATCAATAAGTTGCTCACAGAATCTGAGAGGCCTGGTATATGTCAGCAGCACTGAAGGCAATCTCCGGGCGGTTGTCAACACCCGTAACGGAAAGATAAAATTCAAGGATTCACAGGGTAACGTCATACTGTCCGAATCAGCCCGTTCACGCTCTGTCGTAGTAGGCAAGACGGGTGATTTCAACTCACTCGCAGTAAGCCAGTCATTCAGGACCGCGCCCGATGAGTTTCTGTTTGGAACCGGCCAGTTCCAGGACGGCTATCTGAACATACGCGGACTGACCCGCCGCCTTACCCAGGTCAACACCCAGATCTCTATCCCGATGATCATATCCAATAAGGGATACGGAATCCTGTGGAACAACTATGGCCTTACCGAATTCAACCCGTCAGACTATGTGGTTGAACTGGAGCAGGGTGCCGGCGACGGTACATCAGTAACTGTCAATGCAACCGGT
>JAEEGJ010023244.1_pt1 | contig 13038 bp, 5 predicted proteins | sample 8958761 | NCBI WGS metagenome assembly JAEEGJ01 (sample SAMN16246546, study PRJNA631951) | gut metagenome | biome: gut microbiome; feature: rumen; material: RS-attached | host: Bos | place: Iran: Karaj | collected 2018-10
GCTGTTGATACACCTATCGGACTTATGCCAAAAGATGGCGCTCTCAACACAGACGGTCTTGCTGACTACTACAAGAAGACTCTCCCAGAAATCCTCAAGGTTGATGTTGAAGGATGGAAGAAGGAAGTTAAGGATATTCGTGAAAACCACTATCCTAAGTTCGGTAAGCACTTGCCAAAAGAACTTACAGCTATTCTCGATGACCTCGAGTCACGCCTCAACAAGGCATAACACAACTTGTCATTGTCGGGCTTGACCCGACAATCTGTACATTTCCCGCTCAGCAATGAGCGGGATTTTTTTTGCCCAAAAGATTTTTCTGTAAAAGGCTTAAACTAAAGCCCATTTTATTGTATAATTGTATAGATATAATTTGTAAAATGGAGTTTTTCCAATGGACGAAAATTCAGTTACAGTTAAAAAAGAAGATGATGAAATCAGTCTTATAGATTTACTTGCAGTGCTTTTGCGCCGTAAATGGATGATAATTGGAATTTGTGTTGCAGCAATGATTTTTGCAGTTGTAATTTCAATTTTATCACTTAAGCTTCCTCCAGAAAAATCGTTTTTACCAAATGAATATACACCAAAAGCTCAGATGCTTATAAATAATGATTCTTCATCTGGCGGCCTTTCTTCTATGCTTAGTTCAAGTGGTCTTGGCAGTCTTGCAAATCTTGCTGGTGTAAATGTAAGTGGTGGTTCTTCAAACAGCGCTTTAGCCGGATATCTTGTAAACAGTAATACAATTCAGGATGCAGTTGTAGATAAGTTTGATCTTATTACTCGATATAAAATCGAAAAATCTCCGCGCGCTTCCAGCCGTGAAGCTCTTAAGAAAAAACTTTCATCTAATTATGATGACGATACTGGTGTTTTCAGCGTAAGCTTTACAGATATTGATCCGAAATTTGCACAGGAAGTTGTAAACTACGTTGTTGATTTACTTGAGCAGCGTTTCCTGGACCTGGGAATTGACCAGAATAAACTTTCTGAAGCAAATCTTAAAGAAAACATTCAGAATTCTTATGACAATATTTTGAGTCTTCAGAAACAGATTCAGACTCTCGAAGGTTCTGTATCTAATGTTTATAATCCAAATGCAGCTCCATCAATCATGCTTGATTCAACTCTTCTTAAAATGGAGCTCAATGTTCAGGAACAGATTTATGCTCAGCTTAAGGCGCAGTATGAATCTCTTAAGGTTACAATGGCAAGTGAACAGCCTGTATTCCAGATTCTTGAGTATGCGGAAGTTCCAGACAAAAAATCTGGTCCAAGCCGTGGAAAGCTTTGTATTATCATTACTTTTGCAGCATTCTTCCTTTCTGTATTCCTGGCATTTGCTTTGAATGCAGTTGAAAATATTAAAAACGATTCGGAAGCAATGAGTAAGCTTACGGCTACAAAGAAAAAATAGTAAAAGGAAATAGTTTTTATGAAAAAGATTATACTTATTGCAGCTAGTTTACTTCTTATCTCTGCATTACTGTTTGCAGATAATCCATCAGGCGCGGCTAATATTGAAGCAGTTGCAAATTCTTCAAAATCAGATGAAGCAGGTAGAGGTCAGATTGCAATTTCTAATCCAGATTATCGTGTAACACCTGGTGATATCTATGGACTTGCTTTTGTAGTTGGTTCAAACACCCTTGAGTATAAAATCGTAGTTGATGCAACCTATAAGATTCGTGTTGCAAACCTTGCAGTTCTTGATGGTTCAGGAAAAACTTTTCTTACCTTAAAAAAACAGGTAGAAGAAATTGTTTCTAAGAACTATCCGATGAGTGGTGTTCAGTTTTCTCTGGTTACTCCAGCAGTTTTTAGTGTTATTGTAAAGGGTGAAGTTACTTCAACTTATGAATATTCTGCCTGGGCGCTGACCCGCTTAAGTTCTGTTTTGGGAAGTCATCTTACAGCATATTCTTCTCAAAGAAATATTACCGTAACTTCTTCTGCAGGTACTGTAAAAAATTATGACTTGTATAAGGCATTCCGTTTTGGTGATATGTCGCAGAACCCATATCTTAGACCGGGTGATGTAATTACAATCAATAAATTTGACCGCAAAGTAAGCATTAGTGGTGCTGTAAAGCGTGGCGGTAGTTATGAACTTAAGGATGGGGAAAATCTTATTCAGCTTATAGAGTATTATGGTGACGGCTTTAAGGAACAGGCTGATTTGTCCCGTGTTGAAATTACACGAATTGTTGATGCAAAAGATAAAACCGGCCAGAAAATATTCTTGAATCTTGAAAATATGGATAAGGATTATGAACTTAAAAATTATGATTCTATCTATGTTGATACTCTTAGCGACCGTATGCCTGTTATGTTTATGGAGGGAGCTGTTATGCAGTCATCTTCTCAGCATACAGGAGATGCAGATTTTGTCCTTGCAGAAGGTTCTACAAAGGTTACTGTTCCATTTAATCTTGATGAAAATTATGGCTCATTCCTTAGACGAAGAAAAAACTGGTTTGTTTCACCTGTAAGTGATATTAAAAATGCTTACATTGAGCGTGGCAATCAGATTATTCCAATTGATATTTCTAAAATTCTTTATGATCCTGATTATTATTGTGATATTCTTGTTGAACCAAATGATGTTCTCCAGATACCATTTATTCAGTTCTTTGTGTCTGTTGCAGGAAGTGTATATAACCCTGGTCGTTATCCATATCTTCCAAATAAAACTTATGAATATTACATAGGGCTTGCAGGTGGTTTTATTACTTCTCAGAATGCACGTGAAGCTGTTTCGATTAAAACTGTAGAGGGTAAAAAACTTTCTAAAAAGGACATCATTTTACCGGAATCTACAATTACAGCAAAGACAAATTCTTTCCTGTTTTACTTTAATCAGTATGCACCTGTAATTACGACAATTCTTTCAATAATTACTTCTTTGTTTACAATTATGATTTATGCGCATGGTGGTTCGCTTATACCATATAGTTCGTTGTAATTATTTGAATCTAATATCTGAATCCGAAGCTGTTTGCCTGATAGCGCAGATTCGGATAAGATAAAACACTTTTTCCGTTTAAACAAAGCTGGGCTGAGCCGCCACCGTCAAATTCGAGTGCGTCGGAGCAGCCCATTTTTTTGAAGATTTTTGCACATTGCTGGAAGGATAGTCCCTTGCTTTGGTGTGGAAATTCGCCTTCGGCAACGAGTATAAAAAGATACTTTCCATCTTCGGAAAGTCCAGCTGCTGTTCTTGAATCATGATTTGCAGCGCGGAATGTCTGTTCAATTCCATTTTCCAGAATAACGTAAAAGCCACCAAATGCAAAATCACAGTTATTAAGATTTTCTTCTGTCTGTGAACGGATTATTTTTGCGTTCCAGCCTGTTTCGTTTTTAGTAAAGGATAGGGCCGCATATCTTTGATTTGGTGGAGAAAATACTACTCCGTTGATAATATGAGTTCCAACTATCTGGCGTGTAGAACCAAGCTTTGCAGCTAAATCCCATTTTCCGCTTTTTCCACAGAATGGTGAGGCATTTATTGCTACTGTACAATCGGTTTTACGGGCGAATTCCAGTGTGCGTTCACTCTTAAATAGGGTAGGGATGTCGGGGTTGCCTGGAAAGGCTTCAATTTGTAAATCAGGATTCTGAAGATTGATTTTTACCGCATGGTAAATTATTGGAAATGCTTTGTTTTCAAAGTCAAAATATTCAATATCATGATCTGAATCAAGTTTTTTCCATTCAAATGTTTGTGGAATATATAATTCTTCGGGGAATAAAACCAGTTCCTGTTCTGGTTCTATATAAGGATGACTAACGCAGGAATTGAATACGAGCGTTAGTGCTAAGAGAAATAAAAGTTTAAATGTAAAATTCTTTATACAATGACTAAGCTGTCTCACTTGCGCAGTTGCAGTTGTAGAGATAGAACAGTGTGAGCTGGAATATCTCTTCTGGTGATCCACAGTTGGAAATAAGATTCTTGATGTATTTTTTCATACTTGGTGGATAATTTGTGTTGTCGACGGCTGAATAATAAGCTTCTTTCTGTTTGAGTAATGTTGGCATGTTTCTCTCCTCGATAGCTGAGCTATCAAATGCTTTACCTATATAATATATCGGATAATAGCCCAAAACGCAAGAGTTAAAGTTAATTAACTTTATGTTATTTTAGTGAGTATGAATCCATGTCAATTCGTGTTTATTGTAATTTAAATGCACAATTCGGCTTCCTGGAATGTCTGCAAACTGCTGAATAAGCGGCCAGTTAATTTCACCCTGCATTTTGATTGTACAGATCATATTAAGGTCTGGTTTATACTCAAGCCACTTGTTAATCCATTCAAAAAGGCGTTCCGGATAGCAGATTACATCAGAAAATACCCAGTCTACAGGGCCGAGTTCTTCAGGCTTAAGGGTAAATGCATCATGTGCCTGAAATGTCACAAGCGGATTATTCATAAGTGAATCAGCGAGAGGAGCACGATCTACAGCATGAACCTTAGCTCCAAGCCCTACGAGTACCCAGGTCCATCCACCAGGGCAGGCACCGGCTTCAAAGCATTTCTGACCTTCATGAGGGAGTTCTGTACCATTCAAAAGATTTGCCATTGTAAGCGATTCCTGAATTTTCAGGTATGCACGGCTAGGCGGATTTTCGTGATCTTCAACAAAATGCAGGGTTCCGGCAGGAAGTGTGCTTGTAGTTTTGCTGCTTGCAAGCATTGTGTGTTCATCAATCAAAGTATAAAGACCCATAGGAGAATCCGGGATTTTTACCGGAAAAGAACGGTCCTTGAGGTTGATATAAGGAAGTTTTTCCTGAATCAGATTTGCACGTCGAAAGCAGGTGTACTGATACGGAGCCCAGTTTCGCTGGATTTTTTTGAGTTCGCCAGCTGCTTCGCCAATAGAATCAAATTTGATGTATACAGGCTCAAGCATAACTGTTCGTGCCCAATATGGCATTGCAGGGAGCTCAAGATTTTCAAAATAGAGAAGATCGCCGTAGCGTGCGTCTGGTTTGCGTGTAATTCCAAAACGGCCTGAAAGTTCTGAAATCAGAAGTTCAGCCATCTCTGGAAAAGCAAGAAATGCAAGATTGTTAGTGTTCATATTTTAGACTATATCAGGAAAGTCATCCTTTGTGATTGTTTCAAGATGTTTGATAAATTCTTCCAGACGATGTGCATCTGGAGAATAATTAATCTTAAAACCAATGTAAGTATTTCCGCCATGTTCATTTGCCCACTGTGGAATACAAATCAAATTTAGTGGAGAACTGTTTGCACCATGTAGAGGAGAAAGCTTAATTTCATATTCAGTTTCCAGGTCAACTACGACAGGGAAGGTATAGTGAACCTTACATCCTTCTGAACTGATGTCGTCGAGTATGCCCGGGAGCGCACAAAGTTCTGGCGCGGTAACACGGCCAATTTCTTCGTAACGTATGTGCTGGCGGTTTTCCTGTTCCATTGTTACAGTATACGGGTTTTAACCTTATTTTACAACCATAACCTTTCTGGTCTCGTCAAAGTCGCTGCCAACTACGCGGATAAAGTACATACCGCGTGCTACAAGACTACCGTTGCGGTTTTTTCCATCCCAGGTGAAATAGTTTTCTCCGGCCTTTGCATTTCCTCGGTGGAGATATGTTATGATATTTCCGTCCAGAGTCATAACAATTACATTGAGTTTTCCTTCTGTAGGTACATCAACTTTGATTACCGTTTTTTCGCCATGGCTTGCGTTGATGACGTTGTTGAGGATTGTTACGCCACCGCGCTGACTTGTAATTCCTTTTAATCGGAATGACCAGAGATCGAGTGTGCCGATGTCGGTTACGTCGTGCATGCGCAGGCTATAAAGTGGAACAGGAATATTATGAGAGAAATCATATTTGTCGTGTTCGATATCGTAATATGGATTATTATAAATCTTTACTGGTGTACCATTATCGTTAGTTATACCAAACATAAATGAAATCTGATCGCCACTCTTCCAGGTATTTATCATCTCTAATGGAATATTGAAAATCAGATTGCTAACGGAGTCTGTAGTTTCTTCAAGAGGCTCACTGTCAACATAACTGAAGTTGCTGTTATTCTTTGCAGTGAGAGCACGGAAAATACCATCTGTAAGATCAGGAAGCCATACGCGGAGTGAGGTCTTAAAGTCTTTGTTGAACTGTGTTGATACAGAATCTTTATCTGGTGAAGAAGACATGTATAGACGAAGATTTGCTGTTTCTTCTCCGTTTGTCTCTGCAACAATAGCAGCACTGTGTTCTGCAGGCAGAGTTCCGTATTTATTCTGATCGGCATTCCAGTTGTGAACAGCCCAGCTTCCATTTTCATAGAGACCGTTCATAACAGGATTTTCATCTTCGGTAATATCAGAAGAGTAGGCATAAAGCGGGTTCACATAATTTACTGCGAAGTCTGAGAGGGCGTGGGCAGAAGACATAGACATGTAGTTATGTGAACTGTCTTGAATAAATGTTACACGTGCATTTGTATTACTTGTAAAGATATCCTGTGACTCTTCCGGCCAGTCTTTATGATTCTTTAATTGCAGGTGTAAAGTACACAAATCTTCATATGTAATATTACGTGTTGTCTGGAGACATACGCAGGTAAAGTGAGTGTCACTGTATCTTTCAATAATTTGAGCAGGAACAGCCGAGTCAATTGCAATGTCATTCTCATCAGCTGGAGTATATGATCCATTTTCAGAAATCTTTATCAGCTGGAAACAATCTGGGAGTAATGAAAGAAGGTTTCCTGCTGGATAAACTTCTTCTGGTGTTTTGCCATCTTCATTATAGATTCTAAGTCCTTCAAGAGAAGTAACAATCTGCTTAACAAATACAATATAAATCTTATTTTGATTTACAGGACTCAAGATAATATCGAAAGAAGGCGGAGTTCGATCGATAGTTTTTGAAGTCTTATTGCGGAGACGATTACCTGCAAGGTCTGTCAGGTATGCCTTACTAGAATCATAAGAGAAGGAGAAGGTTGTTTCTACAGGCAAAGCAGTGTCTGTTATTCCAAGACCAAGATAAAGTCCATCCGGATCATTTGCAAGATGCTGAGGTTTTGCAGAGCCTGTAAACAGCTGAGAGACTACAGTAGAGTGAACCTGATCCAGCCCGGTTGCAAAAGGAGTGTCTGGAGTTTCATCTTGTTCTGAAGAATACTTAAAGCCTGGTGCAACAGAAAGCTTTGTTGAAAGACGAATACCACCAGAGGTGCGTCGTGCTGCAGTTTCGTCGAATTGTCTTGCACCACCAATAATATCGGCTGCGTAGGTGTAGTCTGCTTTAAGATTTTCTCTAGAGCCTATTGAGCCTGGTAAACACCAGCCGACTTCAGTAAACCATTCAGCTTCATCAGTTCCATCAAACTTTGGTGTGTTATCAAAGAAGTGGAAGTCAATTCGATCGAGGGTTGAACCTGTACCGTTTGTATTTCCGATAGCTTCCGAACGTTCGTTAGTTTTAGACCATGGATTATCTGAATCGTTTCCAGCTGCTGCACTTGATGGGAATCGCAAAGGTGTAAAGTATGGAGATGAGAGATCCCATTTACTATATAGGTCTGGTGAAGTTGGAAGCAGGCTTGCTGTATGATTTCCTGAAGTGTCAGAAAGAACAACAGGTTCTTTTCTGCTTCCTGCTGCATATTCAATCTGGTTATTCTGATTCAGGTCTTTTACAGAAATGTTATCGCTTGTTACAGCAATTGCAGTGGCATTTGTAAATTGAGAAACTTCTTCAATATAGCCTGGCCATTTTTTATATGTGTTACCGGCATAGTCAGAAACTGTACCATCAGTCCAGCCTGCAATAGAGATACGGACTGAATAGTTGTCTGGACGGTATAGGGCATTCATGTATTTTGATGTTGCGCCGTTTGTGCCTGTATACAGCTTTAGTTTTGAGGCTGAAGGAGCATTGAGTTTTGCAAGCCCCTTAAAAGTTAGAGTATCGTGTTCTTTTGTTATGTCCTCGTAAATTGCACCGAGTGAGTCTGTAACCTGGAAGTTTTCAGTTATAGTTTGCAGAGTTCCTTCCTCGTAGAATTCAACAGGTTCAGAATATCTGAACTCAAGGAAGTTATGAGAATCGTAAGAGTGCTGGCTTGCTTCACCAGTACTTGCATTATAAGTAGTGTGGAGTTCTTGACCAGTACGAACAGACCAGAGTACAGGGCCTGTTTTGTCGGCAACTTCATTTGTTGAATCTGCAGAGCCATAGGCAGGTTCTATTGATGTTGAAGAAGGTCTCTTGCTGTAATTGTTCAGACGCTTACCCCAGATATCAGTGATAATGAATGAAATAAGAGTTCCATCACTATTCTTGAGTGAGCGTGGGAAATCCAGGCAAGGTAAAGAAGTATGATGAATACCATCGCGGTCTGAACTGTGAGCATCTGCTGCTCCATTATAATTACCTGTGGCATCTGTGTTCCATGCACCTGTTGTAGCAGAGTCTTGTGGTTCTGCTTTTATATAGAAGTAAGACTGAGTAATGTCTTGTGTGATTTCATTCTGGCAATCTGGGTCTGAATAGAAACCAAGGAAGTTTGTAGTTGAAGCAACTGTGTCGTCGCTGTTATGGAATTTCAGTGAGTTAATAGTTGTTGGATGATAGCGGATTGGTTGATTGAACTCTACGTAGATTGCATTGTCACGGACAGTGTAAGCATTAGTGATTTTGAAGTCTTCGAATTCTACGTTTGAGTTTTCGGCCGTAGTGCTATCGTCTTTACATTCAAGGGCTGCGAGACGAGCTTGTGTTCCGTTTGTAGTTCCATCCACGCAGATAACTTTACATCCGGAAACTACCGAATGGTAGGTTTCTGCAAAACCGTTTGATGGAAGTGTAAGATCTGGAAGCTTGAGTAACCACTGTCCGCTTGTGTCATTCAGATTGAGCTCAGTTCCATTTGCATAGAAATTCTTACCAGCAGAAATTGTTTTTCCTGATGTAACTGAAAGTGTTGCACTGAAGTCTGGTGCTGCTGGAACATTACTTCCATCCGGTAAAGTAGTTTCTGTATAATTCGGCTGGCTCCAGTCTGAATGACGTGGAGTAGTGTATGCGTATTCATTTGTGATTCCAGTTGTAGTGTCTTTTTCAGAATATAAACTGCCAAGAATCAGAATATCTTTTCCGACTGAAATATTTGCATTTGCAATAACCGGACTGTTATATAAGACAAGGTTTTCAGATATGCTGAGGCTACTGTTTATGTTGAGGTTATCGGTTGCATCTCGGTTGATTATCAGATTTCTAACAACTGAGATGTTTTTATTTGCACTTCCAAAATCTGCCTGTGCCGAGCCATAAAGCAGAACACTGGTTGCGAAATTAGCATTGCCGTCACCGGTAAAACTTCCGCCGAGCACAGTGTTTCCTGAGCCGCTTTGAGTGAAGTTTGAGGTGTAAGTAAGAGCTTTTGTATCTAGTATCTTAAAGAGCCCGTTGTTATTGATATTCATTGGGCCGCCAGAGGTTTCTGCGAGAGTAATAGTTGTTGCATTAAGTTTACCAGTTATGCTTGTGTCGCCGTCAATGTGAATAAGATCTGCGATTTGTTCGTTAGTTCCGAAGTTCATAGTATCGGTTTCGGCATCACCAAGAGTCACAAGACCTGTTGTGAGGAATGCGGTACCAGTTGTATCAGAAATAGTTCCGCCATTATTAAAAGTTATATTGCCGGCGTTATTATTATCAGTAAAGGTAGAGATATTTACTGTTTCTGAAAATACCGTATTATCTGCTTTTGTGATGATGAAATTATTTACATTTACAGTTTTCGCAAAGCTGATGTGGCCACCCTGTTCAATAGTAAGAGAAGGAATTGCGAACGCACCAACAGTGTCTGCAAAAGTAATTGTGTTAGAAGCATCAGCCCGAACCTTGAGGATAATAAGTTGATTTCCGTCTACAGTAGAATCAAAACTGAGATTTCCTGAAGTAGAAGTGAGATGTGAATCAGAATCAAAAACAACGGCGTTTTTATAATGCTGAATTCCATTGGTTGTAATTTCTTCGCAGTTTACAGCTGTAAGCCCACTAATCTCAAGAGAAGCAAGTGGTGATGTGTGACCAACTGTTGCGTCAAAACTTGTGCCTTCGGTAGTAACCATAGCAAGGTCAGCACTACCATCAATTGACGAGTTTACATCGAAAGTGATTGTTCTAGCAGTCAAGGTGTGTGGGGTAGTGGTGAGATTAACCGCCCCACTGAAACTTTGAATACCAGATGTATAAATATTTGAACAGCCGATTGTTGCAGGACCGGTTACTGAGAGAGAGGTTAGAGGTTCAGTTTGAGTTCCCACATCTCCACCAAAACTTGTACCATTTTTTGAATCAGCTGATAAAACTTTTGCTCCGGTAATTGTCGAATCAAAAGTAATAGTGTTGTTATCAGATTTGAGAGAAAGTTCATTAGTAAGATTTACAGTTCCATTATATTCCTGAAGGTCTGTTGTTGTGATTGAGCCTTCAGCTTCGAGTGTGCCTGTTGTAAGACTTTCTGCATTAACCGTTCCTGTTATTATTTTTGTAACGGCGTTTACTGTATCACCTAAAGTAATATCCTTAGCGTTTAACTTACCGGTAATGATTGTTGATCCAGCTGTATGTATGAAATCCTCTTTTGCAGAAGCATTTCCAAAAGTCATTAGATCTTCTTCATTATCACCGATTGTAACAGCACCAGTTGTATGGAACTCTGTTGCAGTAGCTATGATACCACTGTTTTTTAAATTAATATTTCCGGCATACTCCGAATCACTAAAGTTTGTTATGTTTATACTATATTCAAATGTAGTCTCTGCCGCAGACGAAATTGTCAGACTAGTTACTTCAGTGGTTCCGTTGTAGGTTGTAGTTTTACCAGAGGCAATTATCACGTTTTCTGCTTTGAGGTCACCATTTATCTTAAGCGGGTTTGCAGAAGTGTTTTTGATGTTTTTATAAGTGCTTAAGCCAGAAGTAAATATCTGCTCAGCACTTCCTGTAAATTCTACGAGACCATCGCCAGAGTATGAACCTGAGTCTGTGAAATTTTTTGTTATAGAAATTGTACCAGCATTTGAGATTATACTGCTTGCAACATTATTCAGGTTTTCTGTTTGAATTGTTTTTTCATTAGGAATTATAATTGTACCACTTGAAATTACAAGGTCTGTAAACTGCAGAATTGTATCTGCAGAATCTGATGCCATAGTCTGGGAATGCGAAGCACCCTTATTAATAAATACTTTTCCAAGATTGCTTTTTGTCGAATTAATATTTGAAACAATTCCATTTTCTGTAGAATCGTTAGCCGCTGGAGTTGTAGTCATGCCAAGACCAAGAATTGTTTCATTATTATTGTGTTTATAGGTTCCATTAATAACAAAATCCTTTCGAATTCTTATTGAGCCACCATTTGTTATAGTTATTCCATCGGCAATTGTGAGGTTCCAGAAGACACCACTAATTGTATTATCTTCTGCTATTTGAACATTCTTTTTGTTGTAGTTGATATGGCGATCTGGTCCCTCTGTTACAGTGCCATTAATAGTTAGAGAGCCACCAACTGCACCCGCATCCCAAATAAGACTACCATCCGTTAGTTCAAGGCTATAAACAGAATCAATAGCTTCTCCAGTTTGTTCAAAAGTTCCGTTATTTACAATAAGATTGCCGCCATTAAATCCGCCTGTCCCGATTTTTACAGTTCCAGAGTTTACTGTAAATGAAGCATTCTGTTTTTGATTGAAGGCATTATCTCCGAAATCAAGTTCAATTGTATCACTTGTGATATTTCCATATTCAGAGGCACCTGGGATAAAGTTTGTTGTTTTACCAGAAGTACCTGTAAAGATAAAGTCGATGTTTGAAACTGTTGATGCTGCTGGATTAGTGAAATCAGTACAATTTGAAACAGTTAGTGTAGAGGCCGGATTTGTCGTACTTTTCAAACTGGTCTTAAAAGTTAAAGCATCTGCGGTAAAGATTAGAGTATTATTAATCTGAGCAGGTCCTGTGACTTCAAGTGTTTTAAGTGCTTTAGTTTGACCGATATCTCCGCCAAAGGTAATAAGTTTTGAATTAGAGTTGAGATTTAAAATATCTGTATTTGCAATGGTTCCGTTAATTATTCCATTGTATGTCTGAGTGCCTGTAGTTGTAATGTTAGTAGTACCACTTATAACAAGATTCTTAAGTGTAAAGTTAGCTGCATTGAGGGTACCGGCTATAGTTGTTATTGAATCACCAGAAGCTGCATTATGAGTAAAGTCTGCGAAAGCAGTTGAAGAACTAATGCTCATAGTGCCTGTGATTGATACTTCATTAGGTGTGTTGAAGGTTACCGAGTCATTAATAGTTCCGCCTTCAGAGAATATGATAGTTCCGGTATGGCTTGTCTCATCTGAAAAATTACCAATTGCTACAGCTTTATCAAAAGACGTACTTGTTGCCAGTGTGATATTAAAGGTTGAAGATTTAACTGTTTCCTTGAATTTAACATTATCTGCTTGTGTAATTAAGAAGCCGTTAGTAGTTACGCCATCATTGAAGGTAACGTTTCCTGCTTTTTTAATCTCTAAAGAAGGAAGGTTTGTTATATTTGTTTGAGTAGCGTCACCAACTGCTCCGGCAAAACTGATTGTATATGTGTGTTCATCTGGTGTTGTTGTATTTTGAGGTACACTTAAAGTTAATGTTTTATTTCCGTTGATTGTTGAGCCAAAACTGATATTGTTGCCTGCGGTTAATTCTGTATTACCACTAAAGTTGAAGTCTCCAGTATATGACTGAGTTCCATTTGTTGTAATTGTTGTTGTGTTTGCTCCGTTTATTGTTACAGCACCTGCAGAAATGCTTGTGGCTGAAATTGTTCCGTTTGAAATTGTTGTCTGCTTTGAACTTGATCCAAGATTAATTTCTGCAGCTTTGAAAATACCTGTTATATTTGTTGCGCCAGTTTCATGTGTCAGATTTGCATATACAGCCGGAGTTGTAGTTATATTTCCGAATGTCATTATGTCTGT
>JAEEGJ010023245.1_pt1 | contig 13037 bp, 6 predicted proteins | sample 8958761 | NCBI WGS metagenome assembly JAEEGJ01 (sample SAMN16246546, study PRJNA631951) | gut metagenome | biome: gut microbiome; feature: rumen; material: RS-attached | host: Bos | place: Iran: Karaj | collected 2018-10
AACCTCAAGCGGATTCTGATACAGGTTGAACTTCCAGGTTCCGTTAAGCGATATGTTACGCTCCGGAATATGGAATGCTCGTCCCGGCTCCTGATTGAGCCCGAAGACTTCAAGGTTCTCAACATAGTAGGGCAGGTTCTCCATGAACTCAGGATCCTGCTCCTTGGCAACGTTACATGAACTAAGGACTATTGCCAGTCCTAAAGTAATTAGGCTTAAGTGTCTCATTTGAAGGCTATTTTAGGAAGCGGATGTCAAAAATGCGGGGCGCCATGCGGCCTTCGGGGGCGCGCAGTGTGACACGGATCTTCTCCTTACCCTGGTAGAATCCTACCGGAACGTCATACTCCTTGCGTACAATCTCAGCCTGGCCGTTGGCAGGGAACTCGGTCTCGGTAATAAACGGCATATCCTCAATGAGTATCTCAAGGGCGCGGTTCTGGAAGTTCTCACTGCCCCAGTAGCCCAGTGAGAGGCTCAGGTTTGTGTTGCCGTCAGGGTAGAGGTCAAAAGTGAATGAGCCTCCGCGGCGGAATGTGCGGTAGGGCTTGTTATCCTCATTGCCGGTCATTGAGTTCTGGCTTGTCATCTTGTGGTCAGCCTCGGGCTGCTGCTCACCTGGAACTATGGCATCTACAGTGCGGCGGTCCAGTTCCAGCATTGCGGCCTCATCGGCCTTGATCTTATCGAGCATCTTGCCGTAATCATCCTGATTCAGTGACAGGAAGTATATGGCGTAACGGCTGTCATGCAGGCTGAAGAAGGGCTCAAGTTCCACACTGGCAAAGCGGCTGTTGTCAAACAGGGCATTTGCGGTGTAGTGCAGAGGCTTGCCGGCTACGGGCTGGAGGTTGGCAACCTTCTGTTCCAGTTCTGCCCGTGAACCTATCATTATGGGAGTCTCGGCTACGGGTACCAGTGAACCGTGGGCTATGTGACTCCAACGGCCGTCATCGGCTACCAGACCGGCCAGATCCTGATTACCTGTGCGGGCTGCCAGTACTATGGGGCCGTGTTTTACTGCCAGATACTCGGTTTCGTGGTCCAACTCCTCGATGGTGGTCTTCATAGGCATGCTTATCTCAACTACATCACCTTTCTTCCATTTGCGCTTGATGGTGACGTATGATGAAGGCTTGACGCCCTGGGATACGACCTTGCCGTTTATCTTTATACAGAACTCATTGGTTGTCCACTCGGGGCAGCGGATAGCCAGGCTGAACTTGCGCTTGCGCTTCAGGTCTATGGTCAGTTTTGTTGATTCGGAGTAGGGGAACTGAGTCTCCTGAGTGATGACTGCCTTGTTCTCGGGCCAGGTAAGGCGTGATGCCACGAACAGGTTCACGCGCAGTTCATCGGTTCCGTTATGTGTGTAGATGAATTCTCCGTACTTGCCGTGATTCTCCATTCCTGTACCTACGCAGCACCACATACCCTCGTTGACTGCCGAGTAAACGCGGTAGTGTGCGGGGCGCAGCGGTGTGAAGTAGACGTAACCGCCGTGCTCGGGATGCTGGGTAGAGAGGATATGGTTGAACATGGCCTTCTCATAGAAATCAGCATACTCGGCCTTGGGATCCATTGCAAAGAGGAACTCGGTGAGTTTGAGCATGTTGTTGGTGTTGCAAGACTCGGGGCCCTCGCGGTGCTCCACGTAACTCTTGTAGTCCGATGCGGCCGGGAAGTGCTCGCTGCGGCTGTTTCCGCCTATTACCACAGAGCGGTGGTTGGCAACGCGGTCCCAGAAGAACTCGGCGGCCTTCCTGGCACGTTCGTCATTGTCAAGGGCGGCCACGCGGGCGTAACCTACAGCCTTGGGCACCTGGGTGTTGGCGTGCTTGTTGTCCAGATTGTCGTTGCCATCGGCCATATTCTCAAATATATCCTTGTGGCGGAAACGCTTGGCGGCCTCTATGTACTTGCGGTCACCGGTAATCTGGTAGGCATCGGCAAATATCTCGTTCATGCCGCCGAACTCGGTGCCGGTCATCTGCTCCATCTGGTTATCGTCCAGATCGGCTATCTCGTCCAGACCCCAGTCGCAGAACTTGATGAACATGTCCTTGGCCTTCTCAATTCCGGCATACTGCCATGCGTCGCGCAGGCCCGCGTACATCTTATGTACATTATACCATGGCACCCATGCGCGGCGGAACAGACCAAAGTCTCCCTTCTTGAGGTTGCCCCAAAGCTCCTTGCTGTTGGGTACACCGCCTACGTAACCGTTTCCGTTGGCAATCTGGCAGCGTTCCAGTTCATCAATCATATAGACCAGGCGGTCATAGCACTCCTTGTTGCCGGTGGCGGCGTAGTGTATGGCCAGGGCCGATACGTAATGACCTCCCACATGGCCGTCCAGCCCTTCCCAGTTGGGGAAATACTCCGCCTTCTTGGGCAGTCCGGCCTCATGGAGGAACGGAGCCAGCAGGCGGTCGGTGTCATACTCCAGGAGGACCTTCACGTTAAGGTCCATGGCGTGCTTGAACGGTCCGTCAAGCAACTCTACCTGATTCAGGTTAAAGGTGTTGTGATACAGTTTGTCCTGCGCTGCGGCAAAAGACAGAGTCAGGAAAAATGCAATTGTAATGACAGTTCTTTTCATATCTGGCAGTAATTGAGATTATTATTTGGCAGGGAAACGGGTCTTGAGTTCCTCGCTGAACCAGTATTTCCACATTTCGCGGTCATGACCTCCGTTGAAGACCCATGAATGAACCTTTCCGCCGCGTTTCCTTATGTCCTTGAGCAGGTTGGGGAAGTAATCATCCATTCCGACCTCCTCTTTGATTCCCCAACATATTCTGTAGGATGTCTCAGATGACAGCATTCCGTAATCCTTGATATCTGAGAATACGGGTGAATAGCACCAGTACTCACTGATCAGTCCCTGGTTACGCAAGCTGAGTGTAATACCGTAATCGGCACTGTTTGATGTGCCGAAGAATATCCTGTCGGCGGCCGATTCGGATACCGGAGCCTCCTTTTCTATATAAGGTATGAATTCATCCACAAAGAATTTGTTGTGATTCTCGAACAGTTGGGCCAGGGTGTTGTCATTTTTGGCCAGAGCCTCAACATATTCAGCATTACGGTATGATACCTTATATCCCGGAACTGACATCTTGTTCTCATATGAGCATGCTATGACTACGGGGCTGATGGCTTTTAAGCTGATCAGAGAGTCCATCATGCTTTTAAAGTTGCAATCCTTGAATACAAGTCCGTCGGCCATATAGATAACGGGCAGTTCATCTTTGGCTTTGATACCCTGGGGCAGATAGATACCTCCTTTTCTGACTGAACCGTCATGGCATTTGATCTCAAACTCCCTGAATTCGGATGTCGAAGCCTTTTCTTCATTACAGGAAACGGCCATCAGAAGCATAAAAAATGAACTGAGAAGTATGAATATCTTTTTCATAATCAAAATGAGTGTTATTGTTATTTAAAAACGTGTGATACAAAGGTAGAAAATAATGTTGTGATTAAACCAAGAGTCACTTTTTTAATCCAAATGTAAATTATTTGTTAATTTGTCAATTTCACATTTAACCAAGCACGAATTGTAATATAGTAAAGGTGTATTTTCATAAATGTGCATACAATCAAAACAAAAAATAACTACAATCAAATGAAAAGAATTGCCACTCTGCTTGCTTTTCTGGCGACTTCAGCCACAGCGCTGTTCGCACAGAATCTATCGGTAAAAGGTACAGTCTACGATTTTGACTCGGCTGAACCTCTTTATCCTGCTAATGTGTCGATCTATCAGATTTCAGGAACAGACTCCACTTTCATCGGTGGTGCTTCAACTGAAGAAGACGGCTCATTCGTAGTTGCCAACCTCAAGGCAGGTAACTATGTAGCACATGTAACCTTTATCGGTTATGATGATGCAAATAAGAATTTCACACTCAGATCCGGTTCAACAACAACTGATCTTGGTAAGATTACCATGAGAGGTGGTCAGATGCTGGAAGAGGTTGCCATCTCAGCTGTTGTGGCAAAGGTTCAGATGATCAATGATACCGTTATGTTCAACAGCGCAGCCTACAAACTTCCTGAGGGCTCATCTGTTGAGGACCTTATCCGTAAGCTTCCCGGCGTACAGATTGGCAGTGACGGTAACATCACCGTTAACGGTAAGTCAGTATCAAGAATCCTTGTTAACGGTAAGGAGTTCTTCAATGATGACAAGACCGTTGCTCTGACACAGCTCACAGCCGATATGATCGAGAAGGTCAAGGCTTATGAGAAGCAGAGTGACCTGGCCCGTCAGACCGGTATTGATGACGGTGAGGAAGAGACAGTGCTCGACCTCCAGGTTAAGAAGGGTATGGCCAAGGGTTGGTTCGGTAACCTTTCAGTCGGTGGCGGTGCTCCTCTTGAGAAGGAGGGCTTTGATGTAGCAGCACTCTACCAGGTTAACGCTTCACTTAACCGTTTCGATGAGGACAAGCAGTTCACAATTATGGGTTCTGCTAGCCAGTCTTCAGGCGGTATGGGTGGCTTCGGCGGCATGCGTATGGGCGGCGGTGTCGGAATGGGCATGGGCGGCATGGGCATGGGCGGCGGCTTCGGCGGCATGATGGGCGGCGGAGGCGGCGTCAACAAGAGCTACTCAGCCGGTGCCAACTTCGCTATGAACCTTGGTAATGAGGTTTCTTCAGACAACTATCAGTATGAGCTTGGTGGTAGCGTAAACTGGAGCCACAGTGACAACCAGTCAAGTTCAAAGACCAACTCATGGAACGCATATACCAGCACCGAGACCTGGAGCCGTAATGTAAGTGCTAACGGAAGCGGTAGCAACAGCATCAGTGCTCAGATGCGTATTGAGTGGAATAAGGACAATTACACCAGCTTGCTTTTCCAGCCTCAGTTCTCATACAGTGAGTCAGACAGCTGGAGCGAGTCACAGCAGGCTCAGTTCAGAAGCGATCCTTGGAAGATAATGTCAGATCCTCTTGATACAGCTACTATCTACAATAGAGCTAACTATCCTTATGAGCAGTTTAACATTGATCCTGCAAGTCTTGACCCTGTAGCTGATTTCGTTGATTCTCTCTATGATTATTACAACAAGGCTATCTGGAACACTCAGAACAGCGCAAACAACAGTCTTAGCAAGAGCACTTCAGCCAGCGGTAACCTGCAGTTTGTAAGACGTTTCGGAAACCGTGGACGTAACGTATCAGTTCGTGGTACTTATAACCTGAGCCACTCTGAGAGCGAGCAGAAGCAGCGCAATGACCAGACTTACTACTATACTCCGGTTCCCACTCAGAATCTGATCAGAAGATTCAATGACAACCCCAGTGACCGTAACAGCTACAACATCCAGGCTACTTATTCAGAGCCTATATCAACCGGTACATATCTGCAGCTCAGCTATCAGTATTCATACAGCGAGCAGAACAGTGACCGTGCTACTTATAATGTTCCTGATGCAAACTTCGGTCTGAATAACTACTGGGATTACACAACCAATCCTGCTGATAGGGATTCACTTCAGAGTACAAACTCTTACTATTACAACTACGACCAGACCATTCAGCTGCAGTTCCGTAAGAATGCAACTGACCAGTCATACAACTTCACAGTTGGTTTGTCAATCCTGCCTCAGCACTCAAAGATGAACTATACAGGTATGGGTCTTAAGGATACTCTTCTGGAGCGTACAGTATTCAACTGGACTCCTACAGTACAGTTCCGTTACAGAGTTACCCGTCAGGAGCAGATCAACATCCGTTATAACGGACGTTCAAGCCAGCCTTCAATGCAGCAGCTGCTTCCTATTCGTGATGACAGCAACCCGTTGAGAATTTCAAGCGGTAACCCCGGTCTGAAGCCTACTTTCAACAACAACTTGAGTTTGGGTTATCAGAAGTACAATCCTGTAACTATGGGTAGCTTCAACGTAAATGCAAGCTTAAGCAACACAATGCGTCAGATCACCAACAAGTCTATCCTGCTTGATAATGGTGGTAGTGAGAGCTTACCTGTCAACATGGATGGTTTCTGGGCTAACTGGGATGCAAACCTGAATCTTACTTACAACTACACATTCCCCGATGACCGTTACTCAATCATGAGCAATACAACCGGTAGCTTCCGGCATCAGGAAGGTTGGGCATCTGAGCAGAACCAGGAGGCTAAGCTGAGAACAACCAAGACAATCGGTGCCAATGAGAACCTGTCAGCTGAGTATCGTGATGACTATCTGACTATCTCTCTTGACGGTAGCCTGCGTTATCAGCACTCAACCAATGATATTGATCCCAGACGTAACATGGATACATATGATTACAGCTACGGTACCAGTGTCATGGCTTACATTCCTTGGAGAAACATGCGTCTGGGTTCTGACCTGAACATGAACAGCCGTCGTGGTTACGATGGTGACATGAACAGAGACGAGCTTATCTGGAATGCTTCACTGTCATTCTCATTCCTCAAGGGTAACAAGGCCAGCCTTTCACTCGCAGCTTATGATATCCTGCACCAGCGCAGTACTATCAGCCGTTCAATGAGCGCTACTTCACGTAGTGATACAGAGAGCAAGAATATCACCAGCTACTTCATGGCAACTCTGACCTATCGTCTGTCACTTATGGGTGACCGTAACTCACGTGCTCAGCTCCGTGGTAACATGGGCGGCATGGGCGGCTTCGGTGGCGGCATGGGCGGCTTCGGCGGCGGCATGGGCGGTGGTATGCCTATGGGCGGCGGCTTCGGTGGCGGCATGGGAGGTCGTTTCTAATCCTCTCCACAGATATTGAATCAGGGAATCCATTCGGGTTCCCTGATTTCTTTTTATACTTCTGGAAGGGTAAACAGAGTTAATAGGTATCACGGACAATGCCCTCCCACAACAAATTATATCTATTCCGAAACTTTCAGAGTAAGACTCTACGTTCCAGAATAGATATAATTTGTCGCGGGCCCCTCCCACTGGTCACGCGTGGGTGCGAGAGTCCGTGATACCTATTAACTCTGTTTACGTGCACCGTGGAAAAAGAAGACCTTGCGAAAATCGCAAGGTCTTCTTTGCTCAATTTTCAATTTTCAATTCTCAATTCTCAATTTTCAATTCTCAATTCACTTTGTGGGTGTGAGTTTGATGATTCCGATTGAGTTCTCGGGGAGAGTCAGGGTGAACTGCTTCTTTATTGTGCCTAAGTCTTTGGTGTGGGGGACTACTGCTTCGGTGTATGATACACGGTTGCGGTTTCCTCCGAAGCCTCCGAAGGGACCGGGACGGCCTCCGGTGAGGGCTTGGGCTTGGGGCTGGGCTCCGGCGTAGGTGTTCTGGTCTCCCTGGTTCTTGATCTTGGTGTCGTGTGAGGAGATGAACTCTACTGTGGCGGTGTATTTCTTGCGGTTCTGGCCTTTACCCATGTTTATGGTGAGTTCTTTGTCTACTGCCTCAGAGTTTACGAACTTGATGTAGATCTCACCGGTGTTGGTGTCGACGGTGGGTGAGGTGTAGATGCTCTTGTCGGCCTCGGTTCCGTTCATTACATCGGTCATCTGGAAGGCACGGTTACCGGCTTCTGAGAACAACTTCTGATAGTAGTAGTTGGTGGTGCGCCACAGACCGCGGTTATCGAACCAGATGAGGTTGGAGTTCCACTTGTTGAAGCCTTTCTTGCAGAACAGCGGTGCGTAGGCTGCCATTACAACCATATCGGAGTTGCGCTCCAGGCTGGTCCAGTATGCGGCCTCGGCCATTGCAGACGCATAATCGTTGTTGCTGTTGTTGTTTGCGAACTCACCTACGAATACGCGGGTGGGGCGGTTGCGGTCATAGGTCAGACCATCGGCTCCGCGAACCTTATCGGCGTTGTAGCGGTCACCGTTTGAGTAGAACCACTGGTTGTTGCGGTAGTAGTGCTCATCGACTACGGTGTTCTGATACTTCTCGTCGATCTCGTGCATGTTGGCGTTGAACTCGCGGCCATCGGCTGCAGAACCGGCGGTTGATACGATGATGATGTCAGGATACTTGGCCTGCACCTCTTTATACATTATATCAAAGCGCTCCCAGAACTCGGGTCCCTGGTTCTCGTTACCGATGCCCAGATACTTGAGGTTGAAGGGCTCGGGATGTCCCATATCGGCACGCATCTTACCCCATTTGGTATCGGTGCCTCCGTTGCAGAACTCAATGAAGTCAAGGGCGTCACATACGAATATGTCGTGGAAACGCTTGCGGTCAGCTTCGGTCTCCAACGGTGCTATGTATGCGTGTCTTGCAAACTGGCAGGTTACACCGTTGTTCAGGACGGGCAGGGGAGTTGCTCCAAGTGACTCTGCCATAAGCAGATACTCGTAGAATCCTACGTACTGTGAGGTCCAGTAGCCCCAGTGGTTACGGAAACCTATACGCTCCTCCTCGGGGCCGATGGAGTTCTTCCAGAAGGGCTGGCCGAAGTAGTTGGTACCCTCACTGGCGCATCCGCCGGGGAAACGCATGAATGTGGGATGGAGATCGGCCAATGCCTGCATCATGTCCTTACGGAAGGGACCGTACTTACCCTCCTTCCAGAGCTGTGATGCCTCGGGAAGCAGGGTTACAAAGTCAAGCCAGAATGTGCCGGCTGCGTTAGCTCTGATGGCAAGACGGCTGTCAACCGAGCGCTCGGCCTTGAGCTGACCGGTATACTTCTGCCAGTCATTCTTGAGGTTGTTGATGGTTATGGCGTTTGAATTGGCCTGACCGTTGGCATCCTCCAACTGTACGGTAATTGTGCCGGGATATGACTGACCTGCCAGATAGAGGGTCAGGTCATAGCTTACACCCTGTACGGCCGGGATTGAGGCCTTCTGTGTGTTGTTTGAGTAGTAATTGCCCTGGCGCTCGTTTCCGTAAGGAGCAGTGCCGTAGCCGTTGGCTGCGATACCGAATCCCTGGCCTGCATCCTCAATGTCAAAACGTACGCTGTACTGCATGTAGCGCAGTTCATCATCGTACTTGTCATTGGGATCAAAGTCATAGTAGCGGGGCATATCCTTTACAAGAGGTTTGTCAGATACTGCGTGAGCCTGACCTACTGAACCCTCGCCCTTGAGTACTGTCCAGCCGAAGAATACGGTATCGGACTGTGAGAACTCCTTTACATTGGGTGCATCGGGTACGTTGTAAGCCTGGAATGAGTGGTTCTGGATAAGCTGGGCGCAGATACCGCCGTCAAGTGACTGGTTGATATCCTCAAAGAAAATACCTGCCAGAGTGGGGCTTACCTCGATTCCCAGGCCCTTCTTCTTGAGGTTAAGAGTAACTGAGCGCTCCTGGACGGGCTTGAATCCCTGCAGCTGCAGCATCTTCTCGGCCATGCGGTAACCCATAAGGCGCATACCCTCGGTGCTGAAGTGGAACTGGTCACCGGTGCTCTCGCAGCCCAGTGATGAGATTACGTAACCGTTCTTCATGACCTTGGGAAGGTTAGCCAGAACAACCTCGTTGAATGCAGCGCAAACGCCGCCCTGCTCAGCCTGCTTGAGCTCACCGGCCAGCAGAGGTATCTCATCGGGGTTCAGACCCAGGTCAGCGCAGAGGTCATCATGGATCTTCTTAAGGCGTGCACACCACTGGTCATCATCGGGATTTGACTCACCCTGGTGTACCAGCATACCCTTGATTACACCGCTCTTCTGAGCGATCCTGGCCATATCGACTATACGCTGATAGCAGTTGGAGTCATACTCCTTGGCCATATTTACAAGCCAGTTGCGGCTGGGATCGGCGGCCTCCATTGCAAGGTATTCCTCGCAGGCATCCTTGTCCCAGAGTTCCAGCTTTGCGCCGGCTACTGATACGTTGATAACACCTACTTTATACTGCTCGGGGAGTTCCTCAATCATCTTGCGGCCAAAGAAGTCCACGGGACCCATATTGTTGCTCTGACGGCAGATAGGGGGTGTGGCGGTGTACCATTCACCTTTTACGCGGTTGTAACGCGGCATATCCACGGCCGATACAAACTGGAAACGGGGATTGTTCCAATCCTTGTCCTGATCAGCGGGAGTGGCGCCGGCCTCCATATTGGACTGGCCAAAGCACAGGTAAATGAAGAAGTTGGGATCAGGCGTCTGAGCCTGGAGCGACAAAGCCGTAAAGACTGTTGCCGCTAAAAGCAATAGTTTTGTTTTCATACAGTTAATAGGGTTATTTATTGTCCTTTGATGATTCCTGATTCTCTTTTTCCTCCTGTTCTAAGGCCTTCTGGCGGGAATTGTTCTCATGGAAAAGGAATGATGACGCCAGTACCAGAATGACTATCGCGGTAACCAGTGCCGATACCCATATCAGTCCGACACCTACGGCAATTCCGATGATACTGGTTGCGAATATGCTGGCCGCGGTCGTCAGGCCGGACACGTCGTACTTATTCTTAATAATAAGGCCAGCGCCGATGAAACCGATACCGGTAACCACCTGGGCTGCAATTCGGCCCGGATCACCGTTAATGAGGTTCAGGTTGGTCTGGCAAATCCAGATGGATGCGAGAGTAGCCAGGGTAGATGCCATGCAGATTAGCATGAAAGTCCTTACTCCTGCGGGATGCTTGTGAATATATCGTTCAACACCTATGCAGCAGCCAAACAGGGCGCTTATAAGGATTCTGGTTATGGCAATACTTTCGGTCAGCATATCAGTAGGTTTTATCTATTTGCAAAAATAATCTAAGATTCTTATCTTTACAAACAATTACTAATCGCATTATGAGAAAGATATTCGTAGCGTTGTCAGTGTTGTTGCTGGCATTCAGTGTTAAAGCTCAAATCATAAAAAGGGACCAGGTCAATGCCGATAACCTCAAGAAAATGGCAGGTTCAGTGTACGCATATGAGGCTCCCACAGAACCTTTAACCCCGGCTCCCAAAGGGTTCAAACCGGTATATCTGACACATTTCGGACGTCACGGATCACGCTTTCTGGACAACGCGTCCAACTACGACCGCCCGTACAATATCCTTAAGGAGGCCGATGATGCCGGCGCACTGACCGATTTCGGTAAGGACGTACTGCGCCGCCTGGAGATAATCCGTGCCGAGGCCGACCAGCGTGCAGGAGACCTTACACCCAAGGGCATGCAGCAGCATCGTGACATAGCACGCCGTATGGTTGAGAACTATCCTGAGCTTTTTACCAATGATAAGATCATCATGGCCCGTTCCACCACATCACACCGTGTGCTGGTGAGTGAGTATTCGGCCCTGATGCAGATTCTGCGCATGCGTCCCAAGATCAGACTCGACTATGACTCCAGCAACCATGACGAGCCCTGGATGTATACCGAGGATAAGGCCGTATCGGCCCATAAGCGCAAGATCAATGCTGCAGTTCAGGAGTTCAACCTGCGTCACACGCATCCGGAGCGCCTCATGAAAGCCTTGTTCAAGGATCCTGAGTATATCAAGACCAACGGTGGACGTGACCAGAGCGGCAGTCTCTATACATCACTTTACGATGTGGCATCATATGTTCAGGGATCGGACCCCGGAGTGGACCTGAATGACGTATTCACCTATGAAGAATGGTATGACCTGTTCCTGATGAACAACATGCGCTGGTACTCACAGGCCGGATTCTCTCCGCTTACTGATAATGTGATTCCTTACGGCCACTGCGTAACCCTCCAGAACTTCATTGATTTTGCCGATGAGGCTCTGGCCGGCAACGGAGTAAGCGTAATGCTGCGTTACGGCCACGAGGTAACCCTGATGTCATATTTCTCACTTCTGGACCTGAACGGCTCCGGCTACAGCACCGATGACCTGGAGAGCGTAGCCGACCATTGGGCTGCATACAATCTGGCTTATATGGGCGGTAACGTACAGTGGGTATTCTTCCGCGACAAGAAGGGTGAGGTAATTGTCAAGTTCCTGCTCAACGAGAAAGAGGCTACACTGCCCGAAACCGTTCCGTTCTACACTGACGCCAAGGGCAAGGAGCAGCGCCCGTACTACAAATGGGAGGACGTAAGGAACTTCTACCTGGCCAAGATTGCATATTGGGAGGATTTCAAAGCCCATGACGATACCCCCGTCGAGGAGACTCCCCGCCGCAGCTACCGTCAGGAAATAAACACCAACTCGAACTAACCAATTCAACCAACATAACCAAAAACTTATGAGGACTTTAAAAATTTTGGCCGTAGGTGCAGTGGTTCTGTCCCTGACGGCATGCGGAAGCGGAAATTCCAAGTATGAGTATCCCTTCCAGAACCCCAATCTCAAGATTGAGAAACGTGTCGAGAACCTTCTGTCACTGCTTACTCCCGAGGAGAAGGTAGGCCTGATGATGAACGGTTCAATCTCTATTGACAGCCTTGGCATTCCTGCCTACAACTGGTGGTCAGAGGCTTGCCACGGTATCTGCATGAACGGTGCTACCGTATTCCCGCAGGCAATTGCACTTGCCGCTACATTTGATGATGCTCAGCAGTATGAGGTTTACACCGCTGTGTCCGATGAGGCCCGCGCACATTGGAACACATCGGACCACAACCAGTTCGGTAAGACACGCGCTACAGGCGGTGCATGGCATCAGGGACTTTCATTCTGGTGCCCCAATATCAATATCTTCCGTGATCCGCGTTGGGGACGTGGTCAGGAGACAAGCGGTGAGGACCCGTACCTGACCGGTAAGATGGGTACCGCTCTTGTCAAGGGTATGCAGGGTGACAACCCCAAGTACTATAAGACACACGCCTGCGCCAAGCACTACGCCGTTCACAGCGGTTTGGAGGCTGACCGTCACCGCTTTGACGTAAGCGTATCCATGCGTGACTTGTGGGAGACCTATCTGCCAGCATTCAAGACTCTGGTAACCGAGGCTAACGTTCAGGAGGTAATGTGCGCCTACAACCGTTATGAGGGCGAGCCCTGCTGCGGCAGCGACCGTCTGCTCACCGATATCCTGCGCAACAAGTGGGGATTCAAGGCTCTGGTTGTATCTGACTGCGGTGCCATCAACAACTTCTACACACGCGGCCAGCATGAGACCCATGAGAATGCCACCGATGCAA
>JAEEGJ010023246.1_pt1 | contig 13036 bp, 13 predicted proteins | sample 8958761 | NCBI WGS metagenome assembly JAEEGJ01 (sample SAMN16246546, study PRJNA631951) | gut metagenome | biome: gut microbiome; feature: rumen; material: RS-attached | host: Bos | place: Iran: Karaj | collected 2018-10
AGCGATACGGTAGGAAAACAAAGCAACCTGACTCTCAGGCGAGCCGGTGTCAACATTAGACTTCCCGTATTTGCCGAAAATCTCTTGCTTCTTGTCTGCGTTCAAATACTCTGACATATTGCAAAAATGATTTTTAAGGGCTGCAAAGGTAAGGATATTTTTTGACTCTGCAACTTTTTCTTTTGCAATTATTTCGCGAGGGCGCTCAGTTTTTCGCAGAGGCCGTCGAGACCCGTCAGGAGCTCGGCGCCGATGCGGTTGTAGTAAGCGCGGGGCTTCACGTCGGGAGCCGGGTGGTTCACCTTGTCGAACAGGGCGTCGGCCAGGTCGCTGGCTTCATTGATCAGCCCTTCGACGGCGGTGACGTCTTTTTCAGGGTGCAACATGGCGAACAGCAGGCAATCTTCCACGAAGTCGCCGACCAGGAATTCGATATCCTTTTTGATGTCACGAAGATTCATTGTCTTTCCGTTTTAATTCAGCGCAAAGATAGTAATTTTTCTGCAAGAACATAGCTACCGGACAATTACCTTTGGGGATGATGCCGTGATTACCTGATGACGGTCGGGGGGGCACTGTGATGTGCCTTCTCGGCAGAACCGGTGCGGAAGGCTTTCGCAGAGGCCTTGCTGCCACGGTTCACGGCGTCGTACTCCAGGAACTTCTCAAAATCGGCCGTCTCTCCGCTCAGCTCCATGATTCTCTTGTAGATGGCCCAGCGAGAAGGGGCGTTGAAGTACTCGTCGTCGTAACGCATCATGCTGTTTTCCGAGGGACGATAGACACCCTTTCCAAACGTACCGCCTCCTTCGAAGATGCCGACCTCGTTCTTGTAGCGCTCATCGGCAAGGAATGCACGCCATTTGACTTTCGTGGGATCGTTGGTGAAATCCACATTGGCATACCAGCCGTACTTGTCGTATCCCTCGGTTCTCTGGTCGATGAAATCTTGGGGAGCGGCTTCATCGGTCGTGGCATATTCGTCATCCAGGAAAGCGAAACCATGACCGCCCGTCTCGTGGCGCAGTACCGGACCGAAGAGATCAGCGTCGTTACTCTGCGTCGAGGTAATCGCCACGGAAGTCTGGCGTGGCCCGTTCGCAAAGAATTGGCAGGTGCCTTGATCCCGCCAGGTATTGACGAGAACGGCGACCGTAAGGTTGTCCAAAGAGAGTCCCGGAACCTTCGCAGCATACTCGAAGCACTTGTGATAATCGCAGTTGACCCTGAGATTATCAATAAAGGCAGTTCCAAGGGCGGTCACGCTGCCATCTCCGATCTTACTGTTCGGGGAAACAGCCTTTACGGCATACACGTTGAACCGGTTCCGGAACGTCTTATAGGGTTCAATGGCAAAATACTCCTCCATCGCCTGCTTCATGACTGTTTCATAAAGTCCACCCGGCTCCATATCCTTGTCAGTGTATGCATCACCCATGAAAACGAGGTTGATACCATTACCCACCGAGGCTCGCTGCAGCGTCATGACTTCACCGTCCTTCGAGTAATCAGTGGAAGTATAGCCAAGCCCCTCAGGTCCAAGAACGCTCTCCAGAAAAGGAATCAGGTCACGGGAAGCAGACCTTCCAAACCGGTTGCGAACCGGATCGGGGAAAGAGGAGAAAGAACTGAAAACAATATTTCCGTTCCGGTCGTAAACCTCGGCATTCGGAACGCTCATCAGCGTACTCGTCATTCCGGCATCCGGATAGTAATAATTGTACCAATGGTCATATCCTTTCTTCTCAATCTTCGCTATCTGGTCGGCAGGCTTATCGAACAAAGAGAAGTCATCATTGTGCATAATCGTAGCGATCACCTCCAGCCCTTTATCGTGGTAATCTTTGTAATAACTGTTTAGTGCAGGTACCAGGGTTGCCGAATAAGGATCCCAAAGCGACCATACAAGGTAAACCGTATATTCATTCTTCCCGATGACGTCCTGGAATGTAAATCCGGCTTCGCTTATTAGATCAGGAACTGACTCTTTGGCACAGAATATTCCCTTGCCGCCGGGTATCTCCACATCGGATATATCCAAGCCGTAACCATCCTGCTGCCAAAGGATGGCGGCGATATCGTCGGAATAGAAACCGGATTCAAACAATCCCTTCGGCAAAGAGCCGGAAAGGCGATTCCCATAAACGGAGAGCATCACTTTGCGGTAACCAAGATCGGCCCAGGAATCAGGAATACCACCGGTGAAACAGTTATTATGCAATCTCAGACCCGTCAACTTTGTCGATCCCCCTATACTTGGAGGCAATGTTCCGGCCATGGCTTGATTGCTTACGATATCGACCTCCTCCAGTTGTGTCAAGCTGGAGAAAACATCCGGCAGTGAGCTCATCGAGGTCCCTCGGATGGTAAGTGATTCCAATCCGGTCAGTTTGCTGAATGCTTCCGGCAAAGTTCCTGTCACGCCCGGTTCGGAATAAATACAGATGCTCACAAGGGCGTCTCCCAGATCTCCAATACAAGCCGGGATCTTTCCCTTGAGCCCATAGCTGTTGAATTCCAGCTTCAATTCCTTGGTTTCATTATTCCATTCTACGCCTTGCCATTCGGCGATGCTCCTGTCAGACCCCCAATTCGACGCATCCTTCCAATTCGGGCCATCCAGGGCATTGTAAATCTGCATCAGGACGGCCTTGATCTCATCTTCCTTGCCTTTTATCACTGTCACCTCGCAGGATGCACTCATTTGTCCGGCAGAGGCAGTGATGGTCGCTGTTCCTTCTGTCATAGCCGTCACGAGACCGTCCTCGGACACGGTTGCAACAGCCTCGCTGCCGCTTGTCCAGGTCACAGTCTTGTCCGTCGCATTGTCAGGGAGTACCGTGGCCGTCAGGGTCATGGTCTCTCCAATCTCCAGTTCAGCCGTTTCAGGGGTAATTTGAACGGAGGATACAGCAATGAACGGGTCCTGCTCGAAGGTCAATGTAATCGGATCGACTTTCCCCTCGTTGTCCTTTACTGTCGCCTTGCCCGTACGGGCGGAACCGGTATTCGCATCCACCTGGAATACCAACGTGCCGTTCTGCATGGCCTTGGTCTCGACGAAGTGGAGCCATTCTTTGGCCGATTGCTCAATCTCGATGGTATAGGAGGTGTTGTATTGGATGGCGAATTCGGCCGTCCCGCCAGAGACCGGGACCTTTACCGTATTTCCCGTAATGACAACTTTCGGCGCCTCCGTAACCGTCACGGCGCAAGAGGCTGTCTTCCCGCCGTCAGCCGTTGTCACAGTCACGGTCGCAGACCCGGCCTTGACGGCGGTCACGGTGCCGTCTTTGACGGTGGCGACCGCGTCATTGGACGATTTCCAGCTGATGGCCTTGTTGTCGGCATTGTTAGGTGCCACGGTGGCGGTCAGCGTCTCTGAACTGCCTTCCACCAGGCTGAGCGAAGCTTTGTTGAGCGATACGCTTGCCACTGATACTTTTTCCGGCGTAAGAGGGGTGGGTTCCGGTTTTTCGCATCCGACAATAAGAAAGGCTGCTACAGCTGCCGCCATGGCGAGTTTTCTGGAAATAGTTTTTTTCATATGCCGACCTATTTTAATGTTACGGAGAAGAGATTACAGAGCGCGTTTACCGGACAGGAGAAGGCGCTCGGAGAGCGGGGAGGCGGGAGCGGCGTTGCTTGCGGCAGGTACCGTGTGCTGTGCCCCGTCGATGTCGAAGCGCAGCGAGGCGCCGTCACGGCGGACCTCCATCGGCGTGAAAAAGGACGGGGAAATGAGCGCGACCTTGTCGCCCTGTTTCAGATAGTCCGGTTTCTTGCAGTTCAGCCTGACGCGCTTGGAGTCGGAACAGTCGTATATCTCAACTTCAACGCAGGACATCGTCAACAGTCCGCAGAGGGCAACTATGGCAAAAAGGTGTAATTTCATTGCTTGTGGGTTTCGTGGCTTATTCCGACCGCTCGGCGGCCTGGATCAGGGCGACATTGAGCTGCTCCAGGAGGGACAGCGTGACGGAGGCGTTGTTCGCCGCCGGGGTGTACCACGGCTGCGCCTCGAAATAGGTCTTCAGATCCTTGGATTTGAACACATAGCCGTGGGCAGCCAGGATGGCGTTGCGCATCAAGCGCAGGAACTGCTTGTCATAGCGTTGCAGACCGCCGCACAGCAGGGTATGGCTCGCGAAATCGAAGCGGCTCCGCTCGTCGGCCGCCCATTTCAGATTGAAATAGGACACAGTCCGCTCGAACCAGGGCTCCCCGTCCTCCATCTTGACCTCGGTGAGCTGAAGGCCTTCCGGGGTCGGCACGGCTTCTACCTTTCCGACCAGATAGGGGCCCGATTCTCCGAAATCGACCACGCCGGTAACCATGCCGTTGAAGGTGATCGGCTGCAGGGGAAGCGCTTTCCCGCCATACGTCGCCCCGTCGGGCCGGATCTGTACCAGCTTGCCGCCTTCGGTCAAGTAATCTCCGGCAATCATTGCCATCCACTGCCCTACGTTGAGGGCCTGAGAATCCCATAGCTGCGTGGCCTGCAAAGCATTCATAAGCCGGTTCTTCTTATCGTAGAAGCAGATTACGTCCAGGCCGTCCTCCCGGATACGGCGGGCATAGGCGGCAGCTTCATACGCATTCATCGCCCCGGAGGGGCTGTCGGACACCGCGAACACATCCACGCCGGTAGTCGCAGGAGTCAGCACAAATTCGTGCTCTTCCCCTTCCGCCATGGCATTCATACGGACGGAACCGTTTTCCGCCGGATGGGCATCGTAAACGAGTGCGCCGCCATACCAGAGACTGCCTTCCGCGATGTCGTCCATCGGTTTGAGAAGCGGCAGCACCTTGAGGACGATGTCATTGTCGCCGATGACTTCCAGATACTGGTTGTCCGGGTGGCTGACATAGTTGACACGGCAGCCGAATTCAGCGCCGTACTTGGGGTCGTCGGCGTTGCGGCTGGGCCGCAGCCTGAATACATCCGGCGTCGCCCCCCATTGTTCCAGGGTCAGTTCTTCATCCCCGAGGGCATCCGACATATAGACGACCGTACCCATCCGGACTTCCCGGACGGTATAGACGACGGACCCGTCATAAAAACGGTCACCCTCCCGAATGCCCTGTGCGTGGGTAAGGGTAAATGCGCTCAGCAAGAATACGAGCAGAGATAGGATAATCCTTTTCACTTTTTAAATGCTGATGATGCCGGGCTTTTTGGTCAGGCCGAGTCCGGGTTTGTCTTCGAGGGTGATGCGGCCGTCGACGAGTTTCATGCCGTCGAAGCAGTCGTTGCCCAGGAGATAGTTGCCGTCGAGGTCGGCCCAGATGACCTTCGGGGAGATCTGTGCCGCGGCGGAGATGGCCACCGAGGTCTCGGTCATGCAGCCGACCATCAGCTTCATATGGTTCTGCTCGGCCATGGTGATCATCTGACGGGCTTCCCAGAGGCCGGTGCACTTCATCAGCTTGATGTTGATGCCGTGGAAGGCGCCCTTGAGCTTGGGGATGTCCCAGATGCGCTGGCAGCTTTCGTCGGCCATCACGGGCAGCGGGCTGCGCTCGGTAATCCAGGCGGTCTCGTCGAGCATCAGTTTGCTCATCGGCTGCTCGATCATCTCCACGCCGCGCTCGGCGAGCCAGTGGATCATGTCGAGGGCGTAGTACTTGTCTTTCCAGCCCTGGTTGGCGTCGATCACGATGGGCCGCTGGTCGCGGGCGCGGATCAGGTTGATCATCCGCTTGTCCTCCGCCTCGGTCATGCCGAGCTTGACCTTGATGATCTTGTTCCACGAAGCTTCCGTGATCTTCGTGTTGACCATATCGTCGCTCGCATCGTAGCCGATGGTGTAGCAGGTGTAGGGTGCGTCTTTCGGGTTGAAGCCCCAGATCTTCCACCACGGCTGGCCGAAGATGTTGCCCACCAGGTCGTGCAGGGCGATGTCGATCGAAGCCTTGGCGGCGGTGTTGTTGGTCGTGATCTTGTCGACGGCCGCCATGATGTCTTCGATCTGGAACGGATTGTCGAATTTGGGCAGGATGTTGTCGACCACTTTCTTGTAGAATTCGTGGCAGGAAGCCTGCGTCTCGCCCAGATACGGCGGCATCGCGGCTTCGCCGTAGCCTTCGTAGCCGTCCCAGGTCAGGCGCGTGATGACGATGGGGGTCGTGGTGCGCGAAGAGCCGGAGATGGTGAAGGTGAACTTCATGATGCCCTGGAAATCTTCCCAGGCCAGTTCGAGTTTCTTGCTGCCCGATTTCTTTTTGGCGGCTCCACCGCCCTTGGCGAAGAGCTGGGAAGGGTGCCACAGTGCGGCGCCGGCCGTCAGCAGGCCCGCCGTCTTGAGGAATGTTCTGCGATCGCTCATATGTTTATTCATTAAAATAGACACCGCTGTTGGCCACCGACACGACGCCCTTGCCGCAGTCCTGGTTGCCGATGATGCGGCAGGCGCGGATAGGCTTGCGGGAATAGTAGTCGGGCTGGCCTTCGATGAGGCTGTTGATGCGCACCAGCATCGAGGAATGGATGATCTTGCCGTCGCCCAGATAGATGGCCACGTGGGAGATGCGTTCCGGCTTCTCGGCCGTGGCTTCTCGGCCGAAGAAGACCAGGTCGGCCGGCTGGAGGTTGTCGAGCCCCTGCGAGACATCGACGGGTTCGCCGGTCTTGTACTGCTGCGACGCGTTGCGGAGCAGCATGTAGCCGTTGAGGAAGTACACGCTCTTCGAGAAGCCGCTGCAGTCCACGCCCTTGATCGAGGTGCCGGCCCAGAGGTACGGCACGCCGAGGAAAGCCTTGGCTGTTTCGATGATCAGGCGGCGGGCCTGTTCGACAGCTGCCTGCGAAGCGTCGGCGGGAACCACGGCCTTGCGGCTGGCGACCCACTGTTTGAGGTCCATTACGTCGGCGGCGGGAATGAAGGCTTCCTTGCCGTCGGGGAGTTTTACCTTTATATATTTGCCTGCGGGCGCGACATACTCGACAATGTCACCCCATACGGCGTCGCTCACGTGCTGGGCGCCAGGCTTCGGGGCGTCGACGAAGAACGAATAGTAATTGGTGACGATCACGCGCTTCGACGCCTTCCAGGCATCGAGCCGGGCCTGGTCGATGGGGACGATGGCCATATCGTTGACCCACGCCTTGTAGCCGTCCGGCGTTTCGACGTTCACCCAATAGTCGTTGTCGTGGTAGTGGACCTTGAGGGGCGTGCCCATCAGGGCCTGGGTGCCGAGTTCGGCCGGGTACGAGGGTTCCTCGCGCATGTTGATCACGGAGAGGGCGGCGAAGGCCAGCCCGTTTTCATCTTCCCGCTCGGGTTGCTGCGGCTCGGGTGCGGGCTGTGCCGGTTTCGAACAACTGAGCGCAAAAACCGCACAGAGGAGGTAGATCAGAAGGCGTTTCATAGGTGTTATTTTCGGGTTTACAACCAACAAATATAATAAAAAAACAGGCGACATTCGCCACAAAAGGCGGTCATTCGCCCCTGAAAAGGATGATTTCGCCACTTCCGGCCGCGTCGGGGGTATCAGGGCCGGGTTTCGTGGCTACCTTTGCCGCCGATAATTATTAAAATCTGAAAAAAATGGACAAAGCTACGATTGAAACCAAAGTCATCGACATCATTGCCAACAAACTCGGTCTCCCCAAAGAAGAGGTCACGCCGGCCGCCAACTTCACGATGGATCTCGGCGCCGACTCGCTCGACACCGTGGAACTGATCATGGACTTTGAGAAAGAATTCGGCCTGAAGATTTCCGACGAGGATGCCATGGGCATCAAGACCGTCAGCGACGCCATCGAATACATCGCCGCGCACAATTAATAAAGTCTTTTGTCTCCGGCGCTACGAGGCGGTCCGGTCCAACTTTTCCGCGATCGTCTTGTAGTAGCTCTTGGAGACGGGAATCCGTTTGGCCTCGGGGTGGGAAAGCACCAGAAAGGCATTGGCTTTCTCCCGCTTGAATTGCGTCACATTGTCGACATTGACGATATACGAGCGGTGACAACGGACCAGAGGCGTGGATTCCAGCTGCTTTTCGAGCCGCGTGGTCCGGCAGCGCAACAGGTAATTGAGCAATTTGCCGCCCATTTCATACCGGATCTCCACATAGTTGTCCTGTGAGGCAATGTAATAGATCTTTTCGACCTCGATGGAGATGCGAAGCACGCCGTTGAAGTCGTAGAAGTGGACGAGGTTTGTGCTCTGTGCGGCGGTCTGGTCCTTCAAACTGAGTTTCAGCGCGTCGATTTCTTCGGTTTTGGCCCGGTTGGACGCCAGGAGTCCGAAGATGAGATAGGGAATCGACAGAATCATTCCCACGCAGAGCGAAGCGCGGGCCACGAGTCGGAAAGTAATCGGAATATCGGATTCGAACCAGTGCTGCGTAAAAAGCAGATAAACCACCGCGATCACCACGAATTCGCCGAGAAACCAGAACAGATATTTGCGCACCGACACCGTGTGGCGTATCTGGTAAAGCATCAGGCCAGCCTTGCTGATCAGCAAGATGCCGACCGAACAAAGGTAGAAAAGAATCGTGGGAACCAGCACGTCGGGCTTGAGGCCCAGCCAGTTGGTGTTGGAAAACGGATGGTAGGTAATCAGGAAAAGAAAGGAAAAGGCCACCACGAAGGCGACGGATTCCAGCAGGGAGGTTCGATGAAGTAAATATTTAGGCGCTTCCAATACAGTCGGTTTTAGGCGCCAAATGTACGAAAATTAAACGGAAAAAAACCATATGAGAATTATAGGAACAGGCAGTGCGCTTCCCGAGAAGGTGGTTACCAACGATATGCTGGCCGGGTTTCTGGATACCAGCGACAATTGGATCACCACCCGTACCGGAATCCGCACCCGCCGGCTTTTGAGCACGGAGACCCTGCGGGAACTGGCGCTGGAAGCCGCGAAGAAAGCGATCGCATCGTCCGGCCTGAAGCCGGCTGACATCGATTATCTGATTTGCTCGAATGTGGCCAACAGCTACGTCTCCCCGTCGCTGGGCAGCATCATTCTCGGCCAGCTGGGCTGCTGCTGCCCGACGTTCGACATGAACGGGGCCTGCGCCGGTCTGGTCTATTCCCTCGACGTGGCCGACGCGTTCCTCAAGACGGGGCGCGCCCGGAACATCCTGGTCGTCGCGGCCGAGCAGCCGTCGCGTTTCTGCGACTGGCACGACCGCGCCACCTCGGTGCTCTTCGGCGACGGCGCTTCGGCGCTTGTGGTGACCGGCGGCGAAGGGTTCTTCGACTTCCGCCTGACCGGCAACACCCATACCGACGTGATGTATTACAAGCGTTCGCTGGAACCGACGCCCTACGACCGCGTGGAGGAACGCACCCAGCCGCTGGTGATGGAAGGCCGCGAAGTCTTCCGCCTGGCCGTGGAATCCTGCATCGAGGACGTCGACGTCCTGCTCGAGCGGAACGGCCTCAAGGGCGAGGACATCGACTTGTTCCTGCTCCACCAGGCGAACATGCGCATCATCGAATGCATCCGTCAGCACCTGGAACAGCCGAAAGAAAAATTCCCGACCAACATCCAGAAATACGGCAACACCTCGTCGGCGAGCGTCGGCATCCTGATCGACGAACTTTCGCGCGCCGGTGTCCTGAAAGAAGGCGCCACGATCCTGATCAGCACCTTCGGCGGCGGCTTCGTCACGGCGGCCGCGCTCCTCAAGTGGTCGGAAATCCTGTACGGAAAAGAAGCATAAGCGTATGAAAAGAGTAGTCATTACCGGACTGGGCTGCATTTCCCCGCTGGGCAACAACGTCGACACGATGTGGGCGGAACTGCTCAAAGGCACTTGCGCCATCGATTATATCAAAGCCCTCGATACGACGGACATGCCGGTCAAGGTCGCGGCGGAAGTGAAGGACTTCCGGCCCGAAGATTTCGGCCTCGACCGCGCCATGATCCGGCACAACGACCGTTATGCCCTCTACGCCCTCTCGGCGGCCTCGCAGGCCATGGCCGACAGCGGCCTGCAAGTGGACAAGGACGTGGCTTCCTCCCGCTTCGGCTGCGCCATCGGCTCGGGCATCGGCGGCATCCAGACGTTCTGCCGGGAACACGCTTCGCTGATGGCCAACGGCACGCGCGGCGTCTCCCCGCTCTTCATCCCCGAGATGATCGCCAACATCGCCTCGGGCAATACGGCCATCCTCTTCCACGCCGAAGGTCCGAACCTCCCCGTGGTCACGGCCTGTGCTACCGGCACGCATTCCATCGGCGAAGCCTACCGGATGATCCGGGAAGGCCGGGCCGACGCCATGATCACCGGCGGCGCCGAAGCGGCGATCTGCCCGATCGCCATCGGCGGTTTCTTCAACAGCAAGGCCCTCTCGCCGGTGGAAGATCCGATGGCGGCCTCCCTGCCGTTCGACGCCCGTCGCAAGGGCTTCGTCCTGGGCGAGGGTGCGGCCATCATGATCCTGGAAGATTATGAGATCGCCCGCAAGCGAGGCGCGCATATCTACGCAGAGGTCTGCGGCTATGGCAACACCTGCGACGCTTTCCACTATACGGCTCCCCGCGCCGACGGCAAATGTGCCGCGGCCTGCATCCGGGGTGCGCTTGAGGAAGCAGGCTACCGCGAAGGCGAGAAGCTCTACATCAACGCCCACGGTACCGGTACGCCGCTCAACGACAAGTCCGAGACCCTGGCCATCAAGCTGGCGCTCGGCGAGACGGCGGCCCGCGAGGCGGTCATCAGCAGCACCAAGTCGATGATGGGCCATATGCTCGGCGCCACGGGCGCCATCGAGCTGGTCATCTGCGCAAAGACGCTCCAGACGGGCAAGGTCGCGCCGACCATCCATCTCGACCAGCCGGATCCCGAATGCGATCTCGACTATACGCCCCATACCGCCCGCGATTATGCGGCCGATATGACCATCAGCAATTCCTTCGGCTTCGGCGGACAGAACGCTTGCGTGGCTCTGAGAAGAATATAAACAAAGCTCAATATTATGGTAAGAGAAGAACTCAAAAACTACTTGCCGCATCGGGAACCGATGTTGCTCGTTGACGATGTGACTGTCGATAACGGGATTTCCACGGGCCACTATCAGGTGCGCGGTGACGAATTTTTCCTTCAGGGCCACTTCCCCGGCTACCCGGTCGTTCCCGGCGTCATCCTCTGTGAGATCATGGGACAGTGCAGTTGCGCCCTGGTGCTCGAAGACCTCCCCGGACGCCTGACCTTTTATGCCGGCCTGGACAATGTGCGTTTCAAGAACCAGGTCCGTCCCGGCGACCTGCTCACGGTGACGGCTCATATCGCCAACCGCCGCGGCCTGACTTTCTTCATTGACGCCGAGGCCCGGGTTGACGGCAAGCTTTGTGCGAAAGGTACCCTGATTTTCATGTTGGTCGACAAGCCTGAATAATACGATGAAACTCCTTCAAGATAAAACCGCTCTGATCACCGGCGCTTCGCGCGGGATCGGACGCAGCCATGCCCTGCTCTTCGCCGAGGAGGGTGCCAATATCATTTTTACCGACCTGAAGGCCAACGAGCAGAGCGACGCCCTGCTCGCCGAACTCCGCGCCAAGGGCGTGCGGGCCGACTTCCTGGCTTCGAACGCTTCTGATTTCGCCCAGGCGCAGGAAGTGGCCGCGTGGGTGGCCGAGCACTACGGCCGCCTCGACATCCTGGTCAACAACGCCGGCATCACCCGCGACCAGCTCATTCTCCGTATGAGCGTGGAAGACTGGAACCTGGTGCTCGAGGTCAACCTCCGCTCGGTGTTCAACTATACGAAGGCCTTCGCGCCGATGATGATGAAACAGCGCTCCGGCTCGATCGTCAACATCAGTTCGATCGTGGGTCTCAACGGCAACGCAGGCCAGTGCAACTACGCCGCCTCGAAGGCCGGCATCATCGGCTTCACGCGTTCCATCGCCAAGGAGCTCGGCTCGCGCGGCATCCGTTGCAACGCCGTGGCCCCCGGGTTCATCGAGACCCCGATGACGCAGCAGCTTTCCGAAGAAGTCCGCAAGGAATGGATGAAACAGATTCCGCTGCATCGCGGCGGCCTCGACACCGACGTGGCGCACGTCTCCCTGTTCCTGGCTAGCGACCTGGCCGGCTACGTGACGGGACAGGTCATCAGCTGCGACGGCGGCCTTGCCATCAATTAACGAGAAAAGAAAATCAACGATATGTCATTCAAGATTGTTGTTTTGGCCAAACAGGTTCCCGATACCCACAATGTCGGGGCCGATGCCATGAATGCGGACGGCACCGTGAACCGGGCCGCCCTGCCTACCGTTTTCAATCCGGAAGACCTCAAGGCCCTGGAAATGGCGCTTCAGGTGAAAGACCTGGTGCCCGGCGCCACGGTTACCGTGGTGACGATGGGCCCGCCCCGCGCCGCTGAGATTATCAAGGACGCCCGCGACCGCGGAGCCGATGACGGCTTCGTGCTGAGCGACGCCCGTTTCGCCGGCGCCGACACGCTGGCTACCTCATATGCTCTTGCCCAGGCAATCAAACAGTTGGGCACTGTGGACCTCATCCTGGGTGGTCGCCAGGCCATCGATGGCGATACCGCCCAGGTGGGTCCGCAAGTTGCCGAAAAGCTGGAGATTCCCCAGATCACCTATGCCGAGGAACTGATCGCCGTCGATTCGCGTTCGATCACCCTCCGCCGCCGGCTGGAACGCGGCACCGAGTGTGTCAAGGCACAGCTGCCCGTGCTGGTGACCGTCACTTCCGCTGCGCAGGACTGCCGCTATCCCAACGTCCACCGGATGCTCCGCCTCGCCGGCGAAGAAGTCCGGATGGTCAATGCCGACGGCATCGGCGCCGACATGGACCGGCTCGGCCTGAAAGGCTCGCCGACCAAGGTCAAAAAGATCGAAAGCGTCGTGCTCGCCCACAAGGAATCGGTCGTTCTCGAACCGACCGAGGCCGCGCTTGGCGAGCTGACCGCCACGCTGATCAAGGAGCATATTTTGTAGGATCCGAAAAACCGAGAATCGATGAACAACGTATTAGTATATTGCGAACTGTCGGAAAAGAACACGATTGCCGACATCAGTCTCGAGCTCTGCACCAAGGG
>JAEEGJ010023251.1_pt1 | contig 13035 bp, 9 predicted proteins | sample 8958761 | NCBI WGS metagenome assembly JAEEGJ01 (sample SAMN16246546, study PRJNA631951) | gut metagenome | biome: gut microbiome; feature: rumen; material: RS-attached | host: Bos | place: Iran: Karaj | collected 2018-10
CGGATTTGTTCTGCTCTTCCTGAATGTTGTATACACCGGCAAAATATCCGTTAAGTGCCATAAGCTCGCTGAAAGTTCCTCGCTCGACAATCTCGCCGTCTTTAAGGTAAATAATCTCGTCACAGCCGACAACAGATGAAAGCCTGTGCGCGCTTATAAGTAGCGTTTTTTCCGGATAGTTTTCCGTAAGGCTTTTTAAAAGGGCTTTTTCGGTTTCTATGTCGAGCGCACTTGTTGAGTCGTCAAGGATAAGTACAGGCGCGTCTTTGTAGAGTGCGCGTGCTATAGAAAGCCGCTGCTTTTGTCCGCCGGAAATACCTATTCCGCGTTCCCCGACGATTGTTTCGTATTTGAGCGGCATGCTGCTTACAAATCCGTGAGCCTGCGCGTTCTTAGAAGCGGTCAGCATCCTTTCTTCCTCATCGCCTTTTGACTTGGCGTAAGCGTCGTCCGTGTATTCTATGTTTGACTCTATCGTGTTGGAAAAAAGGAAAGCTTCTTGGAAAACACATGCGAACTCGCCTCTCAACGTGGCTAGAGGAATCTCGCGGCAGTCTTTATCGCATATCGTTATTTTTCCGTCGGTAAGCTCAAAGTTTCTTAGAATAGCTTCCAAAAGCATACTTTTTCCGCTTCCTGTATTTCCGGCTATGCCTATCTTCTTTCCATAAGGAATGTCGAGTGATATGTGTGAAAGTATCTTTTTATTGTCTATTTCAAGTGAGATGTCGTCAACTTTTATATCGGGTTTGGAAAGCTGCTCCGGCGAGAGCAGTCCCGCACCAGAAGCCGAACTGCCCGCCGCACCGCATGTGCCCGCGCCTTGCAATCCCACATCAGTGACTTTCGACGGACGCGCCATAAACTCCATCATCTTAATTCCGGCGACATTCATCTGTTGCATTATGAAAATCGAGGTGTTTATTTGCGTCAGATATTGTACAATCTTCATTACGTAGTTTGAGCACGCAACAAGAAAGCCGACGTAGAACTTGCCTTTTATGACAAGAATCGCGCTTATTGCGATTGTGCCGATGTAAGCCAGCTGCTTAAGTGCGCTGAAAAGCACTTCGAACTTTGCGGAAAGCTGAATCTGGTTAAGGTGCGATTTTTTCAGTGTTTCGTTCGCTTTGTCGAACTTTTGCTTTTCAAACTCTTCGTTCGTGAACGCGCGTACAAGGCGCACCGCCTCAATGTTCTCTTGCACGGTAAGATTCATCCCGCTGTTGTTCCGGCGAATCGTAAGATAGTTTTCACGCGCCTTTTTCTTGAATTTCTGCAGCCCGATGACAAAAACTGGCGTCAGACAAAGCGGTACAAGAAGCAGCCATGCGTTCATGCTGAAAAGCACCGCGATACTTATGCAAAGCACAAAAATCGCGTCAAGGATGTTCGGGTATATGTGGCAGAAAAGATCCTTGTACATTATCGTGTCGGAGTTTATTGTCTGCAAAAGTTCGCCGGAGTTGTACCCGGAAATCGTCTGCGAATCGAGCTCCATCAGCTTTTTGTACGTAACTTCGCGAAGCTTTGTTTCAAGCCTGAGTCCAAGAACTTGGTTCACTACGTTGCGCACATAAACAAGAATAAGCCGAATTAGCAAAAGCCCGCCGTAAAAAAGCGCGATGTGCCAAAAAAGCTCGAATGTGTGAACTTCGCCGGCGCGTCCGTCAAGCAGAAAATAAAACATGCTTGTGCTGTCCGGAATGTTGTCGCATATCACGTAATCAATGAAAAGCTCCATTATGAGCGGCAAAAGCAAATCCGCCGTAAGCGCGACAAAGCTTAAAAGCTGGCTAAAAAGCGCCAGAGGAACATTACGTTTATAGTAATGCAAACCAAAAGAAAATGGCGTCATATATTAATGTTGTTACTATGCGTTTTCCTTAGCTACCGCTTCTTTTATTGCGTCTAAAAGCTGGTTGTACTCCGTAAAAGCTGGTACGTCCGGGTTGTCTTTTATGATATGCTCCGGTGCGCGGAACAAAAAGCCCTTCTGCGACTGTTTAATCATCGCAAGGTCGTTAAAGCTGTCGCCGGACGCTATCGTCTTGAACCCGATAGACTGCAACGCTTTAACTGCATGGAACTTTCCGTTTTCCTGACGCATTTTGAAGCCTGTAATCATGCCGTCTTTTCCGACAATAAGCTCGTTGCAGAAAATTGAAGGCATTCCAAGCTTGCGCATGAGCGGCTGTGCGAACTGCGTAAAAGTGTCCGAAAGAATTACGACCTGGCAAGTCTGGCGAAGCTCGTCCATGAACTCTTTCGCGCCCGGCAGCGGGTCAATTTTAGCGATAGTGTCCTGAATCTGCTTAAGCCCAAGCCCGTGCTCCTTAAGAATGCCGAGCCGCCAGTTCATCAGCTTGTTGTAATCTGGCTCGTCGCGTGTCGTGCGGTGAAGCTCTGGAATGCCGCTTTCTTCAGAAAAAGCAATCCATATCTCTGGGACGAGAACGCCCTCTAAGTCAAGACAAGTTATATACATATCGTTTACCTCTTCAGTTTTTGGCATTGTATCATACAGGGGCGTGTTTCGGCAACGGATTTGCACTAATCTTCGGCTTTTGAGTTCGCGCGGGGCGAATTACGCAGAGGGGAGACAAAAAAAACTCCCGCCGGTGGCTTACTTCCCGCGGGAGTTCAAGAAATGAGGGGTATCTACAAAACAGCTAATACGAGTGTGTCATATTTCTGGTAGTTAGCCTAAGCTAACTATATTATATAGCATATATTTTGTCAAGTATAGGAAAGGGAAAACGACACCTTCGCACGGCGGAAGGTTTCTTTTTCCCTTTCAATCCCTTTTTCTTCCATTGTACAGTGGGTGGGGTATGCAATTATGATGCGCGTACACTCATAATATGCGCGCGATTGTAAACCTTAAACTTGTAAGAGGTTTACAATACTGTCAAAAACTGATATATTCTCCGCATGAAAAACAAACCAGCTCTTTATTCGTCATTTATAGCGTTGTTCGCAGCCATTATTTGCGTTGGTTGCTTTATAAAAATCCCTCTAGGGGTTATTCCTATCGTCTTACAAAACATTCTTTGCATTTTAACTGGCGTTCTTCTGGGCGGTTTTTTGGGTGCTGCGCCCGCCGCTTTGTTCCTGCTCGCCGGGCTTATCGGGCTGCCTGTGTATTCGGGCGGAAGCGGCGGCATTGCTGTTTGGCTCGGACCTACAGGTGGCTTTTTGCCGGGTTATTTGCTTGGTGCGCTTGTTGCGGGCCTTATTGCTGGAAAACCTTCTGTTAGCGAGAAAAAGATTAGTGCCAAAAGGGCAGTGCGTATTTCCGCCGCTATTGTCGCCGGCATGGTGATTCTGTACATTCCGGGCGTAATTCGGTTCGCATACTGGGCTTTAGGAACAGGTTACGTTCCGGCGGATAAGTCTGTCGTTGCTTACACGATGGGCGCGTGCGTAATTCCGTATATTCCAGGCGACTTAATTAAGACTGTTGTGGCTGTTCCTGTGGCTCTTAAACTTCGCCCTGTTTTGGCACAATATTTGTACTCTGAAAAGAAGGACGGTCGGTAAATGTCTGCAGATACTGGCAGCGTTTCGGTACGGAACGTAACGAAAGCTTTTAGTACTGCCGCCGGAGAGAAATTTGCGCTAAAAGACGTCAGTTTTGAGATTGCGGAAGGCTCTTGCACCGTTCTTGGTGGCGAGAATGCCTCATGAAAAAGCGTGCTTATGTCTATTGTAGCGGGGCTTATCGAATGCGATTCCGGCTCTGTGGAGTGCGGCGGCAGGGCAGGGCTTGTCTTTCAGGAAGCTGAAACGCAGATACTTGGCGAAACTCCAGCCGAGGATGTCGCGTTCGGCCCGAAAAACTTGGGCTGGAAACGCGAACGAATTGCCGCGGCTGTAGAGTCTGCGCTTGAACGCACTGGACTCACTGAAAAAGCCGATTTTCCGGCGCGTTTCCTTTCTGGCGGTGAAAAGCGGCGGCTTGCGGTAGCGTGTATGCTCGCCATGGAATTTCCTGTAATCATCCTTGATGAGCCGTATGCGAACCTCGATTATGGCGGGGTAAAGCAAGTGAACAAGCTTGTACGGAGCCTTAAGGAACAGGGTAAAACTGTTATTATCCTGACTCATGAAATAGAAAAATGTCTTGGGCTTGCTGATCATTTTATTGTGCTGTTCCGTGGCGAGAAAGTGTTCGACGGAACTCCGGCGGAAGGGCTTTCACAAAACTTGGAGTCGTGGAATATTCGCAATCCGCTTGTGTCTTATTCAGTGGTAAAGGATTTACAGTGGTGAATAATTGCAGAACCGGTATGAAGCGGCGAAATGATGCGAAACGTTCATACAGCAAATTTGTACTTCGAAAGCGTCAAACCGCAGATTCCGGTTCTGCTTTTTCTTATAAGCAAGGAAAGTCGCTCCTTCATCGGTGTCCGGCGTGGATAAAAATACTTGTGCTTCCCGCAGTGAGCATTGCCGTGTTTGAGCTTCCGCCAGTGTGCGCCGCCACCTTGCTGCTTGTCCAGACAATTCTTGCGTTCTGCCTGCATTTTACGCTACGCGAACAGCTTTCAGATCTTCGTGCGGTTCTTTATTATGCCGCTATGCTTTTGTTTGTGAAGGGTGTGGCATTTGTCGCGGGATTGTGGGCAAGCGGTAATGTTGGCGCGGAAGTGTCGCAAATAGGAGTGTCGGCGGCGAATGCGGCCGAAGTGTCGGCGGCGGCGACAAACTCAAGTGTGGGCGCGGTCGGTGGGTCGGCTGTAGAAGTGGCGGCTGAGGCATCGGCAACAAACTCAAGCCTTCTTGACACGGCGTTTATGCTGCTCCGGCTTTTGTGCGTCATGCAGACTGCTTCAATTGTATTTAAAACTTCGACTTCTCTTCAGCTTCGTGAAGGACTTGGCGCGATTGAGCTCGCTGTTCGTCGGGTATTGCATTTTCGTCCAGTTACGCCTATCGCCGATGTTATTTCTCTTTTCGTGAACTTCATCCCACAAGTTTCAAAAAACTGGCGACAAGTAAAGCGTGCGTGGAAAGCTCGCGGCGGCAAAAACTCAATCCGCATGTATTTGGTGCTTCTTCCTGTTCTTTTTTCGGTCGGCATGAAACAAGCGTACACGACATCGCGCGCCATTACTGTGCGAAATTCGCGGATTTAAGCGATACTTCGCCCGAAGAAAGCGTCCGTAGCGTGCCGTCCGCTAGTTTGACAACGAGCCCTGCGTTATCGTCGATGTCTACAGCCGTTGCCGTATAAACAGATTTTTCATCGCCGATTATCGGGTGAACTTCGAGTGTCTGGCCGATTAAAAAGACAAGGCGTTTGTATTCTGCCATTACTTTTTCCGTGGGTTCGTCGTAGATGCGGATAACCTGGCCTGCAACTTCCGAGGCAAGACGGCAACGGCTCACAGTCGCGCTTGCAGAGCCTGCCGCATTTCCAATGTTCGTGCCCTCCACGTCTGCGTCGGCGATAAACCCCGCGATCTTCTGCATTTCGCCTGAGACAAGCTCTTTTGACGGCTTTATGTTAAGCCCAATTCCGATTATCGCCGACTCAATCTGACGCGTCTCAAAGTTCGTTACGCCTTCTGCCAGAATGCCGACAGCTTTTTTGCGCACGCCGCCGTTGTTTACAAAAATGTCGTTAATCCATTTTATAGAAAGCTCTGCATTATAAAGACGCTTGATTGCCCTGCAAACTGCAACGGCGGCAAAAGCCGTGATGCGTGCGGGCTGCGTTATTCCGCCGGACGGCGCGTAAATTACAGAAAGGTAAACACCTGTTTTGTCCGGCGAAATAAAAGTGCGTCCAAGCCGTCCGCGGCCTGCTGTCTGGCTTTCAGCAACGATTACGGCTCCGTGGTATTTCCGCCCTGCCGGAGTCAGCGTTCCGTCTGCAGCCCTTAAACTGCCGCATTCTGAAAGAAGCCGCTTGGCATAAGTGTTCGTTGAGTCAATTTCTTTGAGCCATTCCGTGTGATTCTCGGCGTATTCAGGAAACTCACGCGCGAATGTTTTATGAAAAAGCTCCGGCGTGCAGATATCCGCGTCTGAAAGCACATAGCCACCGTTCGGAGTTCCCTCTATAAAAAAGCCTTTGTCGCGCAATGCAGAAACGGCTTTCCATATAGCGGCGCGGCTTACATCGCATTCGGAAGCAAGCGCTTCGCCCGAAACAGGCTTTCCGCCGGCGGCTACAAGTTTTTCCAGAACCTTATCTTTTGTCGTCATACAATAGTGATACACCAAAACAAGCGAAAAATCTATTCATTTGCTATTTTGCTATGCACAAGGCCGGTACTACATCAACATAGTCATTTATGTAGTCGTATTCCTCGACATTTCCGTCGTAAAGCACTTGCCGTACACAGCATCCGTCATCTGTGTATGTGTCGTGATACGGAGTGCGTAGCCACCAATAGCGTCCTGTAATCCAGTCTGAATATGGATTTTCTCCTGTAAGTTCCAAGAAGTCCGTTGCGTTACGAATCCTGGATGTTGCTGACTGTGTATAACCGGTGAATCCGTATTCATACAATGAAACTTCATCTCTACTCAAAAGGAAAATCTTGTCTGTTGTGTTTGCGCTTGCAAACTTTCTTGCGGAACCTTCTACGCTGTTATTAACGGTTGTCGGTACAATGACTTTCTGCGCCGCGTTGCTGAATGCCGTTTGCAAGAATCCTTTGTTCAGGAATTCTTTATTCGTAGACTGCTTGGAATTATCTAATTCCTTAGTCTGATACGAAAGTCCGTTGAGGAACGCACGGATTCTTGAATGCTCGTAGTTATTCGGATAAACGACTTTACCGTTGATATTCCTGTTGTAGATGTAGTCGTAGAACTGACAGTCTATAAGCGAATTCTCTGCCAAAAGCAATGTATAGCCGTTGTAATCTTCAGTAAGGACGCGCCATTTTATTGGCTCAACTTTGAAGTACATGGCATAAGCTTCTGCATACCAGCAGCCATCGCTTCCATAGTAATAAATAAACGAACCTGATTTTTTAATCTTTGCTTCATTTATTGTGACATTTTTTTCTTTGATTGACTGAGGCCATTCGCCAAAGAGAACGTATTTGCCTGTCTTTCCTACGGAGCCGTCTGTTCCGGCAGGAAGCTCGATGTAGCCTGTTCTGAGCGTGTTGCTTACTGTTGCCTGCTGCTTCTGGCTTGTCGCGGTTTGCGTGGTGCTTGCGACGCTTGTTGTAGTAGTTGTTGTCGCGCTGGAAACTGTCGGTGTTTGTGCGCTACTTGAAGTTGTTGTCGCACCGGCAGATGTGCTCGTGCCAGTTGAGCTTGTCACGCCAGTTCCAGAAGCCGTTGACGTGCTGCTTGTAGAACTGGTGCTGCCAGCGCCTGTCGCTGATGACGCGCCAGTTGCGCCTGTTGTGCCCGCGCCAGACGATACGGAAGCGCTGCTTATAACGCCAGTAACTGCTTCTGTCGTGGCTTCTGCCACCGCGCTTCCAGTTGCGCTTGCAGCTCCGACAACAGCGCCTGTTATAGCACCGGAAACGGCTGACGTTCCGCTAGAGCTACTTGAAGAACTTGTATTACCGGTACTTGTCGGCTTGTTTGTGCTGCCCGTAGAGCCTGTGCTGCCAGAGCTGGTGCTGCTAGTGCCTGTTGAGCTTGTGCTAGAACTGCTCGTGGAATTCGTCTGGCGCGGAAGCTTCGTTGTTGACATCGACCTTGTTCTGCCGTTATCTGTGATTACTATCTTGTAATCATCAGTTTCTGCACTGCCTGCGCTCGTGCCGCTCTGCCCCGACGACTTGATTATGTATATGAAAGGCGTTTCTTTTGTGATGCCGTTTTCGGTATAGCTTATTGTGACGGTGTGTTTACCCGGTTTTGTGGAGTTGAATCCCTTTATCGTATACTCCATTATCTCTTTGGATGTTCCGTCGCTGTAATTTGCGATAAGCGAGTCTATATCCATTATGATCCATGCTACGGATTCGCCCTGTTCGTATTCGCTTCCGCCATAATTAGATGAATTGATTTTAATGCTTTCAAGGATAGCTTTTTCTGCCGGTGTGACCATATAACTTGGAAGACACAGCGCCGGAACAACACCATGATAAGAGTCTATGTCGTGGTTTTCATATTCTACAGAACAGTCAGAAATTCTGTATGCTGACTGCCAGAAAGAATCGCTTGGTGAACGGAGCCACCAAACGTTGCGTGAGCCTTTTTCTTTGGCGAAATCGGTGGTTGAGCGTCTTCTGGATTCAACTTTGGCGTTGTTTGATTTATCTCCAAATCCGTATTCAATCCGTGTAATTTCGTTTACGCTCAGAAGGAATATCTTATCCTGTGTGTCATTGCTTAAATAGCGCGATGTCTGTTTGCTCCATCTTTCGTCTTTTGCCGTACTTTCGCTGCTGTTGTCGATTATTGTGTTTACAATTCTTCCTTGTGATAATTTGCTGAACGCAGACTGTAAGAATCCTTTGTTAAGGAATTCTGAGCTTTGAATCTGGGTATGGCTGCCAGTTTCTTCAAGCGTGTAATATGAAAGTCCGTTAAGGAACGCGCGGACTGTAGAATATTCGTAGTTGTTCGGATAAATCGTTGTTGCGTTTATGTATCTGTGGGAGTTTGTGCCTTCGCTACTATACGAATAATCATAACCCTTGTACCAAGGAGATGTCGTAAGGATGTTTTCGGCGATAAGAAGCGCGGCCCCGTCATAATCATCAGAAACAATGCGCCATTTTATAGGCTCAACTTTGAAATATGCGGATTTTTTGTATTCGGTTCCCTCTGTCTTTGCATAGAAAGCGCCGTCACTTCCAAGATAATATGTGTTTCCGCCGCTTGTTACTTTTTTCGTTTCATCAATTGCTACGTTGCTTGCTTTTCTTGTCTGCGGCCAGTCGCCAAATAGTGCGTATCTTCCTTTTTTGCCGGCCGTACCATCCGTTCCTTTTGGAAGTTCCTTGTATTCTGTTGGTTTGAATTCGCCGGTGAAAGTTCCGTTGAATGGGAACGCTATTGTGTAATCAAGCTTAAGTTCTTTTTCTACAAGCATTTCTGCACAGTGAATCGTAAGCTGATGTGTACCTGCTATTTCGGAATCGAAGCCGCTCACAGAATAGCGGGAGATTTCTTTTTTCTTGCCGTCACTGTATGTAGCCGCAATGGAAAGCCCTGTAAGATCAAGTTCTTCTCCGGCATTATACGTTGTTTTTGACGGCTTAGAAGCAATTTCTATTTTTTCAAGAACTGGTATGTTAGAAGAAATGCATAATGCCGGAACAACGCCGTAATATCCGCCGCCAGCAGAGCTTTCTGCGCCGCCATCCTCAGAAATACGCATGCTGCCGGAGCTTTCAACCGTAAAGACGTAATGAGTCGCGTGATTGAACAGCGGCGAGTCGCGTTCTTCTTCGGAAAGGTTGCTTCCTTGCTGTGTAACAGAAAGGCTTGCAGAAGAATCTTCTATGATGCGGCCGGCTCCAAAATAAGTCCGTACCCAGTATGGGCTACTTAATGTGGAGATAATGACTCCGGTTGTACTGCCGCTGCTGACGGCATTAAGCATTTTTCCGTCACCAACGTATATACCTACGTGCGAAACTTTTTTGCCGTTCTCACTGAAAAACACAAGGTCGCCGGGCAGTCTTTCATTATCTTTTATGCGTTTTGAAGCGTCGTACTGCATGGCGGCAGTACGCGGGATTTGGAGCCGGATAGACTGTGCCGCAAGGTATGTAAGACCGGAGCAGTCTATACCGGTTCTTGAAAGCCCGCCGTATACGTATGGAACACCAAGGTATGTCATTGCGTTTTCTATGAACAAGTTCCGTTCTTCGCCAACGACAACACCCAATGATGAAAGGAGCGACGAGTTGTTTGAGTTCTTGTCAACGTACAGCGGCTCGGAGTAAAAGGCGGCGTATGGGGAGCGGAGCCACCATTTGTATTCGTTGTCTGACTCTTGTAAAGCAGATGCGAACGGAACAGGATAACGCAATCTTGCCGATTGGTAACCTGTTTCATAATATTCACTGAAGCCGTAGTTTTTTGTGGTTGCTTCTTTCCGGCTCAAAAGAAAGATTTTATCAACTGTATCGCGGCTTGCAGAAAGAGAAGCCGTGTTGTAGTTGTAGAAACCTGTTTCTGTCGCAGAGTTTTCGGGGCTGTTCTCGACTTTTGTGTCAGCGATGTAATTGCGTTCATATTCTGTGAAAGCCGTCTGCAAAAATCCTTTGTCAAGGAACTCTTTGTTGACGAGCTGCACGGAATTATCAGCTTTTTTAACTGTGTACGCCAGTCCGTTTAGATACGCGCGGATTCTTGAATGCTCGTAGTTGTTGTCGTAAATCTCTTTGCCGTCAATAACTCTGGAAGAAGCGGAAGATTCATCGTACCATTCCAAAAACATAAGCGTGTTTTCGGAAAGAAGCAGCGTGTTGCCGTTGTAGTTGTCGGTTACGATGCGCCATTTAATCGGCTCAACTTTGTAATAGTCGTAATCGGCTTTTGCGTACCAGTAGTCATCGCTTCCGTAATAATATGTGAACGCACCAACTTGTACGGATTTTGTTTCGTCAACGCTGACATCGTATGGCTGCCGGGATTGCGGCCAGTCACCAAAAAGCGCGTATTGTGCGTTAGTACCAGCTGTTCCGTCCGTTCCGGCAGGAAGCAGCGTGAAGTATGTTTCGGAAAAAGTTTGCGCGTACAGCTGGAAAAATGATATGAGAACTAATAAAAATATAAATGCGAAAAATTTAGAACGTCGCAAAACCCTCTCCTGTTCAGTTATTATCACATGAAAACAGCCTGTTGTAAAGGCGCGTCAAAGGAAGTTTGTGCGACGTGCCGCATTTAACGGCGCCCCTCAAGCTTTTTGATTCTTGCGGATTTTGTCAGGATTGCACTTTTTGCCTTTCCCGGCGACAAGTTCAACGCTCCGTTCCGTCAGCGCGCAAAGCTCCTCAAAGTTTGTGACAGCCGTGAGCAGCACCGTAATCCAGTATTTTTTGTTCATGTGATATGCCGGAAAAATTGATTTTTTGTCCACAATCTGCGGAATGCGGTCGGCATCGGCTTTTAGATTCACAACCCAAACGTCTTCGTCAGCTGTTCCGCTTTGGGTAAACCCAAGCTGGCGGTATTTTATCCGCATTATAAGAGCAAACCACTTTTTGTTAGGGCAGCGGAAAACGCCAGCGTCCGGGTAGCCTTCCCACGGAAAATCGGGGGTAACGGCGAAACGCTCGGCTATAAAGGCAACGTATTTTTCGCGCACGTCAACAGAAACAAAGCATTTTGCGCGGAAATCGTCTATTATGCTTTGCACTTGCGTACGGATTTCGCCGACGAACGCGCCTGTTGCTGACGGCATATCGAAAAGCGGATATTTTTCTCCGGTCGCGGAGTCATAGACGTGCGCAAAAAGCGAAGCAGAGCTTTCTGAATACGTAATCAGCGCATAAAACCCGTCGGATGACAAAGGCTTTTTGCAAACGTATTCAGTGCCGTTTTTTTCAAAACCGAATGAAGCGAAAGTCTCTGTTTTCGCAAGCGCCGAGCGCAAAATGTACGAATAATCCATAATTCCCTTTACTTGACGTGTTTCAGCATAATCTGGATTACACGCTCGTTTTCTTCCCACAAAGGCGAATGCGCGGAGTTTTCGAAAGTGTAAAAGGCTTTTTCCGGGGCTTCGATTTTCTCGTAAAGCTCTTTAGTGAGCGTTATCGGGGTTGTGTAGTCGTAATAGCCGCTTAAAAAGTAGACCGGAATTAATGCCGGGATATCGGGGTTGCTCGAATAGCCTTTGTACGGGCTTTTGCCAAGCAGCGATTTTCCGCGCCAATAATTGATTTTCTCGCTGAAAGTGTAGCAGTCGCACGACATCTGCTTAAAAAAGATGTCTTTCATGTCCGACCGCATTTCGCGTGTCGTAGCGCAGCCTGCAAGAAGCAGGATATCTTCCCAGTCTTTCCCGATACTTGAAAAATCTTTTACGATGAATTCGCCGCTTTCTGAAACAGAGACAAGCTTATTCATCTTTTTGAGCGCGCTTTCGTTTCCGGCTTTCTCAAACTCAGCTTTCATAAAATAATAGCCTTCCTCGTATCGGCGTGCCGATTTGCTTCCTTCATAAACCTGACCCATGCCAAAATAACAGTAAAAATCTTCCGCGTTTGTCTGCGCCAGGTAAAGCCCCAAATTAGAGCCGCTTGAATGACCCATCAGGTAGATTTTGTCCTTTTTGAACGTCGTTTTTAGATACTCGGCTACCTCATGCGCGTCGCGGGCAAGCCTTTCTATCGTTATGTCTTCCGGGTCTATGTCCGAGTTGTACGAAAGCCCCTCGCCGTAATAATCCCAATAGCAGACGGTGAAATACTCGGCGATTCTGTTCGGATACTCATCCGCGTATGCTTCGTTAAGCCACACCTCTGGTACGCCGGGGCCCCCTGAAATGAAGAGAAGCACCGGATTGTTCGCGTCTGTCATGGTGATAAACATTCCGTTCACCGCGCCGTTGACTTCTATTCCGATTTTTTTTGTGTCCGCAAGGCCTTTTGCGTCCTGGCTTCCGATTTCAAGGCTTTTTCCGCAACTTGCGAGGCATAAAGCGCACAGAGCCCCAAAAAACGCGGCGAAAAGCATACAATTTGGATGGTTTTTCATTCTTTTAGACTACCGTAATACAAGAAAGTTTTCAATTTGATGTGGTGGGGGTTCCCCCAACGGTGCAATTGCACCGTTGGGGTCGGGCTTTGCGGGGTAGGGAGCGACGGCAAAGCCGGCAAAATGCGAGTGACGCAGCATTTTGAGCGAGTCTCGGTTGAGCCCCCGCGAAACCGCGTCCCTTCAAGGCGCGCTCCATTCGTGCGGCAAGGATGCCGCACGAACTAGCGCCCCTACAATCCCTAACCAGAGAGCGGCACTGCGCGCGTCCATGCGCGCAGATTTGTTCTACATTAAAAGCTGAATTTTGCGCTGGCGTAGAACGTGCTTAAATCTTTGTATGCGCCGTATTTACCGTCTTTGTCCGGGCCGGCGATAAACAGTATCGCG
>JAEEGJ010023253.1_pt1 | contig 13032 bp, 12 predicted proteins | sample 8958761 | NCBI WGS metagenome assembly JAEEGJ01 (sample SAMN16246546, study PRJNA631951) | gut metagenome | biome: gut microbiome; feature: rumen; material: RS-attached | host: Bos | place: Iran: Karaj | collected 2018-10
AAAAAGCTCAGTTACCAGAACCATTTCCTGAGAAACCGCAACAGTTTCTCCATTGATGTGCAAATTTTGCTTCATAATGGTTAAATGTTTAAATTGTTAATAATGTAGTAGTAATAAGCCCGCTTTTTCATAGCATCGCTCATTTTCGAGGTGCAAAGATACAACATTTATTTTATAATTCCAAACTTATCATGCAAAAAAGCACGTTTTTTTGTATATGTTGAGGTACATGATAGGTATATGTTAGGTAGATGTTGACAAACATATACCTCTTCTGAAACCTCGATTTACAAAGGCTTTCACGAGGATGAAGGTATATGTTTGCTCTGATGTCAGCTTTCAGCATCTCAACAATGTCGTTGTGGATATCTCTGGCTATAAAATGGAAGAATAAGATGATAGAATAGTAGGCTTCCATTATGACAAAATCACACGACGCGAGAAATCCTCAGGTTTCATGTTGCGCAGTTTTTCCAACTGAGCAAGCTTGTGCTTTCTCATTTCCTCAATAACCTTCAGCAACTTTTCTGAAGGGTTTTTGATAACCATCGTTTCTTTTCTTATTTGAAGGCACATCTTGACCTTAAAAAGGTCGATGGTCTATATCCACTCGAACTGCGACCTAAGCATAATATTTGGATTATGCAAACAAAATTATGCTAAAAGAATAATTTTAGTAGAATAATTTTGTTCGCACTGGAGAATCGGCCGTCGGCGTTTAGGTTCCGAAGTCGGATTTTTATTCAAAAATTTGCAAATTTAGGATTTTTATTGTATCTTTGCATTTTGAAAACCTAACGTAATGAATCAAAGCGGTATTTATAACCTGGAAGAATTCACCGAGCAAAATCATATCGACGGATTGTTTGGCTCGGCATTGGTGTGCTTTGCTGCTGATCGCGATGTGATGCGTCGCGTGGTTCATCCTGGGCTTGGCAGTTTCTATTCCGTCAATCTCATCATAGATGGATGGGAAGACTATCAGATCAACAGTCATCAAGTGCATTTGGAGATGCACGACCTGTTTGTGAAGCAGCCGTACGACAACTTCGCCGTTGAGGGCTGTTCTGAGGAGGTGTCGTCGATTCATCTGCTGGTGGAAAAGAATTATTTCGACAGTCTGGTTGCCAATCATGAGCATTTCAAAGGTCAGAACCCGATAGAGGTGTTCAGTTCCATGCCAGTGGTTCATTTGGGCGAGATGCAGGCTGCGTCGTTCTATCAGATGATGACCAACATCCAAAGGACGATCGTGACCCCTCACCTCTATAAAAATGAGATGATCAAGTATCATTTGAACATCTGTCTATTCATGTTGGCAGAGCTAATTTCCGGCAATGAGATCAATACGCACGACTTGAAACACAAGGACAATATCCTGAAGATTTTCCTCCATCTGGCTTCGAGAAACTTCAAGAAGGAGCGTCAGGTGCAGTTCTATGCTGAACATCTGAACGTATCAGTGACGTATCTCTCGCGTACTATCAAGGAATTGACGGGCAATACGGTGCTAAGTTATCTTTCGAATTTCCTCTATAATGAGATCTGCATCCAGCTGAAGACGACGGATAAGACCATCAGTGAGATTGCCGACGAATTGAATTTCAGCGACCAGAGTGCACTGACCAACTTCTTCCGTACGAAGGCGGGCGTTAGTCCGTTGGCCTATAGGAAAAGCAAAAAGCTAAAAGGGTAAAAAGGAAAAACAACAAAATAGGATGGCCACGATGCCAACCATCAGGATTTCAGCTGTCCGATTAATGCGGACAGCTTTTTTCATATCATCTGTGCTGAGCTCCCGTGGGTTGGAGCCGATATAGGGTTTGTCGAAAAGTTCACCGAAATAATAGTGAGGCCCCCCGAAACGACAGTCGAGAATGGCAGCAAGGGCTGATTCTGGGTAGCCGCTGTTAGGCGAAGCGTGGTTTCGTCCGTATTTACGGACAAACCCTAAGAGTTTCAGACGACCTGAAGACAAAACCATAAGGAGAGCCGTCAAACGGGCAGGGATATAATTGGCGACATCGTCGATATGGGCAGCTATACAGCCGAATTCGAGATAACGTTCCGTGTGGTAGCCGATCATCGAGTCGAGTGTGTTGACCATCTTGTAGGCCAGCATGCCAGGGGTACCCAGCAGTAATAGCCAGAAAAGAGGAGCGACGACACCATCACTGAGGTTTTCGGCAAGGGTCTCAAGAGCAGCTGTGCGCACTTCCTGAGCAGATAAATGTGAAGTGTCTCGTCCAACGATACGGGCCACCTGCTGACGACCTTCTTCCAAGGAACGGTCTAAGGCGAAGAATACCTGTCGTACCTCACGGATAAGCGTCGTGCCTGCCAGACAATAGAAGACGGCGAGAATATCGAAGATATACAATAACAGCGGAATCTGATGAATAGTGGTGCCATCGTAGATAAACAAGGCGAAGATACCTAACACTGTCCTGAGAAGCCAGGCAAGGGCGAAAATAAAGAGGATGAGGCTTATGGCCAGCAACGCTCCTTTCAGGCGACGATGAGACCCTTTGTTCAACTGATGTTCGCCTGCAGCTATCAGCTTACCAAACCACACGATAGGGTGGGGTAACTTAGAGGGATCGCCAAAGACGAGGTCGAGCACCCAGCCACAAAGGAGACAGACTGCACTTACCATCCAACAACGAGCGTGAGATAAAAGGTGAGTTCAACGAGCAGACAGACGGCCCCACAACAGTCGCCCGTATAGCCGTGGAGTTTGCGCCAGATGAGCAGATAAAGAAAATACATGGTGAGGGCAGGGATAAAGACGAGTGTCTCCCACGATGCACCAGTGAGCCAGATAAAGAGAGCCAGAGGCAGTAGACCCTGAAAGGCTAAACTGACCCCACGGAGAGCTGTTATCTTACGATAGATGACCTTGGCTTTAGCCTCTTCTTCGCGACGGGCATAAGGCATCATGATCACGAGTTGGCTGGTAACCATCTTCGCATAAGGATCAGCAGCAAGGACGGCAAGGGCAGCCATCCTGGGCGTCAGCGAACAGAGACAGCAGAATAGCAGCAACAGATAAAGGCCGAGCCCCAGGACACCATAAGTGCCGATATGGGAATCCTTCATGATCTCAAGGATGCGCTGGCGATTGCTACCCCCACCTCCGAAACCATCGAAGAAATCGGCCAGACCGTCTTCGTGGAGGGCACCTGTAAGCAGCAGTCTGGTAACAATGGCTACACAGACGGTAACCGTCCAGGGCATGACCATACTGCCCAACCACAGCACAGCAGCCATCACTCCACCAGTCAGCCAGCCTACTAAGGGCCAGTGCTCAACGACGGTGGAGTAACACTCCTTAGGAGGCTGGTGGAGGCGCCAGAAGGGCAGGCGGGTAAAAAAGATAAGGGCTGCCCAAATGCGATCGTACCAGTGGGTTTGGTCTATGTTGATTTCCATGTGTGTTACATTTCTTTCTTCCACTCAATGTAATCGGTTAGTGCCTCAATGAGCACATCGTTCTCTTCGCGGGTTTGTGAGGTGATACGGAAACAGTGGTTGTCGAGTCCTCTGAAGTTGGAGGCATCGCGAATGAGGATGCCGTAGTTCTCGATAAGCCATTTCTTCAGCTCTTGTGTGTTGCCTTCGTCGATATTGACGAGCATGAAGTTGGTATCCGTCTTCATCACCATGATTCCCTCAATGTCAGAGAGCATATCATGCAGTCGCTGGGCTTCAGCCAGGTATTCATCAAGGTCTGGAATCATCTTCGGATTGCGTCTGATAAAGAACTTGCCTGCCTCGATGGCCATCGCGTTGATAGTCCAGGGCTGACGGATATGTTTCAGACGGTCGATGATAATGGGTGAGGCTACGATGTAACCAAGGCGTAATCCAGGGATGCAATATTTCTTCGAGAGCGAGAAGAGCAGCATGAGGTTGAAGCAGTCGACCATCTCTTTGGGCTGGATCATCGGACAAAGGGTGTAATCGGCATACGACTGATCGACGACATATAGGTAACGGGGGTTTTTACGGACGATATGAGTGATGAGAGTCTTCACGAGCACGTTGCCTGTAGGGTTGTTTGGGTTGCAGAGCCAGTAGATACGGTCCTCTGGTAGCACCTCGAGCTCGTCGGAAGTGTCGTAAGAGATAAGGTGACCATAGGCCTTGCAGGCATCTTCATATTCCATGAACGTAGGTTGGGGGATAACCGATGCCCAGCCCTTATAGAGCTGTGCAATAAGGTAGATAGCCTCGTTGGCACCGTTGGTTACCATCACTGTATTCTCTGGCACTTCAAGCTTTTCGGCAATCATGCTCTCCAGTGAATGTGCATCAGGCTCAGGATAGTGGCTGACGACCTCAAAATGGTCCATCAGGTACTCTTTGAGTTCTGTGTAATCAGCCCGACTATAGACGTTCGAGCTGAAGTTCATCTTAATCTTATCGCCATAGCGGAAGATATCGTCTCCATGTCCGTATATCATAGTTTTGTCGATTGTTGTCGTTAGTTGCCTTTTCTGACTCTGATGGCCAGGGTCTCTGCGTCGAAAGTGATGCCTTCTCGTTCGATAAATCTGGAGAGAGCCCCCTCATGTGCCAGTTGCTGAGGAGAGCCTATCTTGACACCATGCTCACGGGTCATCAGCCAGACGGTATCGGCCAACTGCAAGGCCAGCTCCACATCGTGGGTAGAGAGGAAGACGGTCTTATTTGCCTCTGAGCAGATACACCTGAGCAGTTGCAGCACCTCCACCTTACTGGGGTAGTCGAGAAAGGCTGTGGGCTCATCGAGATAGATGACAGGTGTCTGCTGGGCTAGGGCTTTGGCAATCATCACCTTCTGACGCTCGCCATCGCTCAGTGTCTGGATGGGTTGTCGGCTCAAGTTCTCGATGCCTACCTGATGAATTGACTCATCGACAATCTGCAGGTCTTCTTTCGAGTAGTTACCCCAGAAGTCAGTGTAGGGGGAGCGCCCCAGACTGACGAGTTCGCGCACCGTCATATTCCTGATGTCGGGCTTCTCTGTGAGCACTACGCCAATCAGTCTGCTCAGTTCCTTATCAGTATAGCCTGCGAGGTCGCGACCTTGTATAAGAACCTCTCCCCCTATTTTGGGTTGGAAGGCTGAGAGCGTGCGCAAGAGTGTGGATTTGCCCACACCATTGGCGCCCAGCAGGCAAGTGAGTTCACCACTGCGGATAGCACCGCTGATGCCCTCTGCCACTATCCTCACACCACGTTTTGAGGGATAGCCGATGCTGAGCTGCTGAATTTGTATCGTCATACGATTTCCTCGATATGGTAGCGCGGTCGATGTTTTACTTCAATATAAATTTTACCTACATATTGTCCGATGACGCCCAATGAAGTAATCATCACACCACCGATCAGCCAAAGTGAGAGCAACAGTGAGGTCCAACCAGGGACCACCATATTATTAATATATGAATAGAGACCCCATGCAAGCAAAAACAATCCAATCACGAAACAACCAATGCCTGTCAAGAAGATGATGGTGATAGGCTTGATACTGAACGAGGTGATGCCGTCGATGGCGAAAGCGAGCATTTTGCGCAGCGGATACTTACTCTCTCCTGCAAAGCGCTCTGCACGGTCGTAATAGACATTCTTCGTGGCAAAACCCAGCAGAGGCACTAATCCACGTAAGAACAGGTTGCGCTCAGGATATTGACAAAGAGCCTCTACAGCCCTATGGCTCATCAGACGATAGTCTGCATGATTATAGATGGTGTCTGTGCCCATAATGGCCATCAGTTTATAGAATGCTAAAGCTGTCGTACGCTTGAAGACGGTATCCGTTGTACGTTCCTTTCTGACGCCGTAGATGATGTCTGAGCCTTTGAGGTATTCGTCGACCATGGCAGCGATAGCATTCACATCGTCTTGCAGGTCAGCATCGATGGTGACCATTGCGTCGGCTTCATCCTTGAAGGATTCTAATCCTGCCATCAGCGCATTCTGGTGTCCGGCATTGTGAGCCAGCTTGACTCCTCTGACGTGGGTGTTGTTCTGTTGCAGCTGACAGATAAGTGGCCACGTCTGGTCTTTGGAACCGTCGTTGACATAGACGATGAAACTATCTGCCTTGATCTTTGTCCTGCCGATGAGTTCATTGAGCAGGGTTGTCAGACGGGTATTGGTCTCTGTCAGTACTGCTTCTTCATTGTAGCAAGGTACGACGATGGCCAGACGGGGTGGGGTAATTACTGACTGCATAGCATCACGTTCATTTGATGATTTGGTATAATCGTTCTGCCTTTTTCTTCAGTTTGCCTGTCTGAGCAATCTCATCGAGGAAATGTGAGGTACCATAGTGGTTGGAGGCAGCGATGATATATTGTTCGCCTTCCGGATAGTTGGCAGGAACCGTTTCGATATAGGAGGCTATCTCCTCACGGTCTCTCACACCAGCAGGCAGGATCACGCGCCAGAAGCGCAGCTCGTGCTGGGGATTGGAAATCGTGAAACGATACTCCTCTGGCATGTTCTCCTCCATGCGGAAATGGTTGTCCTCCGTCATCAGCATGAACGATACGGGTGCTGAGGCGCCCCACTCAAAGGTCAGGATGTTCGACGTAGGCGCCTTGTCGAGCACAGCCTTCTGCTGCTCGCGCCAATCGCGGATCACTTGTTTCAAGGAGTGGATATACCAGGGATAGAAGATATGTCCTGTCAGGAGCATACACTCATCGTTGGTTATCAGCTGATAGCCGGCTCCCAGCCCTACGGTGTATTCGGAATGGCCACTCTGGAGCGAGAAGAAAGGCGTTACCATACCTATCTGATGGAGGGGATTCTCCTGCAACCAGGGCATATCGAGGTTACGCTTACGTACGGAAATGGTCATAAAGAGCAGTACCAGTACGTAGACAGCCCACTTCAGTACAGGTCGTGTGCTCAGTTTCTCCTTCAGCCATGTCAGGGCGTGTATACCCAAAATGATGACGAAGGGCGCATTATAGAGGAAATGCTTCGAGGCATTGCCGAAGAGCACGTAGATACTATGCAACAAGATAATAGGCAGCGCGATGAGAAACAGTTCGCGCCAGTCCTTCTTTTTGATGACGACATAGAGTCCGAGAGGCGCCAGCACCACATAAGCCAGTGAGTAGAAACCCAGAATGCAGAGCACACGCTCCTGGGTGGTGATGATGAAGTTCCACTTCTGATAACTGTTATAAGTAGGCAGGAATTCTGCTCCTGTCATCCAGAACATGAAAACGGCTGCTGCTACGAATCCCAAACCCATGATGATCGACAGTGTGAAAGCCCGTTTGACAGACTTCCCCATATAGATGAACATGGCCAGAACCGTCGGCAGTACGATGGTAATGTCGAGGCGCAGGATGATAGCCAGGGCAAAAAGGGCTCCCGATAGCCAGTAGCGCTCACGGCTCATGAGGATCAGACCCCATAGGAAACAGGCTGCCGAGGGGATGGCTGAGTTGGGGTACATCGCAATGGCATACATTTCGGGCAGGAGCATCGTGGCGATGAGTATTTTCGTCTTGCTGGCACCAGTGACGTACTCAGCGAAGCGGATACAGCCTATCAGGAAGATGAGGCTCGATACGACTGTCATGATGCTGTAGATCTGCTCACAAGTGAGGAACGGCATCAGGTGTTTCAGGCTTACTATGAGGATGGTGATCAGTGGCTGCATGCGATACTCATAAGAGTAGATAGGTGGCAGCGACCACCCCTCGCGATACATCACGTCACAGCCGAGGATGATTTCATAGCCGTCGGTCTCGTAGCTTTGAAGCGGAAAAATGCCGATGCACGTCCATAAGACGAACAGCGTCAAAAGAATGGGATATGTATACTTATTGACGAACTGACAGATGGTAGATTGCGAATTGTTCATATTACCTTTTCACGTTTTCGAATGCAAAGATACGAAAAATATTATAATGTTTAATGTTTAATGTTTAATTTTTAATTTAAAACTATGCAAAGAGGTGTGAAACGAGGATCTTCACACCGATCAGGATAAGAATGACGCCCCCCAGTAGCTCTGGCTTCAGACGGCGGGCGATGGCTTTGCCGAAACGTGTACCAAGCTTGTTGCCGAGGATGCTGAAAAGGAAAGAAACCACCCCGATGATGACCAGCGGCAGCACCAGTTGCGACAACTGCTGATAACCTGTACAGGCAAAGGATATACCCACGGCGAGCGCATCGATACTCGTGGCAATGGCCAGTAGCAGCTGGGTACGCAGCTGGTTCGGATTAAAATGCTGATGCCCAGAATCCTCCTCTTCAGGACTGAAAGCCTCACGGATCATATTGCAACCAATCATCAACAGCAGGCTGAAGGCTATCCAGTGGTCGTAGGCTTCAAGCTGTGCGCTGAAATGACTGATGCCCAACCAGCCCAGCAATGGCATCATCGCCTGGAAGAAGCCGAACAGGAACGCCATACGCAGCATACCTCCCCCCAACACACCACTGACGATGGAAACCGCGAAGCAGTCCATGGCCAGTGCAATGGCTAAGAAGATAATATCCAGAAGGTCCATTGTAGTATTTATTTGTCTGATGATAACACTTTTCTGCTGCAAAGATAATAAAAAATTTGTTCTTATGTACTTATGTCTAAAAAAAAATGTATCTTTGCACTCGTAAACTAAAATCAATAACTAACGTTTTCATATATGAAGAAATTTCTGTTTTTTGCATTATTGCTCACTTTGGCTCAGTCGGCCAAGGCAGCGACGGTTGTTCTTCAGACCAAGAACACAACGATGGTTCTGAACGTCGACGAGGGGAAACAGCCCCAGTATGTTTATTATGGTGCCAAATTAAGCGACAGCGATCTGCAGAATCTGCAGAAGCCTCGTGGTGGCCGCATGGATGCCTATCCCGCCTATGGCATGAACTGTCCTGCGGAAGCCGCTCTTGCCATGACCCATGCTGATGGCAATCTTTCAACCGACCTTGTCGCCACTGGTGATGTCAGCAAGGACGGTATGATCACAAAGATCCGTATGAAGGACCGTGTCTATCCCATTACTGTCGACCTTTACTATAAGGTTTACACAGACGAGGACATGATCGAGACTTGGACGGAAATCCAGAATGGCGAGCCGAAGCCCGTCACCCTGACGCAGTTTGCTTCCTGCTCACTGCCCATCCGTCGTGGCAATGTCTGGCTGAGTTCCTTCTACGGCTCATGGGGCAATGAGGCCATCCTCTGCGAGGAGCCCTTGACGTCAGGCGAGAAGATCATCAGGAACAAGGATGGTGTGCGCAATGCTCATACATCGCATGGAGAAGTGATGTTCTCACTCGACGGAAAGGGACAGGAGAATGCCGGCGACGTGATTGGAGCAGCTATTGTCTATAGTGGTAACTACCAGTTGAAGGTGGAGACTGATGATACAGATTTCCACTATTTCTTTGCAGGCATCAATCCTGACAATTCTGCCTATCATCTGAAGAAAGGCGAGACATTCGTTACGCCAGCCGTTGCCCTGAGTTTCTCTAAGCAGGGTCTCTCAGGCGTGAGCCGTAATTTCCACAAGTGGGGTCGCAACTATAAGCTGGCTCATGGCAATAAGGAGCGCAAGATCCTGCTCAACTCTTGGGAAGGCGTCTACTTCGACATCAATCAGGAAGGTATGGACCAGATGATGGGCGACATTGCCTCAATGGGTGGCGAGCTCTTCGTGATGGACGACGGCTGGTTTGGTGTGAAGTATCCTCGTAAGACTGACAACTGCGCCCTTGGTGATTGGGAGGTTGATAAGAGCAAGCTGCCTGAGGGTATCGAGGGGCTGCTGCGCGATGCCAAGAAGCATGGCATCAAGTTCGGTATCTGGATTGAGCCTGAGATGTCGAACACGGTTTCTGAACTCTATGATGCCCATCCAGACTGGATTGTAAAAGCGCCGAAGCGTGAGCCCGTCTTAGGTCGCGGAGGTACGCAGGTTGTGCTCGATATGTCGAACCCCAAGGTGCAGGACTTTGTGTTCTCGATTGTCGACCGTCTGATGACGAAGTATCCTGAGATCGACTATATCAAGTGGGATGCCAATATGTCGATCATGAATCATGGTTCGCAGTATCTGACGATGAACGACCAGAGCCACCTCTATATCGAGTATCATCGTGGTTTCCAGAAGACTTGTGAGCGCATCCGTGCCAAGTACCCCGACTTGACCATCCAGGCCTGTGCCTCTGGTGGCGGACGTGCTAACTGGGGTGTGCTGCCTTACTTCGATGAGTTCTGGGTTTCTGATAATACAGATGCTCTTCAGCGCATCTATATGCAGTGGGGCACCTCTTATTTCTTCCCTGCCATCGCTCAGGCCTGCCATATCTCGGCAACACCTAACCACACCGTCTATCGCACCACCTCACTGAAGTATCGCATCGATGTGGCCATGAGCGGACGTCTTGGTATGGAGATTCAGCCCAAGAATATGAGCGAAGCCGAGAAGGAACTCTGCCGTAAGGCTATCAAGGAGTATAAGGAGATTCGCCCCGTCGTGCAGTTTGGCGACATCTACCGCCTCGTTTCTCCATACGACAAGAAGGGACTTGCCTCGATGATGTACGTCAATGAGCAGAAGACCAAGTCTGTCTTCTACTGGTGGAAGACGGAGTCGTTCCAGAACGAGCACCTGCCAAAGGTGAAGATGGCTGGTCTCGATGCCAGGAAATTATATAAGGTACACGAGCTGAACAGCATCGATGTGAAGCCGATGAGTATCGAGGGTAAGGTCTTCAGTGGCGAGTATCTGATGAACAACGGCCTCGATATCCCCAACAACCTCAACCCCGAATGGTCGCTTAAGAGCGACTGGAGCAGCCGCGTGCTCTACCTCGAAGCCCAATAGCCAGCCCCGCCAGCAGGCTGAATGGTCCATGTTCCGCTCGGCCCGAAGGGACGCAAGAATAGTCTACCCATTGACTGGTTCCACATGAACCGCCACATGCGTTTCCTCCCCATACTTTCGCCTCAGAAGATCCTCCACTTCTGAGGCCTTTTCATGCGCCTCGCGCAGCGTGATGTCACCATCCATCAGGATATGCAGTTCGATAGCATAATGATTGCCGATGCGGCGTGTACGCAGTTCATGAGGCTTTGTGACACCATCTACCGAACCTGCCAGCCTGAGAATATCGTCTTCCACCTCGTCGGGCAGTGAATGCTCCATCAGGTCGCCGATACCGTCGCGAAGCAAATAGACTGCCACTTTCACGATAAACAGACCTACGATGACTGATGCCACAGGGTCGAGTACCGTCCATCGCTGGCCCAGCAGGATAGCACCGCCGATGCCGATGGCTGTGCCTATCGACGAGAGGGCGTCACTACGGTGATGCCAGGCATTGGCTTCCAGAGCCTGAGAGTTCAGCACTCTTGCTTTCACCATAGAATAACGGTAGACGCCCTCCTTCAGGACTATCGACAGCAGGGCTGCCCAAAGTGCCAGCATGCCTGGCGCCTCCAAGAGCTCACCCCTCGTCCATGCCACAATCTTTTCTATACCACTATACACGATGCCGATGGCTACGACGAGCAACGCCATGCCGATGATGGTCATCGCCAGCGTCTCATACTTCCCATGTCCGTAGTCGTGTGACTTGTCCTCGGGCTTGTTGCTGATATGGACGAACATCAGCACGATGACGTCAGTGACAAAGTCCGACAACGAGTGCACGGCGTCTGCCACCATCGCAGCACTGTGCCCCAGGATGCCTGCCACGAATTTGAAGACGAGCAGCACCACGTTCACCACTCCTCCAACGAGCGTCGCTTGATAGATTTCTTTGTTTCGTTCCATATTCTGGGTGCAAAGGTATACAAAATTATCCGTCTTTTGAACAATTCAGAATGGATTTTAACGAATTTGAAACATGAAGGGCTGTTTTGAACATAATGAAAAAACAAAAGAACATATCAGAAAACGATTATTGACAAAAAGTTGTATCTTTGCACTCGGAATAACAAAAACAAAATTTCATAGTTATGAATAAATTTAATAAGTTAGGTTTAGTTGTTATGGCTGTGGTCGTATTGTGCGGCTACAGCCTTCGTATGTCTGCCCAGCAACTGAAGGCAGAAAACATCGACGCAGTCATCAAGGCCATGACTCTCGAAGAGAAGTGTCACATGGTGCTGGGGCGCGGCATGCATTTCAACGACGATGCCAAGTTTCCTGGCACCGCAGGTAGTACTTTCTCAGTAGATCGTTTGGGTATTCCTGAGACTTACTGTGCTGACTCTCAGCAAGGTTTGCGCATGAGCGCTACACGTGCGTGGGATCATAACGATTATTACCCCACCGACTTCGTGGCTTCGATGACACTGGCTTCTACCTGGGATCGCGAAGCAGCCTTCAAGGTGGGGCAGGGCATTGGCAACGAGGTACGCGAGTTCGGACTCGACTGGATTCTCTCGCCTGCAATGAACCTCATCCGTAATCCATTGTGCGGACGTAACCACGAGTATTACTCTGAGGATCCCTACCTCTCTGGTACCATTGGCGCTGGTTATGTGCGTGGTGTGCAGAGCGAAGGTACAGCAGCTTGTCCTAAGCACTTCGTGGCCAACAATCAGGAGACCAACCGTAATAACAATATCTCACAGGTTTCTCAGCGTGCGCTTCGTGAGATCTATCTGAAGGCTTTCGAGATTATGGTGAAGGAGAGCGATCCCTGGACCATCATGACCTCTTATAATAAACTGAACGGCCCATACGCTGTTCAGAACTACGATTTGCTGACTACCATTGTTCGCGACGAGTGGGGTTGGAAGGGTATGTACGTGAGCGACTGGAACGCAGGCGACGATGCCGTAGCTGCCATGCTGGCAGGTAACGACATGCTGCAGCCTGGACAAGACAAGCAGTATCAGGCCATCCTCGAGGCTGCCAAGAGCGGCAAATTGCCTATGGAGGTGCTCGATGCCAATGTAAAGCGCATTTTGGAATATGTCGTAAAGACCCACAATTTTAAAGGTTACAAATATAATAATGAACCTGACCTGAAGAAGCATGCCCAGGTGGTTCGTGA
>JAEEGJ010023263.1_pt1 | contig 13029 bp, 17 predicted proteins | sample 8958761 | NCBI WGS metagenome assembly JAEEGJ01 (sample SAMN16246546, study PRJNA631951) | gut metagenome | biome: gut microbiome; feature: rumen; material: RS-attached | host: Bos | place: Iran: Karaj | collected 2018-10
AAGGTGACGTATCGGTCCATTCGGGCTAAGGAGAGGTCATGGGGCCACCTTAGCATACAATAGTCGTACCATCGGGTGGATGGCGAGGGAACTGTGCATCGGAGGATGGATACCAGGCGTGATGTGATTCTAAACTGCTCCCGGATGGAGAATGCTTTCAACACAAACAAGGTGGCATCTTTCGATGGCTGTGATTCAAAACTATTCATGGTTAAAATTTTTTGGTTACAGTTACAAAGATAAGGCACTGGGAGTTATGTGATGTGTGATTTTTGTCCTAAATGTGTTCGGGATTGTTCCAACTGACAGATTTGGACGATTTTAGAAGGTATTGGTCTGAGTTTCTGAAGAAAATAGTATTTTTGTTCGGCTATCGGATCCCCGCCCCCAAAAATCGACAAACAACACGGATGTCCATGGGGCCTGGGAGGACCTGCGGTAATGTGGGTCCTCCTTTATTTATGATAGATTTGGGTATTGGACGTGAAGACAACGGCCTCTTTATCGTTTTTTGAGACATCGGTAAAAAAGTGGGATGCGGCACAACGTTATTATCGGACTATGATTTAGTTTTGCAGTTGACATTATTAATGTGGTATTTATAGATACTGGACATGGAACCTGAAACTTATATCAAGGGTAAACTCAAGTTTAAGGAGTGGAAAGAGGCATCAGATGACAAAGCTGTTGTCGTTGCCCAGGAATTCGTAGAGAAGCTGTTCTACGAGATGACTAACGCCTGCCTGAAGTTCTATAATCCGGACCTGAACATGTGTGATATGCCTTACATGTACTCTGAGAGGAGGCTGGATTGTGTGATTATGCCTGCATTGGCCAAGATTTGTCATGGGTTGGCACTTGATGAGGTCCCGACGGAAAGGCATTACACGAGCAAAAGAGTAAAGCAGGTGAAGTCACAGGGCAGATATGACTATTGGTGCATCTATGAGGGGTACAGCTTTGTGATTGAGGTGAAACACGGTTATGATTCTTTCAAGAATGCATATACTGTAAACAAGAAGGTCTATGCGTCATGGAAGACTATGATCACCCAGTTGAAATCAGTTAAGAAGGATATTAAGTGCTATATTGAGAAGACTCAAGGGGTTATCCGACTGGGACTGATGTTCATCACTTCTTATTCTGACACTGACCCAGATGAGCGTTTGATGAAAAAGTTTAATAGGAGCGTAAAGGCAACAGCAGACTATTTCTTCAGTGACCTTGGGACTAAGGTCCAGGTACCCAAACCAGATATGGTCTTGCTCTGGAAGGTTCCTGAAAAGATTATCAATGATGAAAACCGGCCTTTCAGAGGTACTTTCCCGGGATTCTGGACAATTGCCAAGGTGTTCCCATCTATTGAGCATGATGGAGCTACGGAGTGAATAGAATTTATTGTTATTTTTGTGATGGTTTCGACGCCCTTTCTCCCAAAAGCGACACACAATACTGATGTCCATGGGGCCTTGGAGGACCTGCAGTAATGTGGGTCCTCCTTCTTTTTTGATTGGTTATTGCTGAATTTTGCGAATTATAATATTTGTGTATTGGTGATAATGATTTACTTTTGCCACTGCAAACAAGGAGAGAAGATTGATTGTTACATACCCTATTGTACATCGAACTTCGGGGTTCAGGGAGGCAGCGATGCTACCCTGTTCTTTTTTTATGTGCTTTGGGTTCCTGAATGAGGTGCGGCCATTATCAGACCGCCCCGTAATCATCAGCTTTCGTGAAAGGTGATGGTTACGGGACGGAACAGACGCGAAGCGGCTGAGGTTACGCAGGTGCTTGGGTTAGCTGCTTGCGCAGATCCTGGACTTCGGTTTTGAGTTGGGAGTTTTCCCGGCAGAGTTGATCTACGGAGAGCTTGAGCTCGGTGTTCTCCCGGCGGAGTTCTAGGACTTCATCGTTTACTTTGGCAAGGTCATCCAGAAGCTTCTTATTGTTGCGGGTGAGCAGCTCTATTGACTCCTGCATGTTCCGGATGGCGTCGCCCTGGCGCTTGCGGCGGCCGGCGAACCAGCCTGCTACTGCGGTGGCGGTTGGGACCAGGCAGTCGGTTATCATATTTATTACAGATGTTTCCATGGTGATTCATCGGTTATGAGTAGTACAATTTGATTTCTTGCTCTCTCCTTTTGATCAATCCGGGGAGTTTCTTATCTCCGGCATAAACCCAGCGGCGGAACTCATCGGCTATCTTAGGGTCGTTAGGATTGCGCTCTACGAGCTTGCGCAGTGTGCTTACCCGGAAGGCTTGGGTGCCTACGTTGAAGACGAAGCTGACGAGGGCATCGAACTGTTCCTGAGTGAGGTCTGCATCGATGCGGTTGACTTCGGCTTCTGCGTGGCGGATGTCTTGGCGGAGGAAGGCATCGGCGGTCTTTTCGGTTATCAGCATGCCCTGATTGACGCCATCAGTGTGGCCGTAGCCTATGGTCCAGCGGCCTGCCGGGCAGAGGTATGAGTTGAGGCGTAGCTGCTCAAAACTCTTGATGAGCAGGGTTGCGTAGTTTGTTGCTTTCATAGTATTTGTGTTTATGGTTTATGATTTGAACGGTGTGTCATTGGTTCCTCCGACCCTGGAGTAGTATGATGATGAACGCCAGGAGGAGGAAGATGTAGAAGATCTTGTCTATTACGGGTGAGGCACGCGGCGGGTTTGTGGTGGTTTGTTCCTGATTGGTGTTTTGTGTGGTGGTTGTGTCTTGGGCTGATACATGGGTTATGGTGTTTGATTGGTCTTGCTGGTGCTCTTCATCCTGCTCTATGATGATGGTGCCTCCACCCTGCTGCAGGAGTTGGCCGATGAGGTCCTGGAGGGGTTCGGGGACATCGGGGGTTGATACCGGGGGTAACGCAGGTGTTTGCATCGGAAGTACAGTTATGCTGGTGGTGCGTCGGTGGGTGGACATCAGACGTTGGGCGGCGCTGTCTATCGATGCGCTACTGATTTGGGTGCTGCTTGTGCTGGAGCTGGTGAGCTGCTTGTGGGTGCGGCAGCCGAGTATCATCGGAAGGAATATACCGATGGCTACGATGAGGGTGATGTTTGTGTTCTTCATGGTGTGTACGGTTTATTGCAAAGGTAACAAATTCGGAAGAGTTGTGCAACGGGTGATTTGTGGTTACAAAATAGATTTGCCGGGGTATTGACAATATCATTCTGTTTTGTTTATCTTTGCTCCGTAATCACTGGCCTTGTTTGGTGATTAGGACATATAAGATTATTGAGGATATTCGCTTTTTGCATGTAGAAATCGAAAACGCCAAATTTCAAAATCAAGCTACAGTGCAACGAGAGAATGAACACCCTTTTAACGTGGGTGTCTTTCGTCGTTGTATGCTTGAGGGTGATTGGCGTTACCTGATTTCTACGCGGTGAGCATCCACGTTATTTTTAATAACTAAATGACAGTAACCAAAGTCTTTTCCATCACGCCTGAGATGCGTGAGTTTGCTAAAGCCCAAAAAGGACGCAATGTTAGGCCGATGAGCTATCTCTACGATTCGGGCAGCCTGGATGCCATTAGCGAAATGGGAGCCAAATTTGTGTTTGCATCAATCATGAGGGACCATAAGAAAGTCAACCCTGATGATGAGTTCCTTCATGTGAAAGCCAAAGATCCATATAAGCTGGTCCCTGCCTTCAACACCTATGCTTCGTTTGTCTGCGAGTTTAATCCGAACTTCAGGCAGGAGGATTTTGAGCGTGTGTTTGACGGGATGTGGGAATTCTACTTTGACTTTCTTCAGAGCCGCTTTTACGATGCCTCTGACTACGGAGAGCAGTGGCTTGACGGATGGCAGGAGTATTTCCTGGATTAAGTGTGCTCAGATAGGCTGAGATTCCTTTGACGTGCAGATCAATGATTGCTTGGTGGCCGGCGCTGCTGAGCAGGTAGGCTGTGTCCTGACGGTTGTCCTGGTATAGGTTCAAGGTCAGGACTGCAGGGATCGCTGTGGCTGTTATTATCCGGGTTTGGTTGAGGAATGTCAGCGAGTATGGATTGGGCGCTGTGGACACAGCTCTTGAGCCCAGAGACTGCATCGCCTCGGTGGTGAGTGCAGTGGCCAGCCTTGAGATTTCTTTGCTCTGAGAGGACTTTATGATGCCCCACCCCGTTGCCGTATGGTACCGGCCGTCCAGCCTTGTTGCGTTGAGGCCAATGGCTATTATCCGGTTGGAGGACGGACGGGATGTCTGAGTGAGCTGCTTGAGTTGTGCGATGATCTGGTCCATGGTACCGGTTATCTTCCGGATGGTGATGAACGGTGTGTGTTTGGCGGATTGGGTGAGACGGGCATGGATGCCGTCTGCTATCCGGGTGAGAAAGGCAAGTTCATCAAATTCCGGATTGGGGTTCTGATAGCGGGTGTGGCCGTCTGTGACAGCGGGGATAATGATGATGTTCATGGTAGTGTGTGTTTTTATGGTTTATACAAAGGTACAGTGAGAATCCGGTATTTGAAAATTTGTGTACCTTTGTGTTTGAATATGGCAGCCACAAGCTCCATGTTTAAAGTACCACTGAAGTCGGAGCCTCACAAGGGTTCCGGCTTTTTTTGGTACCGGTGGCGGAAATAACTGCGTCTGGGGGCTGCCGGGCACATTGTCCCTGTACAAGATGTTTTCTTTTTTGGTACCGATTTGGTACCGATAAAAAAGCGAAACCGCCTCAGAAGTATCTCTGAAGCGGTTTTCTGCGGTGCGTATGGGACTCGAACCCATGACCTCCGCCGTGACAGGGCGGCATTCTAACCAGCTGAACTAACGCACCTCGCTGATTTGCGGTGACAAAGGTACTCACATTTTTGATACCTACAAGCGTCAGAGCACATTTTTTTCAAAAAATTTTCTGCATTATCAGGACATCGATGTGCCCTTCATCTTTTACGAGCCACTCTTTGAGACGGCCCGTTTTAGCGAACCCATTACTGGTGAACAATTTAATGCTCGGTTTGTTGTCGGCAGGCACATGACAGAACAGTTGACGCAAGTGCAGAACTTTTTTTGCGTAATCCGACATAAGCTTGATTGCAGCCGATGCAATACCCTGTCCCCGGCACTCCGAAAGCAGAGCGATACCTATTTCGGCACGTCCGTTATAGGGGTCGATATCGGTCAGGTCAATGCTGCCCACAACCACACTGTCGCTCACACGCTCAATCATAAACCGTATCTGGCGGTCCGTATAGAAATCATGCGACGACATCAGGATATACTTCTTGATCTGGTAGCGGGAATAAGGCACGGCATTGCCTGATGCCATCCACAGCGATGTGTCATTCTCCATTCCGAACAGTACATCCAGATCCTCGGGCTCCGGAGCACGCAGACGGTACTTGCCGTCTGATAACAAATCCTTCTCTGTCATATCACTTCGTCCTCTGTTATAAGTTTGCCAGTCTTGGCAGAATAAAGTCCCATCGTATATCTCTTACCCTCCTGCGCCCTGCTGTACATCCAGTACAGTATGGCATCGTAAGAGAATGCGTCAGTGTCAAAGATAACAGCTTTTACGCCATTATCAATACGTCCCTCCAGTGCCGATGCGGCATCATCGGCCCCCTCTACAAACTGCGGATTACGCAAGTAGGTGCTGCCATTGATCATGCGCTCCACATCGGCGAATGTCTCCTTGCGGCCCACGTAGAGGCAGTTTTCAGTGAAATCGGCCAGCCTGCGGCTGCGGGCATGCAGGTTCTGTCCGATATAGGTTCCCACCTTCTTGCATCCCACAACAATCCTTACCAGCAGCGCGAACAGCCTGCTGTAACGCTGGAAATGCTTGTTGAAGAATATGAGCATGGCGTCATAGAACACCTGCGCATAACGGTATGATGTCTTAGTGGTACTCTCACCTTTATAATGTACTATGGGCAGCGGCAGGTAACGGTTCTGATATCCCGCCTGCAGTATGCGGTATGAGAGGTCAATGTCCTCACCGTACATAAAGAACGCCTCGTCAAAGCCTCCTATCCTGTCAAGCACCTCTTTGCGCACGAACATATATGCGCCCGATACCACATCGATCCCGCATTCGCTGTCCTTATCAAGATAGGTGCGGTGGTATTTTGCAAAGACCCTGGATTTAGGGAACAGTTTGCCCAGGCCGGTCATGTGCCAGAACGATACAGACAGTGTAGGCAATGAGCGGCGTGACTCCAGAGCAAAACGGCCGTTGCCGTACTGCATCCTTACTCCCACGGCACCCACCTCCGGATGGGCATCCATATATTCCGTGCAACCGGGAATGGTACGCTCGGCTACAACCGTATCGGGATTGAGGAACAGCACATACTTGCCTGTTGCCTTTGCCAGAGCCATGTTGTTGGCCTTGCCGAATCCGGCGTTGAAGTCATTCGCAATTATCTCAGCCTGCGGAAAACGCTCCTTGAGGTACTCCACGGAGCCGTCATCGGAATTGTTGTCAACCACAAGGATCTGTGCATCGGCCACAGACCGGAGCACGGAATTGAGGCACTGCTCAATGTAGTACCTTACCTTATAGCTGACTATGATGACGCTTACCGCTGGCATTATCAATCAAAGTAACCTGTTTCGTGTTCGATTCCGGCCTTGGTGGGAATTGCGAACATTGAGCATATGGCGCCGATGGCTGCTATGTAGAGTCCGATTGTATCGCTGAGAAGATAGTACAGAAGCACTCCGAACTCTATAACTATTGAAAATGCCGCAAGACGCAGCACTGAGCATGCCATGTAGATCTTTTCAATCTTCTCCTCAGGGTACTCCTTCTCGTCGAGACGGTCCACCATCTTCTTGAAACCGAGCAGAGCCAGCGGAATGAGCGCAAGGGCGGCAAGCACGCCTACCACCTGCAGCACATAAACCACCTTGGGAGCAGTTACTGCCATACCCTTCATGGGGCCGAATTCAAACAGCAGTGCAATTATTCCGGCTATCAGATACATGCTGATCCACATTGCCATCAGCTTTACAGACATCTTCTTAGTATTCATTCTATCTCAATTATTTTAAAGGAGTACGGTCCTGAATGGAACGGCCCAGTGAAACTTCATCGGCATACTCAAGGTTGTTGCCCACAGCCACGCCACGCGCAATCACGCTCAGCTTTACGCCGAACGGCTGCAGCTTGCGCGAAATGAAAAAGTTAGTGGTATCGCCCTCCATGGTGGGACTCAGCGCCAGGATAACCTCTTCAATCCCTCCTGCCTGAACACGCTCCACAAGGCTGTTTATCTGCAGGTCCTGCGGGCCGATGCCATCCATCGGTGATATAACTCCGCCCAGCACGTGGTACAGTCCGTTGAACTGCATGGTGCTCTCAACTGCAAGCACATCCTGCACGTTCTCCACAACGCAGATGATTGAACTGTCACGCTTGGGATTGGCACAGATGGCGCAGGTATCGGTGTCCGATATGTTATGGCACACCTTGCAGTATCTGATATCCTGCTTTAGAGTTGAGAAAACGCGGCCAAAGGTACTTACCTCCTCTTCAGGTTTGGAAAGCATGTGTAGAACCAGACGCAAAGCGGTCTTACGGCCTATTCCGGGGAGTTTTGAGAACTCACCCACTGCCCTTTCTAACGCCGCTGACGGATATTCCTTATTCATTTATTATGCCTCAATACACTGCAAATTTAACGGATTCGGCCAAAAATTCGTACTTTTGTACGCACAAAACCCACACAAAATGGAGATTAAGAGCGCCGAATTCGTAATAAGCAACACGGACGTCAGCAAATGTCCGCAGCACGTCATGCCCGAATACGCATTCATAGGCCGTTCCAACGTGGGTAAGTCCAGCCTCATCAACATGCTGACAAACCGCAAGGGGCTGGCAATGACATCGGCCACACCCGGTAAGACACTGCTCATTAACCACTTCCTTATTAATAATAACTGGTACCTTGTCGATCTGCCCGGCTACGGATACGCCAAACGCGGCAAGAGCCAGCAGGAGCAGCTTACCCGCATCATCAACGACTACATACTGGAGCGCCCCCAGCTGACATCGCTGTTTGTACTCATTGACAGCCGTCACGAGCCCCAGAAGATAGACCTGGAATTCATAGAGTGGCTTGGTGAGAACGCCGTTCCCTTTGGCATCATCTTTACCAAGGCCGATAAACTGGGCCGAGGCCGTCTTACGGAGAACGTAAAGAAGTTCCTGGACACCCTGAAAGAGCAGTGGGAGGAATTACCCCCCCACTTCATCACCTCATCGCTGGATAAATCCGGCCGTGACGATGTCCTGGACTACATCTCCAGCATAAACAAGACGCTCTGAGATTATTTCTCCTGCATATCCTTGATCTGATCGATCAGTTCCTGGGCACCGTCCATCAGGTCGCGACGCACCTTCAATCCTGCTGCCAGACCTATAATCAAGCCCACTCCTATTCCTGCCATGAGTGCGTAAACCTCGGCACCCGACATATCCACTGAGCGGAACATGTCCATAATAAGCCAGCCAAGCCATACCATCAGAAGCGGTATTCCAATCTTGAGCCATTCTGCGTGTATCTTCTTAAAGCGTGTCAGATGACCGGCCGCAGTCAGCAAATCCTCATCCATCTTAGGAATCTGACAGTTAGTGTACCAGGTTGCGCCCAAGCAGAAAACTATCATAAGTTCACTGTAAATAAGGAATCCCAGCGAGCATCCCAGGTTGTAGAATGACGGGCACCAAAGGATTGCTACAAGTCCGGCAAAATACGGGATAGCCGCTTTTGTGCGAATGCTCTTAAGACCCTTGGCAAACGCATTACGCATCATCTGCTCGTTTACTATTGTCTGTTTTGCAAGCTTATCCTTGAGCAGCTCCATCTGCTGCTGCATCTCCTTTAAAGTGTTATCGGTTGTTTCCATTTTACTGCATGTTTTTAAGTTGTTCTCTGATTCTAACAAGACGGACTGAGACATTACTCGAACTGATACCTACAATCTGGCCTATCTCCTCATAACTGAGGTTCTCAAGCCATAGCAGTACTATTGCCCTGTCAAAAGGACCCAGACGTCCTATACGCTCACGCAGCATTCCGATCTGACGGGTATCCTCGGTCTGGTCACTGAACAGGTCAACATCCATTGTAAGAGGTACCGTGCTCACACCGCGTTTCTTCTTACGGTCAAAAGTAATGCAGGTGTTAAGCGATACTTTCCATATCCAGGAACTCAGCGCGCTTTCACCCCTGAAGGTTCCGGATCCCCTCCAAAGGTTGATGAGTATCTCCTGGAAAAGGTCAGCCACCTCATCACGGTCATTTGAGAACATATAGCACACCGTATATATAGTGCCTTTGTTCTCTCTGACCATCTTCTCAAATTCTCGTTCTGTCATTGTCTTTCCTGTTTGTTTCTGCACATTAGACGCAGTACTTTATGGAAAACTACGGCAAAGGTAGATTTTTTTGGCAAATCATATAAAAATGTACTTTTTAGCGATAAATTTAAAGTTTTAACTTGCAATTTAAATTCTTAGTTATATATTTGCATCGTTAACTTAATAAAACAGGTATGGCTGAATCAAAAAAACGCATCCAGGAGCTTACAAAAGCCGAATTGGAGATCATGCAGGTAATCTGGAACATTGACAGGGAGTTTGTAATTCGTGACATCCACGAACTTCTTCCCGACCCCAAACCTGCCTACAGCACGGTATCAACCATTGTCAGGATATTGGACACAAAGGGCTTCCTTACTCACAAGACCTACGGACACAGCAACGTCTACAGTGCCGCAGTCAGCAAGGATGACTACACTGAATCATTCATGCACGGCGTGCTCAACTCATTCTTTGGCGGATCGGTAAGCGGTCTGGTCAGCTACTTCTCATCACGCAAATCAATATCGGTCCAGGAGACCGATGAGATTCTCAAGATCCTTAACGACGACAAAAAGTAAGCTCTCATGCGCCCGTACTTTATCTATATAATTGAGATTTTCCTTTGCAGCGGACTATTCCTGCTTCTTTACCGATGGCTGATTGTCCGCAAGGTCAACTATGCATTCTGCCGGATCTATCTGATTGTAGCGATGCTGCTGTCAGTGACCATTCCGGTACTGAATGTCCCCCTCTACCCTGCGCAGACCATCTACATGAAGGTGCCCGTCATGACCCAGCCCGTCCACACCACCCCTATGGTACCCGCGCAAGAGACATCGGAACAGGCAGTAACCGTCACAGCCATACCGCAGCAGACGGCCCCGGCAGCCAGCCAGGTCATATCGGCCCAAAAGGAAACACGTCATATGACGCTTGAACAGAAATGGCGTCTGTTCTTTATCACAGTATACGCAACCGGACTTCTTCTCTCACTTGTACTTGTTTTGCATAACATCATCACTGTGGCACGTATTAAACGCGCTTCAAGAGTCACCCACACCGGCATGTATGATCTGGCGGAGAATGACAGCATATCGGCTCCGTTCACGTTCATGCATACGGTGTTCATGGGTGTGGAGCCCGATGACAAAACCCGTCGTCACATCCTGAGCCATGAATGCAGCCATGTACGACACCGCCACACCGTGGAGAAGCTCATTATGTCTGTCCTTCGCTCCATATTCTGGTTCAATCCCTTCATGTGGATTTCCGAGAAACGTCTGGAGGAGGTCCAGGAGTGGCAGGCCGATCATGATGCGCTGGCCGATGGCTATAACCTGACGGAGTACCGACTCTCAATCATAAAACAGCTCTTTGGTTGTAATCCGGAAATGACCTCGGGGCTGAAAAGTTCATTAACCAAACAACGTTTTTTACAGATGAAACAACCAGAAATCAAAGGTGGCGCAGCGTCCAAAACCATCGTCACCACTCTCCTTGCTGCAGGTCTGTTCATCAGTTTCGGATGCAAACCGGCAGACAGGCCTACACTGTTACCTGAGTATTCAAGGACAAAAAGCATCGTGATAATGTCAAACGGTTTTTCCGATAAGATAGATCTGAAGAACGCCCGATATCTCTACTATCGGAAGAACGGCCTGAAAAAAGAATCCCTGGAAGATATCAGTGTCGTTGAGGATTTCAACAGACCGTTCCCCAATGCTGTCATAGCGGTGAACGGCATAAAAACCGCCCAGAGCCTCTCGGACAAAGAACTGAGCTGGATAAACGAATCGACCATAACGATAGTCAACGGAGCAAAAATGACCCTTCAGGAGGCCCGCCAGTTAAACCCCGAAAGCATACATACCATATACTACTTCCAGCCCAAAGGAAAGAAGGCTCAGAAGAAATACGGATTTGTATTCATAAGCACAGGGCCGGCTAATGTATTAGGTATCGAGAACTTCAATCCCGTTGTGATTGACAACCCTGACCTTGATATTCCTGATATTGTATCCGACTTTACAGATCCCGGCAAGAATGGTGGCCTGCTTCTCACATATAACTGCAAAGGCGTAACTGTGGCTGCCCCGGAAATGAAGTATGCGGTCCAGGGAAAACTCGTTGATGTAAACACCTACCTCAATGCGCTTGCCGGACAGCAAGATGCCTACATGACGGTCTATAGGAACGATGCCGCAAAGGAGCGTTTCGGCAAAGATGTATGGGAGGTCGTTGACCTCAATTTCAACAGGAAGGCAATCTTCATCAATTTTGATTATGATGAGAACGGAGAGATCTGCGCTTCCTTCGGAAATAACGCCACTGCAAAGTCAACCGATGATGAGATCCGGGCCCAGGTGGCAAGCGTTCTGGAGTACAACAGGTCACGCGGGGAAAAAACAAGAGTTCGAGCCCACAGTTATGTATCGGAAAGCAACAATGAGATGATAGATGAATGGATAGACCGTCTTGTAGACCGATCCGCCCCTGACGTAGACTACTATTTCCAAAAGGGCCAAAGATCAATAGTGATATTCAACGACACCAAGAGTTTGCCCAAGAACATAAGGACCATATTCTCAAGGGACAGCGTCATTGACAGAAGAGACAACCTAAAGACTACACACAGGAGGATCGTGGCATTCGAGAAGGGTGACCAAGAGTATGCCAAGCCCAACAGGGTTCATATCGATGAGTATGACAATCTGTTTGTTGTAACAGAACAACCGGCTGAAGGAACTGACCTAAGGGAAATAATAAACGGGCTTCCCGGTGTCTCCGTCGACCAGCAGGGTCTGGTAACCGTAAACGGTAAAAAAGTCAGAAAAGTCTATCTGAACGGAGATGAAATAGAACTTCATTAGCATTAATTAACTAAACAAATCGTTGAATAACTATTTTAGTAGTTACATTTGCATCGGTACTAGTTACTGATGCATTATGAAACAGAAAGAAATTACCAAGCTTAGTGAGAAGAAGGAGGTCATAATGAACCACTTCTGGGACAAGGGAGAACTCTTTGTACGCGAACTCCGCGAACTCTACCCCGAGCCCAAGCCACATTTCAATACGCTTTCCACACAGGTACGTGAACTTGAGTCCGACGGATTCCTGGATCACAAGGCATACGGTCCCACCTATCAGTACTTCCCTATCGTTACCCGTGACGAGTACAGCCGTTTCTCCATGGGCGGATTCATAGGCAACTACTTCGGGTCATACCTGAATGCGGTATCGGCCTTTGTCGGTGACGGCAAGGTCTCTATCGACGAGCTGAAAGAGCTTATTGAACATCTGGAAAAGAAAGAAAAATGATGACCTTCCTCACCTACCAATTGAAAGTTGCGGTCATAATGGCCGTCTTCTACATATTCTTCCGTCTGCTGCTTATCAAGGACACATGGCACAGACTGAACAGGATTGTGCTCTTGAGTACGGCTTTGCTATCATTTCTCCTCCCTGTTTGCATTATTACAATCCACAAGACAGAGGTATTGCCTATGCCGGTGGACCAGCTGATGCAGGCCGTCTCAAGCACCCCTGCCCAACCATCCACACCCTGGTGGCACATCGCCCTCATGACCGCGTATGCTGCAGGCGTAGTATTTGTACTGGCAAAGGTGTTGACATCGGCCCTGCGCGTACGCAGTATAATAAGGCACGCACGCAAGGAGGTAACGGCCGATGGCACCACCGT
>JAEEGJ010023264.1_pt1 | contig 13029 bp, 9 predicted proteins | sample 8958761 | NCBI WGS metagenome assembly JAEEGJ01 (sample SAMN16246546, study PRJNA631951) | gut metagenome | biome: gut microbiome; feature: rumen; material: RS-attached | host: Bos | place: Iran: Karaj | collected 2018-10
GATGCAATAGCCTGGCAGAATCACGCCATAGTCGCCAAAATACTCATCGTTTTCGTAATAGGGCAGGCCGTTGCCTTCGCGTTCGTAAAGCGTTGCAGGACTCTGGCCAGTCTGCATGCCCACCACATAGGAGGCGCAGTAGATCTGACCGCCCAACTTGGCATCGACCAAGGCGTAGAGTGACCAGTTCTTGTAGGAAGCCCTGAGGTTGACACCGCCTGTGACCAAGGGAGCGCAGTTGCCTACCGGCACACGGTTGTTGGTAATCAGGTATTCCGTGCCCGACTCGTTGATCAAAGGCATGGGGTTGCCGTCGGCGTCATAGAAAGGACCTACCACGGTGCCATCGGGCATGGTGTATTCGTACACATAATCCCAACCATAGATGGTACCATATTCTTCGCCTTCTTCCACTGCGATGGCGGGACCGTTAGAGCCCCAAATCTCGGAGAGGAGGTACATATTGGCACCCGAAAGGTCAACAATTTTGTTCTTGTTGCGGGCGAAGTTCAAGCCCACTTGCACGCCGTGATCCTTGCCGTTGGTGATGTCGTAGGTCATGATAGCCTCGATACCCTTGTTGGTCACCACACCCGTGTTGATGGTCACGTTGGAGGCGCCTGACGAGGGGGCCAGGGGCGAAGAGAGGATTTGGTCCCACGAATAGATGTCGTAATAGGTGAAGTCCATGTTGAAACGGGCACCCAAACCCAGGTCGAAGCCAGCCTCAAAAGCGCGCTGACGCTGAGGCTTCAGCTCCAGGGGCGGCACTGTGGAAGGCAGCGACGATGACAGTTGGTGACCGAACGAACCGGTGTTGTAGGTGTAGTTCAGCTGGTACGGCTCAGTGTCGCTGGCGGTCTGTGCCCACGACCCTCTCAGCTTGAGGTAGTTCACCGGACCCCAGTTCCAGTTCTTGAAGGCGGAAGTCGGCACAAAGCTCAAGGTGGCCGAGGGGTAGAAGTAGCTGTTGTTGGTGATGGGCAGGGTCGACGACCAGTCGTTACGGCCTGTTACATCCAAAAACATCCAATCGCTGTAGCTCAAGTTCAGGAAGGCATACACCGAGTTCACTTGTTTCTCCCATTTCGACTCGCCAAAGGTGCGTTCGGTGGCCGAGGAGTAGTTGTAGATGGTGTAGAGGTTGGCGTAGGCCCAGGTGCCTGATGTGCCGTTGAGTCCGTCGCGGTAGCCGTGGTATTGTTCGCCACCCACCGAGAAACGGAAGTTGAAATTAGAGCCGAATATCTTGTCTTTGTAAGCCGTCAGCAGGAAGTCCATGTCGCGGGTCATCGAGGTCGACTTGCTCTTGTAGTAATAGCCGCCTGCCATGCCGTCCAAGGTGGTGGGCTTGTTTTTGGTGATGTAGTTGTCGTTGGTCCAGTCTAGGGCGACCTTACCGGTGGCGGTCAACCAGGGAGTGATATCATACATCATGCGAACCGAGCCGAACATCTTGTCGCGGTCCAAGGTAGTGTTGTGGTTGTAGAACGACCAGAACGTGCTGCTGTAGATATACATATAGGGATAGCCGTCAAACTGGTTCATGGTGCCATCGGGGTTCTCGTAGGAGTTCACTTCGAGGCCTTTCCAGCTGCGGGGCCAGCTATAGAGCAAACCTTTGTTGAAGTTGCTGTTCGACTCACCAATTTCGGGGGAGTTCAGTCGGTAGTAGTCCAGATAGGTGAAGGCCACGTCGACCTTGATCTTGTCGGAGACATTAATGAGCGAACCCACGTTGACGGTAGTTTGTTTCAGGTTGCAGTTGTCGATGATGGCGTTGGTCCTTGAGTCGGTGAACGACACGCGGATGCTGCCGAAGTCGCCGGCGTTTTGCAACGAGACGTTGTTGTTGATGGTATGTCCGGGATGGAACAGCATGCTAAGGTTGTCGGGTTGCGGGTCATATTTACGCACCACGCCGTCCCACCAGAGCACGCTCTCGCCGTTCATCGCAGGGCCCCAGCTTTGGGCGCCGCCATAGTAACCGAAGGTGGTGTTGGTGGGTTCGCCTGCCGGACCGTCGTCAACGCTATAGATACCGGGATATTCATATACCTGGTTGCCGTCTTCATCGAACATCCCCTCGATGGGCGTGAGGGTAGGGGTATGGAAGGTGATGGGGCCGCCAGCGCCGTATTTGTTTTGCACGCTGCGGTAGAGGTAGGGCTGTGTAAACTTGTAGCTGGCGGAGTAGCTGATGCCCAGACCGCGTTGCTTGCTGCCCTTCTTGGTGGTGATGAGCACCACGCCGTTACCGCCACGTGAGCCGTACAGAGCCGCTGCGGTGGGGCCTTTCAGGATGTCGATATTCTCTATATCCTCTTGGTTGATGTTGTTGAGTGCCGTACCCCAGTCGCGACCGCCGCTCCATTCGGTGACACCGCCTTCGTTGGTCATGGGCACGCCGTCCACTACAATCAGAGGTTGGTTGTCGCCAAAGATGCTGTTGTTGCCGCGGATGGTGATACGCGACGAGCCGCCGTCGACGCCGTTGGGGTTGATGATCTGCACGCCTGCCGAGCGTCCGCTGAGGGCGCTGATCACACTGCCTGAGCCCGACTTGGCGATGAGGTCGCCTCCGATCTCTTCGGTGGCGTAACCCAATTCACGTTTCTGGCGTTTGATGCCCAAGGCGGTCACCACCACGTCGTCGAGCATCTGCGCGTCTTGGTCCATGGTGACATTGATCTTGTTTCGACCATTCACCTTGATTTCCTGTGTGGTGAATCCCACAAAGCTGAATACCAGGGTACCTTTGGAGTCCACTCCGATGCTGTAATTGCCGTCAATATCGGTGACGGTGCCAGCAGCTTCGCCTTTGATGGTGACGGTAACGCCTGGCAATCCGAAGCCATCGTCACTCGAGACCACCTTACCTGTCACTGTGATGTTTTGGGCGTTCAATCCCAAGGGAAGCAACATCATGGCAATGATAAAGAAAAGTAGATGTTTTTTATTCATAAATATATTAATTGTTTCTAATATAGTTATTCCATTTCCATTTTACGGTACAAATATAAAAAAATCCCGTTTATTTGACGGGATTTAGAAATTCTAATCAATATGTATTGACTATTTAATACTCTTTGACAAACCTCTTGACTATCTTGTTGCCATCGGATGTTTTGATTCTCAGCAGGTAGCATCCTGGCGACAAGCAACTGACGTTGATGGTTCCCGTTGATTCGGTCGCTGTTATCAACCGGCCATCCATAGAGTAGATTTCCGCGAAGCCCTCCCGATCCAGGTATAATATGTCTGAAACAGGATTGGGCCATGTTTTCACCGAGCCATCCTCTATTTCGTCAACACCCGTACAACTTGAATAGTGGAATGTGATTGGTCCCAGGGTTGTTCCTTCATACGGATTGGTTCTGTAGTAATTGGCAATAATGTTCTTGGGAACGAATCCGAAGATTATCACGTTATTTAGAAAATCCATCAGTCCCGCCGTTTCCAGAACGGAAACCGTTAAATCATAGTTGAAATTATATAGTTCATAGTCCTTATATTCAATGCAATTCCCAATTTCATCATATAAGTATTCCACTTTTGATGATTCAATCCAGTCATCGTCCCAATTATCGTCTTTTGTATAAACTGTAATTGACGCGCAAAGACCTGATTCATAGTAATCATAAACGGTTTTTTCCGTTTCCAGTTCATGATTGCCCGCATAAACGGTCTTGATCTCCTCAACGCAAAGCCCCGTCTCGTTATACGTATAGTAAATATTTTCAACGGGTCCATTCCATAAATAAATCTTTGTTTTTATCAACAGATGCTGCTCGTTGTATTCATAATCGTAAGTGTATCTTCTGCTTTCTTCAAAATCAGGGTAATAATACTCGGTCACAAAATCCTCGGACACCATACCGTTCTCATTATATGAATACTCGTGTATTGACCTATACATTTCCGACCAATAATCGTTTTTCACAACACGGTTCTCTTCATCGTAAAAGAAGTATTGATCCGAAAAAACCACATTGGGGACCACGCTTGTTACTATTGTTTTGATTTCCGTACAATTCCATCGATCGTCGTACGAAAACAGATCCTTTGCTTCGTCACCATAACAAACGCTATCCAACTTATGAGTATAGTTGTTGATTTCCTGCGCCGAAACTTTTGTAAACGTGGATGCTACCAACAGGAACAGAAAGAAGAGTTTTGATGTTTTTTTCATGGTGTGATCGTTTTATAACTGATGTTCGTAACCGACTTTAAGCAACCAATGAAGTTCATAATAACCTATCAAGCCATAGTTTTGTCGGTTTTGCAAAGTGCAGCCTAAAGAAGTGAGCACGCCGATGCGCAAATAATCCTGGTTGCTGAGTTTAAAACGACCTCCATGTTCGAGATCGAGACCCATAAGCATGAACTCATAATTGTCGGTCATTTTGCCGAAACCCTTCTCCAGATAAGGTCCAACTGCCACATAATAACTTTTGTTTTCGTATTCCATATGTACCGGCAAACGGAGATAATGGCCTGTAAATTTCTTATAATATGGAACTTCGCCGACACCACCGTGTCCATAGATCTTGGTTTCGTCGTAGCGGAACTGGTAATCCAATCCCACCATTAGTGACCATTTGTCGGTCAAACCAATCTTTGTTTCGGCGCCGACAACCCCAATCCAATGCGATATTGAGCTGGCTGATTTTTCGGGAAAACCGCCCCAGCCAACACTAAAGTGCGGAATGATGGAAATGGGCCGCCCGCCATTTTGCGCGGCAGCGAACAGCGGCATGAGGACCGCTAATGAAAGAATAATGATTGTTTTTTTCATGGGTAAGTGGTTTTGAATGACAACGTTTCATTGGTGCAAATTTAATAGGTTTTTCGAAATAAATTGGTAAATTTGCTCCTGAAATCAAAACGCATACTACTATGTCAGACTTTGAATTACCCAAACAGGAAGTCACCGAAAAGGAAACCGACAAGAAATGTCCCAGCTGCGGTGCCACCGTGACCTTCGACCCATCATCGGGAAAACTGCATTGCGACTACTGCGGCTATGAGTGTGAACTGCCGAACGCCGACACCGAAAACCAAGTCTGCGAACTGGATTTTGAAGCTGCCGTGAACACCGAAAGTTGCGAATGGGGTGCCGAAAAGAAATCAGTGGAATGCAAGAACTGTGGCGCAGTGAGCATCTACGACGCCCTCGAGACAGCCGCGGTATGCCCCTTTTGCGGCTCCACCCAAGTGATGCCCGCCGCTACCAATAAGACCATCGCTCCTGGCGGCGTGTGCCCCTTCGAAGTCACCAAGGAACAGGCAGGAGCCAGCTTCACCAAATGGCTCAAACGCAAATGGTTCACACCCAAAAAAGCCAAACAAAGCGCCAACCCCGAGGCTTTCAAAGGAGTCTATCTTCCTTATTGGACCTTCGACGCACAAACCACCAACAATTACACCGCCAGAGCCGGCTACGACCGCAAGGTTAGGAAAAAAGACGGTTCCTATGAAACCCAAACTACCTGGCGTTACGTCAGCGGAGTATATCAAGAGTTTTTCGACGACGAGACCGTGATGGCATCAAAACGCCAAGAGGACTCGGGAGTGCAAGAGTGTGAGCCCTTCAAACTCAACAAAGTGGTGCCCTACGATCCCAAATACCTCGCCGGATTTGTGGCCGAACGCTATTCCACCGGTTTGAAGGATGGCTGGGAAATAGCCCAGACCTCCATCCACCAGAAACTGAGAAGCAGCGTCGATACCTATATCAAGAGCGAATGGCGTTGCGACCGTACCTCAAATGTCAATTTCTCGACAATCTATAGCAACATCACCTATAAATATTTGCTGGTGCCAGCATGGATATCCTCGTTCAAATACAAGGACAAGACCTACCAGTTTGCCGTCAACGGACAAACAGGCAAAGTGGGCGGCAAAGCACCCGTCTCGGCACTACGTGTCATCATTGGCATCCTTATCGGTATCGGAATTATCGCCGGCATCTGCCTACTGGCTGGATAAACGGAAAACGGAAAGTGGAAAACGGAAAACGGAAAGTTTTCCGTTCTCAGTTTTCCGTTTTACTCATCTGGTTGAAAGATTTCGGAGCCAACTCCGGCATCATACGTTTGGTGAAATTGTTTTTGTTAACCAACTGCTTTACTTCCACTTTCTTAAGCCATTGTGGGCAGTCCATTTTTTTGCGTGACTTGCAATGGCCTATCAAAGTCTTCACCAAAGAATCGTAACGTGTATCACCCACACGCTCCTCAGCAACGATGCGACGGTTTTCAATCATCAGGTCCTCTATCGGAATCTTCACGGGACAGACCTCCGTACAACGACCGCAAAGCGAACATAACGAAGCCAAATGGGAGTATTCCTCCAGATCGTACATCAAAGGCGTCATCACCGTTCCGATGGGACCGATATAAGGAGTGCCGTAAGCATAACCTCCGATGTTCTTGTAAATGGGACAAACGCTGACGCAAGCACCGCAATGCGTGCATGACAACGACTGACGAATCACCTCGTTTTCAAGGATGTCGGTTCGACCATTATTCAACAGAATCACATACATGCGCCCGTCGTCACCCGAAGGTCCCATGGTGATGGAATTGACCGAAGTCATCCCGCTGCCCGTGGCATGAGCCGAAGTCAAAGGAATAAGGATACTCAGATCTTCGACCGAAGATATCACCTTGTCGATGCCCGCCACCACAATATGAATATTGGCCGAAGCACACGATTTGACGATGTTGCCTTCGTTCTCGGAAAGCACCACACCACCCATGTCGGCCAACAAATAGTTCGCACCGGTGATGCAAATCTGCGTCTTGGGCAGATCCTGGTTCACCTGATGACGCACAAAATTAACCAACTGCTTGGTGGTACTGTCGGCCTTCAATTTGAACTGCTTGTTCAAAACTTGGCCTATTTCCTCCTTCGAGAGATTCAAGGCGGGGTAAACCGGATGGTAAGGTTCCTTGCCGGCCACCTTTAATATATAACGGCCAATCGAAGAATCATACACCTGAACGCCTTTCCCTTTGAGATAATCGTCGATACCTATCTCATCGAGAACCACTGAGTTGGATCTGGAAACACTATTGTTGCTGCGTTTGCCGATAATATCCCAAATCATCTGCAAGGCATCGTCAGCATCGCAAGCCCATAACACCTGGCCTCCGTTGTCCTTGAAACGGGTCTCAAAGTCGACCAACAACTTCTCCATGTTGAGCAGTGACTTGTTTCGCAACAGGAAAGCACGCTCACGCTCCAGTTCGACATTGCGATAGTTGTTTCGGCTATTGGCAAAACGCTTCTCATAGCAGCCGGTGTTATAGTTCATCTTCTGCCAATGCTCTTCGTTGAAGGCAATCTCACTATCGTACTTGAATTTTCTCAGACTGTCATTCATGGTATTAATCTAAGCGTTCAATTTTCTCGACTCTGCGTGTATGTCTGCCACCTTCGAACGGGGTGGTCAAAAACAACTGAACCATACGCCAAGCCTGGTCGAACGGAATGAAACGACCTGGCAACGACAAGATGTTGGCATCGTTATGCTGACGCGCCAGTTTGGCCAACTCCTCATTCCAACACAAGGCAGCCCTCACATGAGGATGCTTGTTGGCAGTCATCTGGGCTCCGTTGCCACTGCCACATAAAATAATCCCAAGAGGATATTCACCCGTCTCAATGGCCTTCGCCAAAGGATGAATCATATCGGGATAGTCAACACTTTCGGTTCCATAAGTTCCAAAGTCCTTGACTTCATAACCTGATTCAAGCAATTTCTCAATCAAAAACTGCTTCATTTCGTAACCACCATGGTCCGACGCTATAGGAATAATTTGGTTCATTTTACCTCTGTTCATAAATAATTCGCAAAGGTAAATTTTTATCTCAGAATTCACAATAACAACCCTTTATTTATGAGCCTTTTAACTTTTTTAAATAATCCCTCTATTAATTATAAATTATTCATTCTCAATTAATTACAAACTTATCAACATTTCATCTGTTGATAAATTCTTATAAAGGAGCAAAGCTGTTACAAGGGTTGTTCATTTCTTTTTTTGAACTCATTTTTCAACCTCTTTCAGATGAGTTATCAACAAAAAGTGCTGAACGTAAAAACATGTTAATTGGCTATAAAACAATTTCTAAAAAAAAGTTTTGAAACAATTCACAGCCTATTAATTAACCAACCATCAAAATTTTCAATTAAAAATAAATGGATGTTGAATGGTAGGCGGTTGAAAAAATGGGGGTTGCGGCACTTGCTTTTTTATTAGTTTTGCATCATGAAATTTTTACGGGAAACGATATTGTTTTTGTTGCTGGCGGTACTGTGCAAAGCGGGCTTCAGTCAGACTGAATACAAAGTATTCAGGTATGCCAACGACAGCGTCTCAAGCGAAGGCACCATGCGCGACGGTAAGCCTGATGGCTATTGGAAGACGTATTACGAAAACGGCCAGCTCAAGTCGGAAGGCAACCGCGTGAACTTCCTTTTGGAAGGTTTGTGGGTGTTCTATTCGGAAGAAGGCGACACCACTTTGGCAGTCAACTACCATAACGATCTGAAAAACGGTTTGCGGCGGGTGTATCTCTCCGATGAGATACAAGAAGACCAATTTGAAAACGAAGTCAGAGTGAATCAAAGCCGCCGCTATGACCGCCGCTATCATCTGCTTCAGGTAATACCCATCAAAGACGGTTACGAGCATGGCATCTCGCCTGTTTATGACACTACGGGTCGATTAATTGAAATCATTACCTATAAAAAAGGTTTTCTTAACACCCGTGAAGTGCTCAACCGCTACGACTCGCAAGGTCGTAGAAATGGCTACTGGAAAGCTTTCTATGATAACTTCGAGCTGAAATGGGAGCAATATTACAAGCACGGTCTGCGTGATGGTTATTATAAGGAATACGATGAGAAAGGCAATCTGAAGAAGATTGTGAAGTATGTGAACGATGTGGAGCAGATTGTAGAAAGCGAGACGCAGCCGCTCCAGATGCAGCACGAGTATTATCCCAACGGTTGTGTCAAGCGCGAAGCCTCGTTCCGTGGCGGCAAACGTGAAGGCACCTGGCGTGAATTCGACGAAAACGGCAACGTGATCAGCTCGCAGGTCTATCAAAACGGTCGCTTGGTCCAATCAGGCATCATGGATACCGATGGCACCCGCCGCGGTGAATGGGTAGAGTTGTACCCCGACAGTACCTTGCGCGCCAAAGGCCTATTCATTAATGGTAAGCGCTCCGGCGAGTGGAAGTTCTATTTTCCTGGCGAGGTGCTTGAGCAGGTGGGCAATTACAAGGAAGGCAAATACGATGGCACCTGGACATGGTATTTCCCTAATGGCAAGATTCAGAAACAGGAGGACTTTTTCGATGGCTTGCCCGAAGGCAAATATGTTGAGTACGACGAAGACGGAATGGTTATCGCTTCTGGTTCCTATTTCGAAGGCTTGAAGTCAGGCAAATGGCATGAAGTGTCGGGGGGTGTGACCTCTGAGGGCGAGTACCGCAACGACCGCCAGGTAGGGGAGTGGACTTCCTATTACGCCAACGGCAAGCCGGCTTTCAAGGGATCCTTCAAAGGCGGCTACCCCGATGGGGAGCATTATTATTACTATCAAAACGGTCGCCTTCGTGAGATCCAGTCCTACTCTGGAGGCATCCGCAACGGCGTCTGGAAGAAATTCCTCGATACTGGCGAGATGTTCTTCGAAGAGAAATATGAACAGGATAAAGACGAGGTTATTAATTCGGAATTATGAATGCTGAATGCGGAATTAAAAAAATAGCCATTGCTGCACCGGCTCGTAAAGTATCTCCCGAAGAAATGGAATTCGCCATACGTTGGCTTCACGACAATGGTTTCGAATCCGTTTTCGACGAACGTTTGTATTCTGTTGAAAACATCGCTGCCGGCAGCGACGCACTCCGTGCTTCCATCATCCAAGAGTACATGGATCGTGACGACATCGACGCCATCTGGATGGCCCGTGGCGGTTATGGCAGCATCCGTATCATCGACAGGCTCGACTTCACGAAGTTTGTGAAACACCCCAAACCCATCGTCGGCTTCAGCGATGTCACCGTTTTTCATGGCAAACTGAGCCGTCTGGGCATCCCCTCCATCCATGCCTCCATGCCGCATATCCTGGCCAACAAAACTCCCGAGGCGCTTCAATCGTTGATCGACGCTTTGACTGGAAAACCCTTGCATTACGAATGGCGGGAGCGTGGCAACACAACCTGCACTATCAATGGCCTCATCGTCGGTGGCAACCTGTCAGTTTTATGTGGCATGCTAGGCTCCAATTCCTTCCCCGAAACCGATGGCAGAATTCTCTTCATAGAGGAAGTCGACGAATACATCTACCACGTGGAGCGCATGATGTACGCCCTGAAACGTGCCGGCAAGCTCCAAAACCTGAAAGCATTAATAGTAGGTGGTCTGACAGAAATCCACGACAACCCCGATCCGTTCGGCAAACCTGTTGAGCAAGCCATCTTCGACGTGGTAAAGGATTACAATTACCCTGTGATTTTTGGCTTTCCCGCCGGCCATCAACCCGACAACCGAGCCATCATTCTCGGAAAGGAAGCTTGTTTTACCATAGGTGATACAATCGTTTTTGATCAATGAAAAAATAGTGATATCAGCACAAGTGTCCTTGATAAAATCCGCACAAAGGTCAAAAAGACCATAGAAGAGTGCTAAATATTTCAAAAATTTCGTCCCTGATTTAGGGCTTTTCGTCCCAAAACTTCATTATTTTAATTCCATAGTTCGGATTTTTATCATAAAAGTTCGGATGGGTTGTTTTGTATTTATCTGTTAATCAATATTTTATTATATTATAAAAAGTCCTAAAGTTCGGATGGCCGTTCGGACGGGTTTTGTTTGTTATACTTTTGCAGAAAATATCTAATGAATAACCTTGTATTATGAAAAAACTAATTTTATTGAGTATCTGTCTGTTTGCGATGTTGAATACTAAAGGACAGCAGGATTGTTGACAGACATATTGACTATATTATTGCCGACGGACAAGTTGTGGCGGTTCATGTAAAGTAAGGAAGTACGGAAAACCTTTATTATGTGTTGACAGATCATCTAGTCAACAAGAAATCTTTAATTTTGCAATACAATTAAAACTACAATTTAAATATTAACCATGAATGATTTTTTTGTCCTTGATAACAAGGGAACTCGCGGAGAAGCTATTTGTTTTCCTGGCAATATTCCTTTTTCGGAATTTAATGTGTCTCAAATCTTAAGAAACCAAGGATTGCCAAATAAAAAAATCATATACGCTCCCAGTTTGGGGAAAAAATTTTTTGATTTTAACATGGTAACTGCTGCAATCAACCTTATATCAGAAAAAGTGTATACACTGCTCAAGGAAAATAACATTACTGGATGGGAAGGTATTCCAGCCGTCATTCACAAACATGAGGATTTGAAATACTATTTATTGACTATTACGGGCAGGTGCGGACCTATAGATAAATCGAAAACAATGATTGTTAACAGCACAAAACTTATTCCTGGTCAAATAGCCAAAGCGTATCAAGGCTTGTTTTTTTCTGAAGACAGTTGGGATAAAAGCGACATGTTTGTCTCGGAATATGTGAATTTTACTTTCATAACAGAGAAAGTTAAAACACTTTTAGAGAAAAACAAGGTTACAAACATTATTATCACAAACACAAAAGAATACCAATGGTTTTACTGTTAAGCTAATTTTTTGTGAGTAAAATAATAACCATAAGATTCCCTTCGCAGTGCGACATCACCTACAACATTCGAAACAAACCCACAACAATTTCACAGAATGGTATAACTGTCACCCTCGACTATGATGCATCTGGTATGAGACGGCATACACAGATAACAAATGGTCAAGCAGTTGTCAAACAAAAAGACAGGGTTTCGTCTTTGTACGAGAAAGAAACGGGGATTGTTGACAGACATATTGACTATATTATTGCCGACGGACAAGTTGTGGCGGTTCATGTAAAGGAAGGAAGTACGGAAAACCTTTATTATGTGTTGACGGATCATCTTGGCAGTTGGAACAAGGTGATGGATGAAAACAAAAACATTGTCCAACAAACCCATTTCGATCCCTGGGGCAACAGGATGACCTATACCGACTGGGCTCTTCCTCAAACACAGACGGATTTTACTTTCGACCGCGGCTTCACGGGGCATGAGCACTATGACCGCATACACGTCATAAACGCCAACGCCCGCCTCTACGACCCCGTGATCGGCCGCTTCTTCTCGCCCGACCCCTTCGTGCAGGCCCCAGACTTCACGCAGAATTACAACAGGTATAGCTACTGCATGAACAACCCGGTGATGTATATCGATCCAGATGGGGAGTTTTTAGGAATTCCGATGCTTGGGCTTGCTTTTATGGCAGAACTAACAAGCAATATAATAAATGGTATTGACCATCCTGTCCAGACAGCATGGAAAAATGCTAATTCCACTGTGACTGGTATGGACCAATGTTTGCAATTTTCGGTTTCTCTGGGTGAAAACACAAATCTCAATTTTGGAATTTCTCCGTTTTCAATAGGTGCTAATGTTGGCATTTCATACACCAATGGTACTTATATAAACTATATTGGTTTTGAGATAGGACCATATTTAGGAGGTGGTTATTATAATCCTTTTTCCTTGTATCAATTGATAGAACTATGAAAAAAATGTTTTTTAGTTTAGTTATCATTTCTTTGTGTTTTACACAAACAGGATGCTTAACATTTCTTGAATATGCATTTCCCGAAAACAAAACCATACAATATCTTTCTGATACCAATTTGGATTGGTGTGAAAACAATCTACCAATCAGAAACAAAGAGTGTGTAATTAATAGTAGAAGTCTGTGCTATAGTGGTGACACCACAAGTGTTAATGGACGGATTAGAACAGATGGTTTTTATTATTATCCCAAAATAACTGTTGACCTAGACGGCAATCGGTTTTATGAACATGGGTCTGATGTTCCGTTTGGCAAGGCA